>Ga0256413_1000057_pt1 | contig 12554 bp, 18 predicted proteins | sample WCR_77metaT_FD_190054 | JGI IMG/M metagenome (GOLD analysis project Ga0256413, IMG submission 190054) | Metatranscriptome of seawater microbial communities from Monterey Bay, California, United States - WCR_77 (Metagenome Metatranscriptome) | ecosystem: Environmental > Aquatic > Marine > Coastal... | reverse complement strand
CAAACTTCACGGTAGTAATTGTTCCATCAGAGAGCTGAGTGACATGAGTGATCATCTGGTTGGCACCGGCGTTGTGGTCCTTCTTCAACTTCAGCTCGGTTGCTGGCGAGTCATCGGCGCAGTCAAGTTTTCTGTCCTTCGATGTCTTGAACACCACTTTCGAAACTGTGTCTGTGCCAGCATAGTACTCATGAATAGATGTGAGTGCTTCACTCAAACCGAAAGTCAATGTCTTGGTGAGAGTACCAATTCTATAGAAGGAGAACTGATATTCTGCCTAGCCTTGACCATTGACAACAGAGACCCATTAGTTGGATCCTTGACCGGCAGCACTCTTGCAGTCACCTGGCATTCCGCGCTTATCAGCAGCGTTCTGATTCATGGCGGTAGCTGCACACTGACTCCATTGCTTGACTCCATCAAGTGCATCTTGGAGGGTGCTGAAAAGTGCAAAATCGGTATTGTAGACACCATGTCTAGCAGAGCTGAAATCAGTAACAAAGGCTTCATAAGGATTTCCACTGGTGATCTAAGATGGGTTGGTGAGTCTCTTGTAATAGACGTTCTTGTGAGAAGCATTGCAATTTTTGCATTCAAGGTGGACAATGAATTGATCTCTCAAGTTGGCAGTCTTCTTCGTTAGATCAGTGAATTCCTAAGCACCTCCACCATTGCCAGAAGTGTTGTAGCTTCCCATTCTAAGTGGAGTTCCCATGTACTTGATGTCGGCTGAATCATTTGTGGGTTCGTAGTTACAGAATTTGAGCCAGGTATCATCAATGCCCTTTTGTTCACCCTTCAAAGCTCTATCAATGATATCGATACCGCAGATGTATTTTACGGAATGGATGTATCTGTTGCTAACGTCAGTTACACCAGCAGTAGATGAAGCAACTGGTGCTTTCACAGTGATCCAGCTTCTGGTTAATTCTGTTTTTGCTCCAGCGGTCTTCTTCAATGGGTGAGTGCAGCTGATGTAGAGTCCCTTCAGTCCTTGGTTGTTGTTGTTGATTGAGTGCCATCCATCAATGTATTGACCAGCTGGGCAATCGACAAAGTTAGTTGCTTAGGCTGGTGGGTAAGCGCAGTAGCTCGTTCCACTTTTCAATTAGTTGCTAGCAAAGCCTGTAATGGTATTAGAATAAGCTTAGCATGTGTTTGTACCATAACACCAAGAACTGCTCTGATTCTAGCAGCCTTCTCCTCCGAATGATCCAATTTTCTTTGTAGTTTGGTCCTCAAAGACAAGTTTATCAGTCTTAGTGTTCCAGTTGTACTTGTTGCAGTATCTCATCCACAACTTGGAGACACCATTTGACTCCCATTTGAAGGATGCAACCTTCACACCACAGAGGTAGGTGTTGTCTGGAGCTTCTGAAGACATTCTGTAATCATCAACATTGTTGAAAGAGAATGGGGTCATGGTTGCTGAATGACTGATTCTCAGTCCAACGTGTGGTGCTGGTTCAACAACTGGTGTGCATTAGTCGTCAGTGAATGTATCACAATTTGTGCATGAAGCCGAGCACTTGGCAATAGTACCAGTAGTAGTACCAATTGGATCACAGTATTCCCATTAGGTGAATGCATCAGTAGTGTAGCACCATATACCAGCTCTTTTGTTTTCGTCTGGATTTCTGCATTTGTTTCCTGGGAGTGTTTTGAGGTTTGGTGGGATAGCATGTGGTTAATCAGCACCCCAAGCCATACAGGTCTTACCAGATCTTGTCTTAGTCTGTTCTCCGGCGTATGCAGAGCATTTTCCATCAGTGCCACAAGCTTCAGCATCTGGTGTGCATTTTCTGATCTTATCCTTGTTTTCACCATTGATTGAATCACATCTTTCCCACTTGACATTGGGGTCAGTGGTGAAGCACCAGATACCCTCAGACTTGCCGTCTGGATTTCTGCAATATGACTTGTTCTCAGAGTCTCCATCAAGGAGTCCAGCATTGGGGAAGGCTTCTGGTGTGATTGCACCTCTGTTGTTTGGAATATCAACTTTCCATGATTGACATTGCTTTCCAGTGATAGTTTTGTCTTGCTTACCTCTGTAATCTTTTCCGTTGATTCCCATAACAGTCTCAACAGCCTCTGGAGTAAAATCACATCCAGTTTTGCAGAGAGCTCTCTATGCATCAGTGTTCTACTCTGCACATCTTGAGCCGACGGCGACGCACTTGTTGCATTCAGCTTTGTTGTATGAGCCGTCAACGTTGAACATTAATGGGCAGAATTTGGGGTCGTAGTCAATGTTGCTAATCACATTTGGTGATTTAGTGGGAGCATTTGGCACATGATAGCAGACGTAATGATGATTTGGACTTGCGTCACCACTAGTGGTATGCCAAACTGGTTGGAGGACAGCTCCATTATCACCCAATTTAGATTTCTTGAAGACTACACCATAAGATTGATTCTTGTCTCCAATAGTAATCCAATCTTCTCTCTTGGTACCATCAACGTCGACATCCTCAATAGCAACAAATTGCTCTTAACCTGGAAGAATTGGGTCCTTGTACTTGGCTGTGAACATGAACTTCTCCATTTCAGATTTAGTTGGAAGTCTATCACCATATTTCAGGGCTTCAGTCTTTGATTCAGCGAAGGTGAGTGGTCTTCCAACATCTTCACATCTAATGTCGCTCCATTTAAGGCCACAACCTTGTCTACAGAAGCTCAACTTATAGTTGTCCCATTTTTCAACAGTATTTGCTGTGCTGAATCCATACGTTTTAATGCAGTGCTTGTCGCATTCCAAGATGTTTTACCATTTCACTGAAGTGCAAACTGCATTTGCATCAACCTTCTCTGGAACTTTGCTTGAGTACACTTCAATTTCAGCAAGATGTAGCTCAACAGCCGTTGTTGTCTTGATTTCAACATAGTTTCCTTTGGTTCCAGCTGGGCAGTTGAATTGATACCACTTACCACCTCCGATTGATGGGAAAACTCCGCATTTGGTAGTACCAACCCAAATTTCAGCACCTTGAATTGCAGCAGCGCCTGTGTTTACAGTCGTGCTTCCTGATGTGCTTGTGGTAGTGCTTCCTGCTGCGCTTCCTGATGTGCTTGTAGTTCCGCTTCCTGATGAGCCTGAGCTTGTGCTTGATGATGTACCTGCAGCTGTGCTTGCATCTGCGATGTTTTGAACTCTGATTCTAGTGACTTCATAATTCAATTTGTTTTCATCGAAGTTAGCTCTCCATCTTTCTCCTGCTCCCTACTGAGTAGATCCATAGGTAGTAGCTTTACCATCAATTGACAATTTTGCTTGCAATGTGTTTGATTTATCACTGGATTACCATGGGGTGGTCAGATTGATCTTGCTGGTCTTGCTGATGTCATACAGTGCAAGTTCGATGGCAATAGAAGCAGATGGAATGTAGGATCCAACTTATGTAGCCTTGGATGAGGCGTACTTATTGTTGCCTTTGACTGCATCAGCAAGAGTACCGTAGAATTCGTAGTCAACATTGAGAACGTTGTTTGTGGCAGTCATTGCGCCTGTGAACGAAGTGTATGGATCACTGAATGATGCTGGGTCTCTGATTCTCTTGTAGAAAACTTGTCTGTAAGCAGCCTCGCAGTTAGCACATGCTCTACCAACAATGAGAGTCTCAGAACCATAAGAGGCATCAGTGTAAGCTTGGTTGAAAGCAGCTTTGTTATCAATGCTGCCGTAACTACCTCTAGCATAGACCACTTGCTTCTTTGGTGCGTGGCTTCCTGGGTATTTGAACAAGTAGATGTCAGATCCAGCATCAGCAACTCTCAGTGGAACCTTGCCTTCGGTAGAGGTCTACGAGTCACAGCATGAGCAGGCTCCGCTGTTCGAAGCTCCCCACATGAAGTATCCTTCGTAACCTGGGCAAGTCAATGCTTGATCTTGGACCATGGCGGAGCAAGCAGCAGCGTCTGCGGCTGAACCAAGGTTCTTAGCAGCACTGCAGCTCTGACCTGGGAGTGCCTTGGACCATGGTTGCATAGAAGCGCTGGAGCCAGATCCAATGGAAGCAACCATGCCGTCATAGTGGCAAGTGAAGCCATAAACCTTGATCTGAGCGAAAGCGAGGGCTTTGCCGTTATACTCTTTGGAGACCTTGACCTTGGAGCCAGAGGTACCGGCTGGGCAAGTGACGGTGTAGTCATTGCCTGCAACTACTGTGGCTGGTGTTTGACCGCAGAGCTTGTCGTCGATCATGACCTTCAGGTTGTTTGCTGCGCCTGGAGCAACAGCTGCGTCGGCGGTTGTGGAGATCACGACCTTGACAACATCGAGCTTTCCGTTGGCGAACTCACCTGTCCAGGCTTCAACGGCGCCAGCGGCTGGTACAGCAGTGCTGAATTCAGTAGTCAGAGCGCCATCGAGCACACTGGCTGGGGAGCTTGTGGTATCCTTGTAAGAGCTTGCCTTGGGTTGCTGAATAGTTTGCAAGATTTCAGCACCAGTTCTAGTGCACATGGTGGAAACGGTCTCGGTTTGCTTCTTGACTTCGATCTTGTAGGTGTTCAAGCTGCTGGCAGCTAAGCCAGTGAGGTTGTCGCAACAGGTGCATTTCTTGGCTCCAGCTTCGGTACCAAATGTGAAATGCTCCTTGGCAGAGCAGTCATCAGCACATGTCTAGGCGTCAGATGGAGTTGTAGTTGGTGCTGTGCCATTTGGGCAAGTCTTGGCAGCATGGGCCTGACTGTATCGGGCTCTTCTGCTTCCTGGAGTGGCGGTATAGATAGACCAGGCGGCGTCATCAGTGGTACCGCCGCTGGCCGCGAATGGCTGAGTAGTGCAGCATTTGCATTCTTTGGAGCTGTCGTTGTACATGAAGTATGGAGAACCAGTAGTGCATGCACCGGCAGTTCCGGCGACAGCAGATGGACAGGCCGCAAAATCGACGTTGGCGGCAGCAACCACACTGTTGGTGCACTTCTTGCCGGCCGCCATCAGGGATTGGTATTTCAAATCATAAGATGACTTGACATCGCCAGCATGGGAGGTGAACTTGAGAGATTTGATGTGATCACCAATGGTGCATTGAATCTCTTTGACACCGTTTGGAACCATGCATTTCTTTTCATCAGTTGGGTTTGTGATTTGACCTGCTGCGCAATCAGCGCAATGGCCGTCGGTGCCCAATTTCTGTGTATCAGTGCATTTGTCTTTCTGGCAGGTAAAGTCGGTGCCTCGGAACCACGTGTAAGGTGCGCAATCTGGGATGCAAGTTCTGTTATCAGCTGGATCTTGTTTCATGTTGGCGTTGCATGCATGGCATCTACCATCTGGTCCAAACCTTTGCTTAGATGTGCAGGTATCTTGTCTACAGGTGTCATCAGATGTTCTGGCGTAGTACCATTCTGGACATTTGAATGTGCAGTATTTTGGATCAACGATATTCTTCAGGTAAGCTGGAAGATTTGGAGTGATCTTGTAGATTGAAGCACTTGATTTGGCAGTTCTTCCGTCAATGGCGCTGCAGCATTTGCAGTCACCTGCAGTAGAACCAGCGACGCCTCCAGATGTATCGAAGTTGAAGAACTCGCAGTTAAGCTCACTCTTGGCAACAGCAGCGCACTCAGCAGCATTGGCGAAAGCGTTGGTGGTTTTACCGAGTGAGACTGACATAGATGCGGCTGCGCACTGTTGACCCTGATAGGCAACAGCGAAGCTGTGAGCAAGTCTGGTATTGACGAATGCAGACGTAGTTGATGAGCATCCAGATGCTCCACCGCACCATCCCCATCTGCTGCATGTTCTCTTTCCTGCGCACTCAGCGCCTGATGAGCATCTGTGAGGTCCTCGGGTGTTGGCACGTTCATTATGAGAACAGTTGTCGTCACCGTACACAGACACAGAGCTCAACTGCAAGGCAGTGTAGTAGGTGTTTTGTCTCAAAACAACAGTGTTTCCCATGACAGCTGAGGCACATGTGACAGTGTACTCAACTGAATCACTGGTTGTGGCTGGCAGCTTTCCGCAGTAGTAGCGGCCGATGTGGACAGTCACGTCTTTCAATTTTGTTCCTCTGACCTTAACCGATTTCACGAGCACGTTACCGTTAGTGAAGGAGGCAGACCACCAGTGTCCTCTGCCCATAGCAGTCAAGGACTGGGTAGAGGTGCTGGCATCAATAGCGCGATCAGCAGTGAGCATGGCACCTGCAAGAGGTCTTGGCCAAGTGGAAGATTGTCTGGCACCCTTGAGGGCGACAAGCTTATCAGCAGTACTGGCAGCAGCTGCTGTGGCGGCTGTTTCAGCAGCTCTGGTAGCGGCATCCTTCCAGATGGCACAGCCTTCGCACTTACCAGTCTTTCCAAGCTTCTCGAATTGAGAACAAGTGTCAGCTTTGCAGGAGGCTCCATCTTCACTGATGTAGGTGTACTCTGGGCATGCCAAAATGCACTTAGCATAGTCAGTTGAATGCCTAACTTGGCCCTTTGGACAAGCAGCACAGGTTCTAGCATCACCAATTACCTTAAGATATTGAGATGGTTGACAAGTGGCAGCCTTTGCATCACTGAGAGCCTCATCCTTGGATTTGGCAAACTTCTCAGTGTCAACACTGGTGACTCTTCCGCAACATTTTCTAGTATCTTGATACTGGTTGATCATCTTGATGAATTCACCTTCTGGTGCCTTGAATGATACCTTTTCAGTACGGTATCTGACTCCATCATAATAGCATTGGACGATTCTTTCCTTGTTGGTGAAGTAAACAATCTTGGCCAACTCATCCTTCACATACCCTGAGGTGATGTGATAGGCGTCAACGGCCTTGATGTATTCTCCACTTGCGAGGGTCAGCTCTTGGGCGCCGTCTCTCCAGGCACCGCCAGCGAATCCAGCGTGGGAAAGTTTTGCTACACCAGCCTGGTTCTCAATGGAGAGTTGATCGACTCTGTAGCCTCTCTTGCATCGAACTTGTTTGACGTAGTTACCGTAGAGGCAATCCTTTGGATTTTGAGGATCTTGGATGTAACCAGCTGGGCAGTCCAAGCACTTACCGGTCTTGCTCAAGAATTAGCTTCCTGAGCAAGTGTCAGTCTTACAGCCTTTTTGGGCTTGAGTGACCTGCTTTCTGACGAAGCAGTTAACCTGGCTGTTTTCGTTGTTGGCGCCGTAGTTTTCACCGATCCAGATCCAGCATGCTCCCTTGTATCTACCCCACCAGTAGTGGAATGCAGTACATCTGTTGTCAGCTTCGCATTTAGCTCTGCAACCAGCTTCACTCTTTTGGTATCCACCATTGTAGCGATCGGCAGTTCTGCTGCTACCATTTGGAAGTCTGCATCGACCCTTGCTCTTCTCGAACACGAAGTCGGATGTGTCCTTCTTTGGATCACAGTATTCCCATCTCTTGTATCTGCTCGTGGTGTAGCACCATATCGATCCTTCTCCATCTGGATTTCTGCAGAAATTGCTGTCAAGTCCACCAGCTGGTTTTGCAGTTGGTGTATTGCTATGCCTGTGTGGGCTTTGAGAGGCCCAATCCTGGCACTTGGCTCCAGATCTAGTCATATTCTATGTACCTCTGTATCCAGAACATTTCTTACCAGTGCACCCTTCAAGAGTTGCCAAAGGTTTGCAGTACTCCCATCTGGTGTTGGGGTCAGTAGTGTAACACCAAATGGTATCTCCAGCTTTCTATGATGAGCTATTTGGGTTTCTGCAGTAGTTGCCAGACTCAGTTCCAGAGTTTGGGATATGTGCAGGACCATAGTTGTGTTTGTGTGGAGCTTAAGCTGCCCAGACTTGGCAGGTCTTACCTGAAATGGTCATCGTTTGCTTACCTCTGTAGCCATCGCATTTGGTGCCTGTGCATTTCTCGGCAGTGGTCTTTGTTTCTTGAACAGCTGAAGCATATGAGTATGCTGGGCACTTTGCAGGACCTGCGAGCAGCTTTGCAAGCTCTTTCTCCTTGATAGCAGCAAGAGCAGCATCAGCAGCTTTCTTAGCGGCAGCATCCTTCTCAGCCAACTTCTTGGCTTCGGCCAAAAGACTCTCTTCCCAATTGATTCGAAGTTACTTGGCAAGCTCGTAAGCGATGTCAGCATGCTTAATAGCAGTAGTAATATCAGTCTTGATCTGCTTGGCCGTATTGTTGTTGGCAGTCACTGAAGTCAGACTATCAGAAATGTACTGGTTGGCCCCGATATTTGCACCGCATAGAACCTCAGCAAATGCAGCAGCCATTGTCTCGATTTTCTCAGCGTCCTTCTTCTCGTTGTACTTGGCCTATTCTGGAAGCAGTCTGTTGATGTCTCTTCTCTTTTGCTTTTCAGCTTCGAGAAGGGCAGCCTTTCTCTTCGCTTCTTCGATCAATCTCTTGGTCCTTGCGGCCTTAGCAGCCATTTCAGCTTCGGCCTAGGCCTTGGCTTTATCGGCTTTTGCTTTTGCAAGAGCTGTTCGCTTAGCGAGTTCAGCTGCAGCAGCAGCTCTCTTTTCTCTTTCGAGGAGCTCTCTATCAGCCTTCAACTTGGCGGCGGCCTGAAGCTGCTGGGCTCGTAGTAATTCGGCCTCTTTAGCTTCTGCTTCGTCGGTCTTCTTCTGGGCTGATGGCATGTCAGCAATGTTCTTGACCTTTGCCAAAGCATCCCTGGCCTTTTCAGCTTCGAGTTTCACGATTTCCATTTCCAATTCAACCTCTTCAGCCTCTTGTCGAGCTTTCTCGGCTTGCTTTGCAGCCTCGATCTTCTCCTTTTCAATTTTCTTGATGGCTTCTTGAGCATTGACAACGTTCTTGGCAAGGTGCAGAGCGACCTTGGTGGTTTGGTCAACTGTGGCCTGGATGGCAGCAGTCTCGGTAGCGAGAGCAGTATCGTGGACAGATGGGATCTTGGCAGCCAATTTTGCTGCCTCCTGCTGAGCCTTTGTTGATGCTTTCTTAGCTTCTTCAACTCGAGCTTCTTCCTTCGCAACAAGGAGTGCGGTGGCCATCTCTGGGTCGGTTCGAGCGTCCATCTCAACCTTGACTACTTCGGCAGCCTTGATGTTCTCTTCGATCAATTCAACCTTGTCTTGTTGATTCTGCAACTTCATTCTAGCGTTGGTCAGATTAACAGCAATTGTAGAGGCAGCATCATACTCAGTCTTGGCCAATTCCAACTGAGCTTTCTTCTCTTCAGCTTGGGTGAGTGCAGTCTCAAGCGCTGGCATCGCTGTCTCGATTGCTGCAAGCTCAGCAGCCAGAGTACCAAGAGCTGCAGTATCATTGGAAAGTGTGGCCAAAGTCGTTTTCTCATGATTGAGTTCCAGGTCCTTCTCAAGCTTGGTGTATTTATCGTTGTTGGCTTTATCTTCAGCAATAAACTGATCGAACTTCTCGGTCAATTTGGCTGCGGTGAAGACCTTGGTGTTGGCAGCAACGATGTCTTCGATGGTGGTCACTTCATCGTCTCCTTTTTGTCTTTCAACAGCTGCAATTTGAAGGAGATCATTTGCCGCGGCAGCGGCTTTCTGCTTGATTTCATTTTCTGTGGAAAGGTTGACAAATTCGTTATCAAGACCGGCATCTATTTGGACCTTGTCAATCTTAGCGATGGCGAGATCTATTGCAGTTTTAGTTCTTGCAAGGACAGCAGTTCTGCTCTTTTCTTGTCTGACAAGAGTCTCTGATAGCTCTATGGCAGCTTCAAGCTCAGCAGCAGCATTTTCGGCCTCATTGACTACCAATGCCTTCTTCTTGTCTTCAACAATCATATCAGCATTTTCAGCAGCCTTATCAGCTCGCTCTTTTCTCAAAGTAAGTCTCTCGATCTTCATGCCGCACATTCTCTGCTGCTTATGATCTTGTTCAAGCTCTTTCTCGACTTTGATGACTTTTGCTCTTTCAACTTCCCTGAGTGCTTCGTTGGCATCAAGTTTCTCTTTTACAACCTGCAATTGCTTCTTCACAGTCTCTGCCTCAGCTTTCTTGACAGTAGCATCGGCATCAGCCTTGTAGAGCTTGTCAACGAGAATCTCGACAGCGGCTCTCTTGGCTGCGGCTTCAGCAGCTCCTGCATCAGTTTTATTGAACTCGGCAACGATGGTTTGGACTTCAGCGAGTTGCTCGACATCAGCCAAGCGCTTTTTAGCTTCAAGATCATCCTCACGGAGAGCAGTGATCTTCTCGACGGCTGCATCGGCAATTGCCTTCTGCTTGGTAACGTCTTCGACGAGTTTCTTGGTGGCAATTTCTGCATTGACCTGGTCGACTAACTGAGCACCCTAGGTTCTGTAGCCTTGGACGGTGCCAGCGATGTCCTCTTCAATACTCTGTCCAGACACCTCCATGAACTTGGGATTGCTCATCAAAGACAAAGCATTCTCGGTTGTGAATTCAACATGCTTGATGTTTTCTGGCTCTGGCAAATGAGTATGTTTGCAGGCGTCTGCTGCAGCACACACAGATGTTCCATCGGGTCCGCAAGTGAGAGTTCCGACCACACCACAGTGTCTAGCGACTGTCGCTGGAAGAGTTCCTGGAGTAGTAGTCGATGGTCTTGAAGGGCCTGACTCTGTTGGAGATTTTGTTGGTGCGACAGCTTTTTGTCCTCTGATGACTGCGTGTTTGATGTCATTGGCAAGCTTGTCTTGAATCTTCTTAGCTGCGGCTTCAAGGACGGTTACACCAGTGGTTACTTCAGCTGGGGTTGTGGCTCCGGCTAAAGTAGTGGTCATTACTCCCTTCAGCTCCTCTAACTTCTTGTTCGTCTCAACCTTGTATCCAGCGATTTCGGCGAAGACATGGACTCCACCGAGTTGCTTGGTAGCAGTGTCTTATGCCTTCTTGATTTGTGCAGTATAAGCAGTTGCTACGGTAGTGTCTACACCTGATCTTGGGAGGTCCTCCTCGATGTAGGTCTTGACCTTGGCATCAAGTTTAGTCTGGATAGCAGTAGCTTCAGCCTTGGCCTTAGCAAGGACTTCAGCGGCCTCTGTATCGCTCTTGATGACAGTAAGTGCTTGACCAACTTCGGTACCAATCTTCTTCATGACGTTCTCGGTTTGAATGATGATCTTGGTCAGCTCAGCTTGCACCTTCACAGCCTTGATCTTGTCGTTTACTGCTTTCTGGAGGTTGGTAGATACCAAAGCAACATTAGATGAAGTCTTGGCAGTTTCGGTAGCAAGATCTTGAGTAAGCTTGGTGGTGACTGCTGCAGTATCGGTCTCGAGTTTCTTGACAAGGCGCTCGATGCTGGCATCATCAGTGGCAGTCTTGATGGCTTCATCAAATTCCTCGTCAAGCTTCTTGACGGCCATGTCGCTGGTGATCTTGACAGCGGTGAGAGTTGCTCTATCCTTAAAGAAGACCTTTTCTGTCTCGGAGACGGTCTTGGCGATGGCAGCAGCGCTCTGGGCGTTAGCAATAGCTAGTGCAACATCAGCTTCGGTCTTAGCGGTGATGAGTGCCCCAGCGAGCTCAGCAGCAACTTCTGGGTTTGCCTTGGTATCCGCAAGAACTGCAGCGAATTCCTCACTGTCTTTTGCCTGCTCAACTGTAGCTTAGACAGCTGCTGGTACTTCAACCTTTTCAAGGGCTGCCTTGACATCCTCCACCGATTCCATCTTTGTGAAAGCGGTGGCAACATCGGACTTCTTCTTGGCATCTTGAGCCTTCTGGATGACCTTCCTTTCGGCAGCCTTAGCTGGACTGTCGGCACCAGTGCTCTTGGCGACCTCAAGATAGATAGATCTAGCTTTGTAGTACCTCTGCTTGGTAATCTCATTGTCTGGGTCGTTCTACAACTGCTTCATGTACTTGTTCATGGTTGTTCGAGCATTCTCTTCGAACTTCTGAAGCAACAATCTACCTGTTTCCTTGTTCTTCTCGATGGCAGCAAGTTCATCAGCTGTTGGAGCTGGTGGTGGAGGTGGTCTCTTGGCGACCTCGACCTGTCTGTAGATCAAAGCAGCTTCGGCCTTGAGTTCAGCTGCGCGTTCAGTTGAAGTCTCAGAATCGATCGTAGCAACTCTTGATTCCGCAGCTGTGGTATCTGCTGTAGTTTTCAAGGTGTTGTATGTCTGCTGGTTAGCGTCGGCGAGCTTCTTTGCGTCAGCAGCAGCAAGACGGGCAGTTTCTTCAACAGTGTTTGCTTTAGTCTCAGCGGCTGTCTCTGCAACCTTCTTGGCCTTAGCTTTGGTGATTTTTTGTTCAACCAAGCCAAGAGCTTAGGTGGCAAGGGCGGCTTGTTCAGCTTTCTGGAGATCAGTGACTGCTAGGGCAGCGGCGGCATCCTTGGCTGTCTTGATGGCAGCGAGTCGTACCTTTTCAGCTTCTTCTTCAGCAAGAGCTCTGGCGGCTTCAGCTGTCTTTCTAGCAGCTTCTTCCTTGGCAGCTAAAGCTTCAGCTGCTTGCTTAGCCTTGGCAGCTTCGATGGTTCTCATCTTCAATAATCTGTCAGCCTCGATCTGAGCCTTCAATTTAGCTTCAGCAGCAGCGGCAGCTTTCTTTTCAGCAGCCTTTTTGGCCTCAGCAGCAGCCTTCTTTTATGCTTCAGCAGCTGCTTTCTTGGCTTTGATAATAGCCTCCTTTTCAGCAGCTTTAGCGGCAGCAAAGAGAATGGCAGCTTTT
>Ga0256413_1000052_pt1 | contig 13077 bp, 24 predicted proteins | sample WCR_77metaT_FD_190054 | JGI IMG/M metagenome (GOLD analysis project Ga0256413, IMG submission 190054) | Metatranscriptome of seawater microbial communities from Monterey Bay, California, United States - WCR_77 (Metagenome Metatranscriptome) | ecosystem: Environmental > Aquatic > Marine > Coastal... | reverse complement strand
TTTTTATTTAACACTCACATATCTAAGCACACCAAAAGCTAGACATATGCGATTTACATAGTTAGCGCTTTCACTGCTTGCTATTGTAACATCAGTGACATCTGAGGAGACAATGAAACTCAAAGTCTCTGACGACGATGACACTCTCGTTCAACTTGATCAGGAAGCTAAGAATGATCTCTTAGTTACTGGCAAGGCTTTCCACATCACCAAGTAGGGAAAGCGAGGAGCTTCGTATCTTTGTAATACCAAGGCCTTTAATGATGACACCAAGCTTGAGTTCAAGTCTGGGTGGCTCTGGGTCAAGAGGTACAAAGGAACTGAGTACTGCATGTTCTTCTGGGATCCCAACTCCCAAACCTTCATCAACGTTGCTGACAACGACAAGTCTGTCCTCATCAGCTTCCAGAAGCAGAAGAACGCTCTCAAGAAATCTAAGGTTGTGTTGAAGCTCTTTGACACAAACAGATTTGCACCAGGACCACACCCATTCACTTATGGTGGGTACACCAAGAGACAATTCGTCGTGAACAATGCACCAAATGGCGAAAATATCTTGTGCTACAAGTTCTTGAACGCTTATCAGTTGAAGAGCGAAGCTTGGGTCAAATCTCAAACCTTCGCCCTCAGACACCACAAGAATTGTAACTTTGACTTCTTCTACATCAACTTTGATCCAAAGAAGTTGAAGCCAAGACACAAGTGGAGAGAAGAAGATGATTCCGAAATGACCGACCACGACGAGGAAAGAGAGCGTGAGAACGAAGAGGAAGGTAACGAGCATGAGAAGGAACACTTCAAGAGAGAGCAAGAGCGAAAGGATGGTAAAGGTGGAAACTGTGGCTGCTGCTGCGATGATGCCACCGGAAGATCCAGAGATCACAAGGAGAGATCCAAGAGAGGTGAGCCAGATGATGATGACGACATCGAAGAAGTTGAGCCAACCAAGAGACCCAGACCTGGTCCAGGAAGTAAGGACCCAGCTCCTCCAAAGCCAACTCCAACCAGGCCTGTCGATCCAAAGCCAACACCTCCAACTCCAACGCCACCCAAGCCACCAGCAGACCCAGGCAAGGGAGAGCTCAACCAAGATTATGGTATGTATGTTGAGAGACCTTTCTACATTATCTCAGCTCTCGGTGAGAACAGATACATTGATTGCTATGATGGAAGAGAGGTTGCTATCAAGACTCCAAATGAATATGACTCTCAGAAGTGGTGGTTTGACCAAAAGTCAAAGACCATCAAGAATGTCATGTACAAAAACAAATCTCTTGACATCACCAACGGAGGAAGAAGCAATGACATTCAACTCTGGAACACCAATGGAGGCTGGTTCTAACAGTTCAAGTATGAATAGAACTACTTCGTCAACATTCAAGACAGCAGAGTCCTTGAAGTGTTCCAAGGTAGAGATATTGAGGGTGGTCGAGTCACCATCGGCAAGAAGACATACACCATCCAACAGAAATGGAGACTTGTCTATGTTGACCATGCTGAAGAACAGAAGACCTCAGGCATATACACTCCATACAATATCCATCTCGGAAGAGCATTCATCATCAGATCCAGATTGCCAATGCAAAGAGTTCTCACCATTGTCAACAACAGAAACATTGTTATCCAGACTCATGACAGAACCAATCAGAATCAACTCTGGTTCCTTGATCCAAGCACCAAGACCATCAAGTCAGTTGGACAGAACGCCAAGTCCATTGATATCCAGAACTCAGGAGGATCTTCCAATGTCCAAGCATGGAAGACCAATGCCAGATGGTGGTAACTTTTCAAGTATGACAATGGAGCTATTGTGAATGTCAAAGACAACAGAGTGATGGATGTCGCCAACAACCAAGACAGAGAGAACCAAAACGTCATTATGTACAAGAGCAGAAAGACTGTCAACCAAGAGTGGGACATCATCTACGCCGACCAACTCCAGCCAGAGCCAAAGGAGGGCGACTGGCATCCACAATTCGGAATGTACATCGGTAAGGAGTTCTCCATCACCACTAAGATGTCAAGTGGAAGATACGTTGATCTGGTCGGTGACCAACTCGTCATCAAGAGCAGAACCGCATCTAAAACTCAGAAGTGGATCTTCGATTGGAAGAGCAGAACTGTCATCAATGTAGCCAACAAGAAATCACTCAGTATCTCAAGCTCAGGAAGAGGAAATAAGATGAACACCTGGAGAACTACAAGTGAGTGGTTCCAAATGTACAGATACCAAAAGTTCCAAATCATCAATGTTAGAGGAAAGGTGATGACAGTCGATGGCGCTAAAGACGTTGAAGGAAGAGAAATCATGGTGAGCAAAAACTCAAGAGGTACTCATCAACAATGGAACATCGTCTACTCCGACAAAGAAGTTGAGATCAAAGACAAAGGTGTCTCAGACTGGGGCTTCCACATCTCAAGACCATTCTACATTGTCACTTAAATGGCAAGTGGAAGAGCTATCGAGCTCAGTGGAGGTAGAAACCTTCTCCTCAGATGGAAGAAATGGAACGAAAAGTCACAACAGTTCTACTTCGACAACGCCACAAAGACAATCAAGTCTCAACAATACAAGGATAGATCAATTGATATCCAAAGCTCAGGCAGATCATCTAACTTGCAAGTGTGGTCAACCAACTCCAGATGGTGGCAAATGTTCAGAGTTCAAGGTGACCTGATCGTCAATGAACATGGCAATTGCATCGATGTTGCTGGAGGTCTCGATAAAGAGTCCCAGAACATTGTTGTCCATAAACAAAATGGACAAATCAACCAGAAATGGAGAATCATCTACGTTGATGAAGATGAAGAAGAGCCAACCAAAGGCCAACTCAACAAAGACTTCGGTCTCATTGTTGAGAGACCATTCTACATTGTCTCAGCAATGAGCAGTGGTAGATATCTTGACATTCTTGGAAACAATGTTGTGATCAAGACAGCTAATGGCTACAACACCCAGAGATGGATCTTTGACCAAAAGACCAAGACTATCAAGTCAGTTGGAATGAGCAACCGTTCATTGGACATTCAATCAGCAGGTAAATCAGCCAACCTTCAAGTATGGAGCACCAACTCAGGATGGTGGTAATTCTTCCAATACAAAGGACAAAACTTCATCAATCCTTCATCTGGAAAGGTTCTTGATGTCTCAGGTAACAAAGATGCTGAGGCATAAAACGTTATCGTCCATGGAAGACACAATGGCGTCAACCAAAGATGGTAAGTCAGATACGTGGACACTGTGAAGGAACAAGGTAAGGGTGAGATGAACAAAGACTTTGGATTCTAAATCGGAAGACCTTTCTACATCAGAACCAAGATGTCATCAGGTAGAGCCATTGAGGTTACTGGTGGCAGGAACCTCGTCATCAGAACTGTACAAAGGGACAGAGATGTACAACAGTTCTACTTCGATGGAGTCACCAAGACAATCAAGTCAGTCAAATACAATGACAGATCATTCGACATCCAAAATGCTGGAAGATCAAGCAACCTCCAAATCTGGAAGACTAATGCCAGATGGTTCCAACTGTTCAGATACCAAAACTCTTACATCTTCAATGAAAGAGGAAAGCATGTCGAAGTTCAAAGCAACAGAGACGTTGAAAACCAAAACGTTGCTCTTGGCAACAAGAACGGCGGTCTCAACCAACAGTGGGAGGTTGTCTATGCTGATGAACTTGTCATCGAATACAAAAAGGGAGAGCTCAACCCAGACTTCGGTCTCTATGTTGAAAGAGAATTCTCAGTTCTCACCAAGATGCAGAGTGGAAGATACATGGATGTAATTAACCACAGTGTGGTGATCAAGACCAGAAACGGTAACTCAAGCCAAAAATGGTACTTCGACCAAAAGACGAAGACTGTGAAATCAGTTATGAACAAGAACAAGTCATGGAACATCCACAACAATGGACAAAACCGTGACCTTTCAATCCACAAGACGAGCGGACAATGGTTCCAACTCTTCAGATATGAAAACGAATTCTTCATCAACCAGAGAGGTCTCGTTCTTACTGTTGAGAACAACAGAGATGTTGAAGGAGGTAATGTTATCACATGGAAGAGAGCTGGAGGAAGAAACCAGAGATGGTAAGTCCTCTACACTGACAAAGAAGCTGACTTTAAGGATAAGGGACTCAATGATAGATTTGGATTCTATATCAACAGACCATTCTACTTGAGATCAAGACTTGCAAGCAAGAGAGTTGCTGAATGCATTGGACACAACAATGTTGTGTTCAAGAAGTGGGTCAGAGGAAATATTGGCCAACAATTCTACTTCGACGGAGTGACCAAGACTATCAGATCCCAACAATGGAAGAACTATGCCATGGAAATCCAAAGCGAAGGCAATTCATCAAACCTTAGAATGACATCAAACATCAACTCAAGATGGTGGTAATTATTCAGAAATAAGAACCACAATATCATCAATGAGAAAGGCAAGGTCATTGAAGTCTCAGGCAACAAAGACAATGAAGGTCAAAACATCGAAGTCAACGGAAGAAACAATGCCCTCAACTAACAATGGGATGTGATCTACGTTGATGAAGGTATCGATGGATTCCTCCCAACCTCAGGACTTGACCCAGGCTCAGGATACTACATCAATAGACCATTCTACTTTGTATCAAGACTCCCAATGAGAAGAGTTGCTGAATGCATTGGAGCCAACAACATGGTTATCAAGAGATACGCAAAGGGTAGAGTTTCATAACAATTCTACTATGACATTAAGACTAGAACTGTCAGATCTCAACAATGGAAGAACTATGCTATGGAAATCCAAAGCAACGGAGGATCATCTAATCTCAGAATGACTTCTAGCATCAACTCTAACTGGTGGTAAATCTTCAGATCAGATGGAGCTTTCATCGTCAATGAGAAAGGAAAGGTAATGGATGTATCTGGAGGCAGAGATGCTGAGAACTAGAACATCATTGTCTACGGCAAACACGGAAAGATCAACCAACAGTGGGACATTGTCTACGCTGATGAGTATCCAGAGGAACCAAAGAAGGGTGAGCTCAACAAGGACTTCGGTATCTATGTTGAGAGACCATTCTATATTGTCTCTGAAATGAAATCACACAGATACCTTGACTTGATCAACAACAGAAACTTAGTCATTAAGACTGCCAACGGAAGAAACACCCAAGTCTGGTGGTTCGACCAAAGATCATTGACTATCAAGACCAAGCTTAACAACCAATCATGGGACATCCAAAATGCTGGAAGAACCAACAACATGCAAGTATGGAGCACCAACTCAGGATGGTTCCAGATCTTCAGATATGTTGGCGAACAATTCATCAACATCCAAAACAAAAAAGCACTTGATGTTTCGGGTTCAAAAGATGTTGAAGGATAAGCTGTTATCGTTCATGGATCACACAACAAGATCAACCAAAGATGGAGAATTGTCTATCTTGATAAATCCGAAAAGGAGCCAACTGAAGGACTCAACAAGAAATTCGGATTCTATATCAACAGACCATTCTACATTGTCTCAAGACTTCCAATGAAGAGAGTCATTGAAACTATTGGAGCCAACAACATGGTCATCAAGAGATACGTCAAAGGAAGAACTGCCCAGCAATTCTACTTCGATGGAGTTTCAAAGACTATCAGATCACAACAATGGAAGAACTATGCTATTGAAATCCAATCTAATGGTGGATCAAGCAATGTAAGAGTCACCTCAGGAATCAACTCCAGATGGTGGTAACTCTTCAGATCAGAAGGTGCTTTCATTGTCAACGAAAAAGGCAAGGTCTTCGATGTTCAAGGCAATGTTGATGCTGAAAACAGAAACGTTATTGTTCACAACAAACACGGAAAGATCAACCAACAATGGGACATTGTCTATGCTGACTAATACCCAGAGGAGCCAAAGAAGGGAGAACTCAACAAGGACTTCGGTCTCTATGTTGAGAGACCTTTCCATATTATCTCAGAAATGGGATAAAACAGATACCTTGATCTCATCAACAACAGAAACATGGTCATCAAGACTCAAAACGGTAGAAACACCCAAGTCTGGTGGTTCGACTAGAGATCATTGACCATCAAGACCAAGCTGAACAACCAATCATGGGATATCACTAGCTCAGGAAGATCAAACAACATGCAAATCTGGAGCACCAACTCTAACTGGTGGTAGATCTTCAAGTACCAAGGATCACAATTCGTGAACATCCAAAACAACAAAGCTCTTGATGTTTCAGGTGGTAAGGATGCCGAAGGATAAGCAGTTATCGTTTATGGATCACATGGCAAAGTCAATCAAAGATGGAGAGTCGTCTATCTCGACCAAGCTGAAAAGATTGCTGATAAAGGAGTCAACTAAGAATATGGCTTCCACATCAACAGACCATTCTACATTAGATCAAGACTTCCAATGAAGAGAATTGCTGAATGCGTTGGCGCTAACAATGTTGCTCTCAAGAGATGGAGAAACAATGCCAAGGGTCAACAATGGTACTTCGATAATGTTTCCAAGACTATCAAGAACAACCAATGGAAGAGCCACTCACTTGATATCCAATCAAATGGTGGATCCGCCAACCTCAGATGCACTTCCACTAACTCAAGATGGTGGTAATTGTTCAAGTATGAAGGTGCTTTCATCACCAACATCAAGAACAACAAGGTTATGGATGTCTCAGGAAACAGAGACCAAGAGAACCAGAACATCATTGTCCATGGAAAGCATGGTGGTCTCAACCAACAATGGGATATCGTCTATGTTGATGAATGGAAGGGTGAACCCAAAAAGGGAGAAATGAATGAAGAATTCGGTTTCATTGTCGAAGAAGATTTCTACATCATCTCAGATATGCCACAGCACAGATACCTTCAAGCTCTCAATGACAGAAACTTGGTCGTTAAGACTAAGAATGGTCTCAGAGAGTAAGTGTGGTACTTCCATCAACAATCCCTCACCATCAGATCAAGAAAGACTAACAAGTCATTCGATATCACTAGCTCAGGAAGATCCCAAAACATGCAAGTGTGGAGCACTAATTCTAATTGGTGGTAACTCTTCATCTATGAAAACAAGAACATTGTCAATTGGCAAAACAGAAAGGTCTTGGATGTCTCAGGCAACAAGGACAATGAAGGTCAACAAGTTATTGTCCACACCAGACATAACGGAGCTAACCAAAGATGGAATATTGTCTACCTCAAAGACCATGGTAAGGATGCCACTAAGGGTTACAACAAGGACTTTGGAATGTATATCAACAGACCATTCTACCTTGTATCAAGACAGCCATTCAGAAGAGTCATGGAATGCGTTGGTGCTAACAATGCAGTGATGAAGAGATGGGTCAAGAACAGATCTTCCCAACAATTCTTCTTCGATGAAAAGACCAAGACCGTCAGATCTCAACAATGGAAGAACTACGCTCTTGAAATCCAATCTAATGGAGGATCAAACAACGCTCGTTTCACCTCAGGTATCAACTCAAGATGGTGGTAATTGTTCAGATATGATAACTCTACTCATGAGTTCATCAATCACATGAACCAAAGAGATAAGAACGGTAAAGTTTTGGACATTGATGGTAACATTGATGCTGAAAATAGAAACCTCATCATCCAATCAAGATAGAAGACCATTTCATAAAAATGGGATCTCATCTATGTTGATGAATATCCAGAGGAGCCAAAGAAGGGTGAGTTGAACGAACAGTTCGGACTCTATGTTCAGAGAGACTTCCACATTGTTTCAGAAATGAACACAGGAAGATATCTTGAGCTCCTAAATGGCAGAAACCCAGTTATCAAGACCCAAAATGGACAAAGAGGACAGATCTGGTACTTTGACCAAGTTTCAAAGACCGTCAAGAGTAGAATCAACAACCAGTCATTCGATATCAAGAGCTCTGGAAGATCAAATGAGTTCCAAGTATGGAGCACCAACTCCAATTGGTGGTAAGTCTTCGTTTACGACAAGGGCTTCTTCACCAATGTCTACAACAAGAAGGTTCTTGAAGTCTATGGAAACAAAGACCTTGAACACCAAAAGACTACTGTCAACAAGAGAACTGGTGGTAAGAACCAGAGATGGAGGATTGTATATCTTGACAAAGCTGACAAGATTGAAACTAGAGGCTTGAATGAAGAATTTGGTTTCCACATCAACAGACCATTCTACATTAGATCAAGAATGCCAATGAGAAGAGTTATTACCATGCACGGTAATGCCTGGATCTATCTTAGAAGATGGGTCAAGGGTCATGCCACTCATGCTCAATGGGTATTTGATGAAAGAACCAAGACCATTAGAAACAACCACTGGAAGACTCATGTTATGGAAATCCATTCTAACGGAGGACATCCATATCTCAGAGCTACTACTGCTAAAAACTCAAGATGGTGGTAAATGTTCAGATATGAAGGTGGATACATCACCAATGAGCACGGAAAGGTTGTCAATGTTCAAGGAAAGACTGACTCAGAAGGAAGACATATCTAATGTAACGAGAACAAGAATCAATAAATCCATCAACAATGGGACATCATCTACGCTGATGAGTGGAAGGGTGAACCAGGAAAAGGAGAGCTCAATGAAGAATATGGTATGTACGTCGAAAGACCATTCTATATCATTTCTGGATTGAAGGCTAACAGATACCTTGACCTCATTAACAACAGAAACATGGTGATCAAGACTCCAAATGGAAGAAACACCTAAACCTGGTGGTTCGATCAAAGAACTTTGACCATCAAGACCAAGCTCAACAATCAATCATGGGATATCCAAAGCTCAGGAAGAACAAGAAACATGCAAGTTTGGAGCACCAACTCCCAATGGTTCCAGATCTTCCAATATATCAATGGGCAATTCGTGAACATCCAAGACGGAAGAGCTCTTACAGTATTGGATTCAAAAGATCAAGAAGGATAACAAGTTATCGTAAACAAATAGACTGGTGGAAAGAACCAACAATGGAGAATCCTCCATGTTGACGAATCCAAGGACTAGACCAAGGGACTCAACAAAGAATTTGGTCTTCACTGCTTCAGACCATTCCACATCGTATCTAAGCTTCCAATGAAGAGACTGATCCAACTTGTTGGAGCAACTCATCTTAGACTCCAAAGATATGTCAAGAACAGAAGTGAACAACAATTCTACTTCGACTGCAAATCAAAGACTGTCATCTCTCAGAGATACAAGGACAGATCATTTGATATCCCAAGCAATGGAGGAGCAAGATCCCTCAGAATGACTACAACTAACTCAAGATGGTGGTAACTTTTCAAGTATGACGGAAGAATCATCAGAAATGAGAAAGGTAAGGTCGTTGAAGTTCAAGATGCCAAGGATAACAACAACGCAGTTATCAGAGTTCAAGACCAAGGTAAAGCTGGATCTCTTCATCAAGAATGGGATATCATCTATGTTGACCAATACCCAGATGAACCAAAGAAGGGTGAACTTAACAAGGACTTCGGTCTCTATGTTCAAAGACCATTCTACATTGTCACTGCTATGTCATCAGGAAGATATGTTGATCTTATCAATAACAGAAACATGGTTATCAAAACTCCAAATGCTAGAAACACTCAAGTTTGGTATTTCGATCAAAGATCTTAAACCATCAAGACTAAGCTCAACAATCAGTCTTGGGACATCAAGAACTCAGGAAGAACAAACAACATGCAAGTGTGGAGCACTAACGATGGATGGTTCTAATACTTCAAGTATGACGGATCATTCTTCTGCAATGTTCAAGAAAGCAGCAAATGTATTGGTGTTCATCAATCAAAGGATGCTGAAGCCTCTGAAGTTAGAATCTAGAATAGAGATAACAAGGCTGTCCATCAAAAATGGAAGGTCCTTTATGTTGATAAGACTGAAGCTAGAACCAAAGGACTCAACAAGGACTTTGGATTCTACATCAACAGACCATTCTACATTGTCTCAAGACTCCCAATGCATAGAGTAATTGAATGCATTGGTAACACAAGAGTTGAAATCAAGAGATACACCAAGGGAAGAAAAGCCTAACAATTCATTTTCGATCAGAAATCCAAGACTATCCAATCCAACTACTGGAAGAACAGAGCAATTGAAATTCCAGGAAATGGTAACAACCGTGACTTGAGAATGAATACACCAACTTCAAGATGGTGGTAACTCTTCAAGTATGATGGTAGAATCATCAGAAATGAGAGAGGAAGAGTATTCGATGTCCAGAATCAACTTGATTCCGAAGGAAGAAAAGTTTTGGTTTGGGATGAAGCTAAAGACAGACTTGGACAAGAGTGGGATATAGTCTACGCTGATGAATATCCAGAAGAACCAAAGAAGGGTGAACTCAACGAAGACTTCGGTCTTTATGTTGAGAGACCATTCTATATTGTCTCTGGAATGAAAGATGGAAGATACCTTGATCTCATCAACAACAGAAACATGGTCATCAAGACTCAAAATGGAAGAAACACCCAAGTCTGGTGGTTCGACCAAAGATCATTGACCATCAAGACCAAATTGAACAACCAATCATGGGACATTCAAAACTCAGGAAGAACCACTAACATGCAAATCTGGAGCACTAACTCTAACTGGTGGTAACTATTCAAATATGAGGATGGTCATTTCATCAACTGGACCAACGGTAAAGCTCTCGATGCCTAATCAGATTCAGAAGGTAAATCAGTTGTCGTTGCAAACGCTAGAGACACTGTATCTCAAGAATGGAAGGTTGTCTATCTTGATAAAGCTGATGCCATTGCAACTAAGGGAATCAATAAAGATTTCGGATTCCATGTCAACAGACCATTCTACATTGTCTCAAGACTTCCAATGAAGAGAGTCATTGAAACCATTGGTGCCAACAACATGGTCATCAAGAGATACGTCAAGGGAAGAACTGCCCAACAATTCTACTTTGACCCAGTCTCCAAGACAATCAGATCTCAACAATGGAAGAACTATGCTGTTGAAATCCAATCAAATGGTGGATCAAACAACATTAGAGTCACTTCTGGTATCAACTCCAGATGGTGGTAACTCTTTAGACTTGACGGTGCTTTCATCGTCAACGAAAAGGGCAAGGTCTTTGATGTCCAAGGTGGTGTTGATGGAGAAAATAAGAACGTCCAAGTTTACAACAAGCATGGAAAGATCAACCAGCAATGGGACGTCATCTATGCTGATGAGTATCCAGAAGAGCCAAAGAAGGGAGAGCTCAACGAGGACTTCGGTATCTATGTTGAGAGAGACTTCTATGTTGTTTCAGAATTAGGTTCCGGAAGATACCTTGATTTGATCAACAATAGAAACATGGTCATCAAAACTTCAGCTGGAAGAAAGACTCAAGTATGGTACTTCGATCAAAGATCAATGACTATCAAGACTAGATTGAACAACTAATCTTGGGACATTAAGAGTGCCGGAAGAACTAGAGACATGCAAATCTGGAGCACCAACTCTGGATGGTTCTAGATCTTCAAGTATCAGGATAACCAATTCATCAACATCCAGGACAACAGAGTCCTTGGAGTTAGAGATTCAAAAGATGTTGAAGCTCAACCAGTAGATGCTTAGGCTAACAAAGGTGAATCTAACCAAAGATGGAACATCATCTATCTCGACAAAGCTAGTAAACTTGAGGATAAAGGACTTAATGAAGAATTTGGCTTCCATATCAACAGAGCATTCTACATTAGATCAAGAATGCCAATGAAGAGACTTGTCACAATGCACGGCAACAATTGGATCTATCTCAGAAGATGGACTCCAAACCATGCCAAGCACTCTCAATGGAGATTCGATGAGAAAACCAAGCTCATTTTCAACATGCACTGGACTAACTACGTAATGGAAATCCATGGAAATGGAGGACATCCATATGTTAGATCTACAACAACAAAGAACTCCAGATGGTGGTAATTGTTCAGAGCTGAAGGTGCTTACATCAGAAATGAGAGAGGTAAATACCTTAATGTCCAAGGAAAAACTGATTCTGAAGGAAGACACATTCAATGTAATGAAGCTAAGAGTGGACAAATCCATCAACAATGGGATATTGTCTACGTTGATCAATGGAAGGGCGAACCCACCAAGGGATAACTCAATGAAGAGTATGGACTCTATGTCGAAAGACCATTCCATGTCATTTCAGCTATGGCTTCTGGTAAATACCTTGAGGTCATTAACAACAGAAACATGGTGATCAAGACTAGAAACAACCAAAAGGGACAAATCTGGTGGTTCGACTAGAGATCATTGACCATCAAGACCAAGATCAACAACTAATCATGGGATATCAAGAGCTCAGGAAGAACCGATAACATGCAAATCTGGAGCACCAACTCACAATGGTTCTAGATCTTCCAATATGATGGAACATACTTCACAAACATCCAAGACAAGAGAGTTCTTGATGTTAAGGATGCTAATGATGAAAAGGAAGCTCAACCAGTTATTGTTGCTAAGAGACAAGCATCCAAATCCAAGAACGATGCTCTCAACCAAAAGTGGAAAGTTGTCTATGTTGATAAAGCTGAGGCAATTGAGACCAAGGGAATGAATGAAGAATTCGGTTTCCATATTAACAGACCATTCTACATTAGATCAAGGATGCCAATGAAGAGAGTAGTTACCATGCATGGAAACAATTGGATCTACCTCAGAAGATGGACTCCAAACCATGCTAAGCATGCTCAATGGAGATTCGATGAGAGGACTAAGACTATTTACAACATGCACTGGAAGAACTATGTTATGGAAATCCACTCAAATGGTGGACATCCATACGTCAGAGCAACTACTTCAGTCAACTCAAGATGGTGGTAAATGTTCCAAACTGATGGTACTTACATCAATGCTGTTGATCACTAGAACAAATTCTTGAATGTTCAAGGAGCCACTGATTCTGAGGGAAGACACATCCAATGTAATGAGAACAAGAATGGAAAGATTCACCAACAATGGGAAGTAATCTATGTTGATCAATGGAAGGGTGAACCCACCAAGGGAGAACTCAATGAAGAATATGGACTCTACGTTGAAAGAGATTTCCATATCATCTCAGCCATGAAACCAAACAGATA
>Ga0256413_1000043_pt1 | contig 13395 bp, 11 predicted proteins | sample WCR_77metaT_FD_190054 | JGI IMG/M metagenome (GOLD analysis project Ga0256413, IMG submission 190054) | Metatranscriptome of seawater microbial communities from Monterey Bay, California, United States - WCR_77 (Metagenome Metatranscriptome) | ecosystem: Environmental > Aquatic > Marine > Coastal... | reverse complement strand
CGCACATAAAACTGTTACCGCGCCATCCAATACTCTTAAGCTTCTTTCAACCTCAATAGTAAAATCTACATGCCCTGGGGTATCAATTATATTTACACGATGCTCATCAAGATCATCATTCATACCAGACCAAAAGCAAGTAGTTGCTGCAGAGGTGATTGTAATTCCTCTCTCTTGCTCTTGCTCCATCCAATCCATAATAGCTGCACCATCATGAACTTCACCAATTTTATGTGAAACTCCGGTATAGAATAAAATGCGTTCCGTGGTTGTAGTTTTTCCAGCATCAATATGAGCCATAATACCGATATTACGGTAAAGCTCGACGGGAGTATTTCTTGACACTAAATTATTAGAAAACTTGTAGTCTTCTACCAACGATAATGCGAGAAGGCTTTATTTGCCTCTGCCATACGATGAGTGTCTTCTTTCTTCTTTACAGCTGTACCGCGATTATCTGCAGCATCCAGTAATTCATGCGCTAATCTGAATGCCATCGATTTTTCTGTCCGTTTCCTAGCAGCTTCAATAACCCATCTCATTGCGAGAGTTTGTCTTCGAGCTGGCCTTACCTCAACTGGCACTTGATAGGTAGCACCACCAACTCGTCGTGATTTTACTTCAACCATAGGTTTAACATTATCCAAAGCTTGTTCAAGGAGCTCAATAGCTTTGTCATCGCCTTTGGTTTCTTTTTCTGAAATACAGTCTAATGCACCATATATTATTCTTTCAGCAACAGATTTTTTACCATCATTCATTATCATATTCATGAATTTAGCTAACAATTCACTGCCAAATTTGGGATCTGGCAAGATATTGCGTTTTGGTGCTCTTGTTCTTCTTGACATCTATATTCTCTCTGTAATTTCTATAAAATTATTTTGGTCGCTTAGTACCGTATTTAGAACGACCTTGTTTTCGATCAGCAACTCCTGAGCAATCCAATGTTCCACGAACTGTATGGTATCTGACTCCAGGTAAATCTTTTACTCTTCCACCTCTTATCAGTACCACCGAATGCTCTTGAAGATTATGCCCTTCTCCACCAATATAGCTTGTCACTTCAAATCCGTTAGTGAGGCGAACTCGTGCCACTTTTCTCATTGCTGAGTTTGGTTTTTTTTGGAGTCGTAGTGTAAACGCGTGTACATACTCCACGTTTTTGAGGACTACTTTGTAACGCAGGCACAGTACTTTTATATGCTTTTACCGTTCTTGCGCCTTTAACTAATTGATTTACTGTTGCCATATTCTCTTCTTTTTATCTATTTAATAATAATTCAATATAAATGCTTTGTGCCCCAAAGATTAGGGAAAGGCATTGTATTGATCGTTCTTACATGATGTCAAGTTTGTTTTCAGTTAAGTCGATACCTCGTTACTTTCTAACCCACTATCAATCTCTTCCGCATTAGTTGGAGGGGTTGATATTTCATCTGATTCATTCGATTCTTCAGCTTGAGATGACATTACCTCCTCTAAATCCTTCAGTTGCTCTGCTAAATCCTGCTCTCTTGTCATTCGACGTTCTGCATGATGAGCAAAACCAGTTCCAGCTGGAATTAGTCTTCCTACAATAACATTTTCTTTTAAACCACGTAGGTCGTCTCTAAGGCCACGAACAGCAGCTTCTGTAAGGACTCTTGTGGTTTCTTGGAAAGAAGCGGCAGATATAAATGATTCCGTCGCCAAGGACGCTTTTGTAATCCCAAGAAGCAGCGGGTTTACTGTAATCGGATCCTTGCCTTTTATGGCTAGCTCTTCATTCACTTCAAGACCACGAGATTTATCAATTTGTTCTCCGCGCAAATAATTACTATCACCCGGATTTTCAACAATAACTTTTCTTAGCATTTGTCTTATAATAACTTCAATATGTTTATCATTAATCTTAACGCCTTGCAGACGATAAACATCTTGAATTTCGCGAATTAAATAACTTGCTAATGGCTCAACTCCTTGTAAACGTAAAATATCATGCGGTACAGGCTCCCCATCAGCAATAACCTCACCACGCGAGACTTGTTCTCCCTCGAATACATTCAAAGTCCGATAGTTATGAATCAATTCTTCATGACTATCCCCAGCTTCATCTGTTATTACTAGTCGTTTCTTACTTTTTGTTTCCTTACCAAAACTTACCGTTCCAGTATATTCAGCCATAATTGCTGGCTCTTTTGGCTTTCTAGCTTCAAATAAATCGGCAACCCTTGGAAGACCACCAGTAATATCTCTTGATTTAGAGGCCGCCAGAGGAATTCTAGCTATTACATCACCTACAGCTACCTTATCTCCATTTCCCATACTAACGATTGCGCCAGCTGGCAGTTGATGAACTGCTGGTATGTCTGTATTGGCAAAACATAATTGTTTTCCACCCTTCATTAATTTAATTTCAGGTATTAAATCTTTACTGGTGCTACCACGTTTCTTTGGGTCATCAATTACGATACTTGTAAGACCGGTTAACTCATCAACCTGTTCTGTAACTGTTACTCCATCAACGAAATCTTCAAAATGCAAATTACCCGCCACTTCTGTAATTACTGGGTGGGTATGAGGGTCCCAAGAAGCGACAATTTGACCTTGCTTAACTTTAGTAGAATCTTTCACCATAATGGTAGCACCATAAGGCACCTTATAACGTTCCCTTTCTCGTCCTTGTTCATTTAAAACTCTAATTTCACCAGATCGAGTAACTGCGACGATTTGTCCTTTTTTGTTAGTTACAGTTTTATCTATTTCTAGTTTTAGAGTACCAGCACTTTTAATTTCAATAGAACTAGTAGCCGCTGAACTAATAGCAGCTCCTCCAATATGGAATGTTCTCATGGTTAATTGTGTTCCAGGCTCACCAATTGACTGGGCAGCCATAACTCCCACTGCTTCTCCCATGCTTATTTTATGACCTCTAGCGAGATCACGACCATAACATTGTTGGCAGACTCCGTATCGAACCTCACAAGTTATTGGAGAACGAACTAGCACATAATCTATAGATAGTTCTTCCAAACGAGCGACATTTTCCTCGTCTAGCATAGTTCCTGCTTCGAATGCTACTTCATCTGATCCTGGTAAAAGAGCAGCTTCCGCTAGAACTCTCCCTAACACTCTTTCGCGAAGTGGCTCCACAATATCACCACCCTCTACAATTGGTGACATTGACACTCCCTTGTCGGTACCACAATCCTCTTGAGTGATCACTAAATCTTGCGCGACATCAACTAAACGTCTTGTTAAATAACCTGAATTTGCTGTTTTTAAAGCAGTATCAGCTAGGCCTTTTCGAGCACCATGCGTAGAGATAAAGTATTGAAGAACATCCAAGCCTTCCCTAAAGTTAGCAGTAATTGGAGTCTCAATAATAGAGCCATCAGGCTTAGCCATTAAGCCTCTCATACCAGCTAATTGTCTAATTTGAGCTGCAGAACCACGCGCGCCAGAGTCAGCCATCATGTATATCGAATTGAACGAATCTTGAGTAACTTTATTACCTTCACTGTCTTGTACAGATTCGGTTCCAAGTTTATCCATCATGGCTTTAGCTATTTGTTCGTTTGTTCTTGACCATATATCTACAACTTTATTGTATCTTTCTCCGTCAGTAACTAAACCTGATGAGTATTGATCTTGAATTTCCTTAACATCAGCTTCAGCTGTATCTAATATTTCATTTTTAGACTCAGGAATTACCATATCGTCAACACCAATAGAAATTCCTGCTATGGTAGCAAAGCGGAAGCCAGTATACATAAGACGATCAGCAAATATTACGGTCTCTTTCAATCCTAAGACTCTGTAACAAGAGTTCACCAAATTCGAAATTGCCTTTTTTGTTAAATCACGATTAACGAGATCAAAACTCAACCCAGCAGGTAATAATGTTGACAGTAATGCTCTTCCAACAGTTGTATCCACCAACTTAGTAACTAATTGCTGATTTCCTTCTTCATCAATTTCCTGAATAGAAACTCTAACTTTTGCTTTTGTTTGTAATTCGACTATATTATTTTCATAAGCTCTTCTGGCTTCATCAATATCGGTGAAGATCATACCTTCACCTTTTCCACCAACTTTTGACCTTGTCATATAGTACAAACCTAAAACAACATCTTGCGAAGGAACAATTATTGGCTCGCCATTAGCAGGGGATAAAATATTATTAGACGCCATCATCAAAGCACGAGTTTCTAGTTGTGCTTCGATCGATAAAGGCACATGTACGGCCATTTGATCGCCATCGAAATCAGCATTAAATGCAGTACAGACTAATGGGTGCAATTGAATGGCCTTACCTTCAATAAGAACTGGCTCAAATGCCTGTATACCCAATCGATGAAGAGTTGGTGCTCTATTGAGCATTACAGGATGCTCTCTAATAACCTCTTCTAGAATATCCCATACTTCTGGACCTTCTCGCTCTACTAATCGTTTAGCAGCTTTTATAGTAGAGGCCTCACCTCGTAACTGTAATTTAGAATAAATAAATGGTTTAAATAACTCGAGAGCCATTTTTTTTGGCAGCCCACATTGATGGAGTCTCAAAGTTGGACCAACAACAATCACAGATCTACCAGAATAATCTACTCTTTTTCCGAGAAGGTTTTGCCTAAATCTACCCTGTTTACCCTTAATCATATCTGCCAATGATTTAAGAGGTCTTTTATTTGTTCCAGTAATAGCACGACCTCTTCTGCCATTATCTAACAAGGCATCAACAGATTCTTGTAGCATGCGTTTTTCATTTCGGCAAATAATATCAGGGGCATTAAGTTCCAATAATCTCCGAAGTCGATTGTTTCGGTTTATCACTCTACGATATAGATCATTTAAATCTGATGTGGCAAAACGCCCACCATCTAGAGGAACCAGTGGTCTTAAATCTGGTGGCAATACTGGTAAAACTCTCAATATCATCCATTCTGGTTTGTTTTTTGATTCAACAAAAGATTCAAGCAGCTTTAATCTTTTAGATAATCTTTTTAATTTAGTTTCAGAGCGTGTGGCACCCATATCTTCTCGAACTTGAAGCATTTCGGTTTGCAGATCCATAGATGAGAGTAAGTCACTGACCGCATCAGCACCCATTCTTGCATCAAATTCATCTCCATATTGCTCCATCGCCTCTAAATACATCTCATCAGTCATTAATTGGCCTTTCTCTAAAGGAGTCATCCCAGGCTCAACAACAACAAATGCTTCAAAATATAATACTCTTTCAATTTCACGAAGAGTCATATCTAGCATAAGGCCAATTCTTGATGGAAGTGATTTTAGAAACCAAATGTGTGCAACAGGTGTAGCTAGATCAATATGCCCCATTCTCTCACGACGCACCTTTGTTTGTGTTACTTCTACCCCACATTTCTCACAAACAACTCCACGATGTTTTAATCGCTTGTATTTGCCGCATAAACATTCAAAGTCCTTTACGGGACCAAAGATCTTGGCGCAAAAAAGACCATCTCTTTCTGGTTTAAAAGTTCTATAATTAATGGTCTCTGGCTTTTTTACTTCACCGAATGACCATGAGCGAACTTTCTCGGGTGATGCAAGTGCTATCCTAATTGCATCAAAGTCATTTACAGGATTTTGATATTTAAATAAGTTTAATAGATCTTTCATCAGTCTGTTTCCAATTCGATATTAATTCCAAGTGAACGTATCTCTTTAACTAGAACATTAAAGGACTCAGGCATTCCGGCATCCATTTCATGCTCACCATCGACGATATTTTTGTACATTTTCGTTCTTCCTTGTACGTCATCTGATTTGACTGTAAGCATCTCTTGCAAGGTATATGCGGCACCATAAGCTTCGAGTGCCCATACCTCCATTTCACCGAACCGTTGCCCACCAAATTGAGCTTTACCACCAAGTGGCTGTTGGGTTACCAAGCTATATGGTCCAGTAGAACGCGCGTGCATTTTATCATCTACCAAATGGTTTAATTTCAGCATATACATATAACCAACAGTAATAGGTCGATCAAATAATTCGCCAGTTCTTCCATTTCGAAGCTCAAATTGACCAGTTTCAGATAGATCAGCAATAGTTAGAAGACGTTTAATTTCTTCTTCAGTTGCACCATCAAAGACCGGAGTTGCAGTAGGCAAGCCATTCACTAAGTTTCCAGCAAGCTCAAGTACTTCTTCATCTGAAAATGATTTAATATTTTCGATTCTGCCACCAGTTGTATTATAAATCGTCTCTAAGAATTTTCTCACCTTCTGTATAGAAGATTGCTCTTTTATCATCGCATTTATTTTATTACCGATACCTTTTGCAGCCATTCCAAGGTGAGTTTCAAGTACTTGACCTACATTCATTCGCGATGGAACGCCCAATGGATTGAGAACAATATCAACAGGTGTCCCATCTTCCATATAAGGCATATCCTCAACAGGTACAATAGTTGATATAACCCCTTTGTTTCCATGCCTACCAGCCATTTTATCGCCTGGCTGGATCCGTCGTTTAACGGCCATGTAGACCTTAACCATTTTGGATACACCAGGAGGCAAATCATCACCAGCAGTAATTTTTTCTTTCTTTTCTTTAAATAATTTTTCAAACTCTTCTTTATGAATATTTATTCTATCCGCAGATTTTTCGTGTTGCTGATTAGCAGAATCATTTTTCAGTCTGATCTCAAACCATTTATCTCTTGGTAATTCTTCCAAATAAGCTACAGTTATTTTTGTTCCTGCTTTTAAGCCATTTGGGCCACCTTGGGCAACTTTACCGACTAAGTTTTTTTCCACTCTTTGGTATATATCTTCTTCTATAATTCTTCTCGTATCGTCCAAATCCTTTTTAACTCTCTCTAACTCTGCTTTTTCTATAGATAGAGCTCGCTCATCCTTCTCCAGCCCATCTCGAGTAAATACCCGAACATCAATTACTGTCCCATCCATTCCTGAGGGTACGCGTTGAGATGTATCTTTTACATCAGCCGCTTTCTCACCAAATATAGCTCGCAATAATTTCTCTTCTGGCGTAAGTTGAGACTCTCCTTTTGGAGTTATCTTACCTACTAAAATATCACCTGAATTTACTTCGGCTCCTATATATGCGATACCTGATTCATCAAGTTTACTCAGCGCAGCATCGCCAACATTTGGTATATCAGCTGAAATTTCTTCTGGCCCCAATTTTGTATCTCTGGCAACACATGTCATCTCTTCAATATGAATAGTAGTAAATCTATCCTCTTCAACCACTCTTTCGGAAATGAGTATTGAATCTTCAAAGTTATAACCATTCCATGGCATAAACGCCACCATTAGATTTTGCCCTAAAGCTAATTCACCAAGATTTGTTGAAGGCCCATCAGCTAAGACATCTCCTCTTTTTATCACATCATCTGTTTTTACTAATGGCCTTTGATTGATACATGTATTTTGGTTAGACCTTGTGTATTTAATAAGATTATAAATATCTACACCAGACTCTGATGCATTGGTTTCATCATCACTAACTCGGACTACAATTCTTGAAGCATCTACAGAATCTACGACACCGCCTCTCTTTGCAACTATAGTCACGCCCGAATCTATTGCAACAGTCCGTTCCATACCTGTACCAACAAGAGGAGCTTCAGATCTTAAGGTAGGTACAGATTGTCTCTGCATGTTTGAGCCCATAAGAGCACGGTTTGCATCATCATGCTCTAAAAATGGAATCAAGGAAGCAGCAACGGATACTATTTGTCTTGGTGACACATCCATATAGTTCACATCATCACGATTCGCTAATGTAAATTCATTTTTGTGTCTAACAGAAATCAAATCTTCGACAAACTTACCTTTCTTATCTAGTTCTGAATTTGCTTGAGCGATTATAAATCCACTTTCTTCAATAGCAGACAGATAGTCAATTTCACTTGTTACCTTCCCATTCTGAACTTTTCGATATGGCGTCTCTAGAAATCCATAATTATTTGTTCTAGCGAATACAGATAAAGAATTAATCAAGCCAATGTTTGGTCCTTCGGGTGTCTCAATTGGGCATACCCTTCCATAATGTGTTGGATGTACATCCCGAACCTCAAAACCCGCCCTTTCTCTAGTCAAACCACCAGGGCCTAATGCTGAAATTCTTCTTTTGTGGGTTACTTCAGATAACGGATTATTCTGATCCATGAATTGTGATAATTGACTTGATCCGAAGAACTCTTTTACAGCTGCCGCTACTGGTTTAGCATTGATCATATCTTGTGGCTGAAGGTTATCTGCTTCTGCTTGCGTCAAGCGCTCTTTTACCGCTCTTTCTACACGAACAAGTCCAACTCTAAACGCATTCTCAGTCATTTCCCCAACACTTCGAATACGTCTATTCCCTAGATGATCTATATCATCTACAGTGTCTTCTCCATTTCTTATTGATATTAACTGGATGATTACTGAGAGTATATCCTCCTTATTTAGTATTCTATCGTTTTGAGTGTCTTCACCTTCATCTGCGATCTCTAAATTGCTATATTTTATTTTTGCATGCTGGATACGCGAATCAAATTTCATACGCCCAACTTCAGACAAATCATATCTATCATTATTGAAGAATAGATTTTGGAATAAATTCTCAGCAGCATCTTTAGTTGGAGGCTCACCTGGGCGCATCATGCGATATATCTCAACAAGCGCTTCCATTCTATTTGAGGACGGGTCAATTCTGAGTGTATTAGAGATGTATGCACCTCTATCTAGATCATTAACATACAAAACATTAATGGTTTCTACTTTATTAGCTATCAAATTCTCAATTAACTCCAGAGTTAATTCATCATTTGCTGCAGCAAGAAGTTCGCCTGTATCTTTATCTATTACATCATGCGAAATTGTTTTTCCCTCTAAATAATCCACAGGTACAACCAATGAATTAGTCGAAGCTTTCTTCATCTCATTGACATGTCTCGCTGTAATTCTCCGACCTCTCTCAATTATTAATTTCCTGCCCAACTTGATATCAAAAGTAGCAGTCTCGCCTCTGAGACGATCAGGGATCAAGGTCATCTTGATGTTCTTTTTAGATAGCTGAAACTCATTTGTTTCAAAGAACATATTCAGCATCTCTTCATTACTAAGACCAAGAGCTCTCATGATGATTGTGACTGGTAGTTTTCTTCTTCTATCTATCCTCGCGAACAATGAATCTTTTGCGTCAAACTCAAAATCAAGCCAAGATCCTCTATAAGGGATAACTCGTGCCGAAAATAATAGTTTTCCTGATGAATGCGACTTACCTTTATCATGATCAAAAAACACACCAGGTGAGCGGTGCAATTGAGAAACAATTACTCGTTCAGTTCCATTGATAACAAACGTCCCATCATCAGTCATTAATGGCATTTCACCTAGGTAGACATCTTGTTCTCTTACTTCTTTAACGGGCTTAACTTTTCCGCTAGCCTCTTTGTCATAAATCACCAATCTCACTTTTACACGAATTGGTGCTGCATATGTCTGACCTCTTAACTTACACTCTTGAACATCAAAGACTGGTTTGCCTAGTTTATAACTCACATATTCAAGTGAGGCGTTTCCAGAATAACTGATGATCGGAAACACCGTCTTAAAAGCTGAATTTAAGCCTATATCTTTTCTGTCATCAGTAGGAATACCTTGCTGTAGAAACTTATTATAAGAATCTAACTGAATTGATAATAAGTAAGGAACATCAAGAATTGTAGGTTGTTTACCAAAATCTTTACGTATTCTTTTTTTCTCAGTAAATGAGTAAGCCATTCAAGTTCACCTTATAAGGAGGTCAAATATATTTTAAATCCACAATTAAAATTTCTAAGAATCAATTTACACGGATAAAATTTTTATCCGTGTAAATTTTGACTCAGAATTATTTTAATTCTACAGAAGCTCCAGCTTCCTCTAATTGTTTCTTACATTCTTCTGCTTCATCTTTAGGAGCTGCTTCTTTTACGGTAGATGGTGCGCCCTCTACTGCATCTTTAGCTTCTTTTAGACCAAGCCCAGTAATGGTTCTCACTGCCTTAATAACTGCAACTTTATTTTCACCAAAGCTTGTTAATACAACATCGAACTCGTCCTTTTCGGCTGCTGCTTCAGCATCTGCAGGGGCAGCACCAGCAGCTGCAGCAACTGGAGCTGCAGCAGAAACACCCCATTCTTCTTCAAGCATTTTTACAAGTTCAACTACTTCCATTATTGATTTTGAGCTTAGTTCTTTTAGTAAATCTTCATTTGACATAGCCATGTCTTTATACCTCTATTTTATTATTTATTCAGTTACCTGATTTAAGTTAATTTTTCCAAAACTATTATTCAGCCTGCGCACCTCGAGCAGATAGTGTTCGAGCGAGCATTGCTGGCGTTTCATTGAGAGTTCGCGCCAATTGCATCATTGGAGTCACTAATAAGCCGAGCAACATCGCCCTTGCTTGATCATGTGTTGGCAGTTCTGCCAATTTTTTCAGATCTGAAGCTGGGAGTAACTGCCCACTTAAAGCTAACGAAACCGCTTTCAGAGCCTCATGCTCTTTAGCGAAATCTTTTATAACTCTTGCTGCTGCACCTGGATCATCCTTTGCGAATGCGAGTAAAATTGGGCCCTTAAGAGTCTCTTTTAAACACTCAAAATCAGTTCCCTCAATTGCTAGACGCGCTAATGTATTCTTCACAACACGAAGATATACACCTTTATTACGAGCTTCTGCACGTAACTCAGTCATGTCTGCGACAGATAAGCCTCTATACTCAGCAGCAACCGCTGTAATAGATTCACCTGCTATCACACTCATCTCTTTGACAAATAGTTTCTTGTCTTCGAGTCTTAATGCCATTAATTTCTCCTGGCTTTTAAGTCACATTTCAGGCAGAAACAATCTCTGCCTCCCTTTCTAGCTTTATTTTGATAGCTATAAAACTTAACTATCAAAAGTCTATCGAGATAGTGACTTCATCATAACTAGAATCAGTTAACACCATCTGCGTAGGAAATTAAGACTAAAAAATAAGTCACCTACGGTCTTCGATTAACATCAATTTAATTAACTAAATTGATGACCTCTATTGATGGCCGCAACCATCAATAAAAATTCTTGACTACCCTCCCAAGCTTGCCTGATCTATTTTCAAACCAGGACCCATAGTTGAAGATACAGTCATTTTTCTTAAATAAACTCCTTTTGCAGAAGACGGTTTAGCCTTCTTAAGATCAGTTAGCAGTGCTGTTAGATTCTCTTGCAATTGCTGACCTTCAAAATCAGTACGTCCAATAGAGCAATGAATAATGCCCGCTTTATCTGTTCGATAACGAACTTGGCCTGCTTTTGCATTTTTCACTGCAGTCTCTACATCAGCTGTTACAGTACCAACTTTAGGATTTGGCATTAGCCCCCTTGGACCCAATACTTGACCAAGTTGACCGACAATTCTCATGGCATCTGGAGTTGCTATAACTACTTCAAAATTCATTTCACCAGCCTTAATACTCTCAGCTAGATCATCAAATCCAACTATATCAGCACCTGCAGCTGAAGCTTTATCAGCATTCTCACCTTGAGCGAAAACAGCCACTCTGACAGTTTTGCCTGTTCCATTTGGTAGGACAGTAGAACCTCTTACCACTTGATCTGATTTTTTAGGATCTACACCTAAATTAACTGACACATCAATACTTTCTTTAAACTTTTGCGATGCGAATTCTTTGACTAATTCAATAGCCTCTTTAAATGAATATTGTTTGTCGTTATCAATTTTCTCATTAATTAATTTTCTGCGTTTAGAAATCATTTCGCACCCTCCACTTCAATACCCATACTTCTAGCAGTACCAGCTATGGTTCTTACAGCTGCATCCATATCTGCGGCAGTTAGATCAGGCATTTTAGCTGTTGCAATTTCTTCAAGTTGAGCGCGATTAACTTTGCCAACCTTTTCTGTATTAGGAGTTCCCGAGCCTTTTTTAAGGCCTGCTGCTTTTTGCAATAAAATGGCTGCTGGAGGTGTTTTAGTGATAAATGTGAAGCTTCTATCACTGTAAACTGTAATCACAACTGGTATCGGAAGGCCCGCTTCGGTTGATTGTGTTGCTGCATTAAATGCTTTACAAAACTCCATGATGTTTACACCATGCTGACCCAGAGCAGGACCTACAGGTGGGCTTGGATTAGCTTGACCTGCAGGAACTTGCAACTTTATATAACTAGTGACTTTCTTTGCCATTATTATTTACCTTGTTGAGTGCGAACGCTTTTTTAAAAAGCTCCTCAATTTTAATGATTTATAATTAATTTGTATAACTTAACAACCTAACCTTTTTCTACTTGACCAAAATCTAATTCAACTGGAGTTGATCTACCTAAAATCTGCACTGCTACCTGCAATCGATTTTTTTCGTAATTTACTTTTTCTACCACTCCTGAAAAATCATTAAATGGCCCATCAGTAACTCGAACAAGTTCGCCAGGCTCAAATAATACTTTTGGTTGTGGCTTATCGACGCCCTCTTCTACACGTTGTAAAATCCTATTAGCTTCAACTTCAGTAATTGGTGCAGGGCGATCACTTGAGCCTCCGATAAATCCTAATACCTTTGGCACCTCTTTAACTAAATGCCAAGTCTCATCATTCATTTCCATTTGAACTAAAACATATCCTGGGAAAAACTTTCTCTCCGTTGAACGTTTTGCACCTTCTTTCATTTCCACTACTTCTTCTGTTGGTATTAGTATTTCACCGAACTTGTCTTCTAATCCCATAAGTTTAACTCGCTCTTCCAATGAGCTTTTAACCTTATACTCATAATTTGAGTAGGCATGAACGATGTACCAACGTAAGGTCAATTTATTATTCCTTTATTAACTATTATTTAACCGGCAGAGCCGACTAATGTTCTTGTGAGCCAGAGAAGGAGCGAATCCAATCCCCAGAAAAATAAAGCCATTACTAAAGTGAAAACAAAAACAGCTATAGCTGTTTGAGTTGTTTCCTGTTGTGTTGGCCACACTACTTTACGAATCTCAATACGAGATCCTTGTATAAATGCCCACAATCTTTTTCCTTGGAGACTAGTCATTGCCATCGCAATACCTGCACCAAAGCCACCTAATACCATTAAAGCACGTAACGGGAGGCTTAATTCAAGATAATAATAGTAACCAAACAAACCACCGATCAAAAGACCAGCAGCTGCTAACAACTTTATAATATCCAATAAAGATGATTGATCTGATTGTGTTGTCACATTATCCAAAACTAAACCCCAAATATTAAAACCGCAGTGACCGAATGCTCCATAATGTTCGTGGAGCTTTTGTTGATGGCAGGCCAGGAGGGAATCGAACCCCCAACCTGCGGTTTTGGAGACCGCCGCTCTGCCAATTGAGCTACTGGCCTATCATTTCTTCTCTATT
>Ga0256413_1000042_pt1 | contig 13444 bp, 24 predicted proteins | sample WCR_77metaT_FD_190054 | JGI IMG/M metagenome (GOLD analysis project Ga0256413, IMG submission 190054) | Metatranscriptome of seawater microbial communities from Monterey Bay, California, United States - WCR_77 (Metagenome Metatranscriptome) | ecosystem: Environmental > Aquatic > Marine > Coastal... | reverse complement strand
TGCATAATAATTGAAGATGTAATGTACGGCATGATGTTTAAAGTAAAGATTGACATTCTACCTAAAGCACCCCCTGTAAAAGTATTAAACATCCCCATCATTCCTCGTCCCTGATCTTTAATAAAACTATCTAAAATACTTAAGTTTATACCCGGGAGAGATATGTATGTACCAAATCTGTATATTATTAGTATAAATAAAACAAAAAAGATTTTGTTTCCTAAATCAGTTTTGATATTAGAGCCTTTATTAAAGTTTTGATTTTTATAATTTCTCATTTATCACTGATAATTCAGATCAATTTTATTACTAAGTCATTTTTTTTTGCATTCTTGATCAATTTTTTAGAAGCGCTGTGAGTCTCGATGGTCAGTTTTTTATTGCAACAGCCCTGACCTAATAACTTAAGTTTATCTTGCTCTGAGTTAATTATCCCTAGCCTTATAAAATCACTAATTTTTATATCTTGTGTCAACTGCTTATTCTCCATTAGAGAGTTGACTTGATACAGATTAATTATCCTAAACTCTTTTTTATTTAATGGGTTAAAACCTCTTTTTGGTAACCTTCTATACAAAGGCATCTGACCTCCTTCAAAGCTACCTAAAGATACTCCGCTTCTTGCAGTCTGTCCTTTTCCGCCACGTCCACATGTCTTACCCTTACCTGAGGACATACCTCTCCCTAAGCACTTTTTTTTCTTTTTTGCTTTGCTATTTCTTTTTAGTTGATTTAACATGATCAATAATTTTTATGTTTTTTCTCTTTGGCTTGCAATTTCAACAATTTTTTTTCCTCTTTTATCTGCGATCATTTTTGGCGTGTACGATCTCTTTAACCCATTTATAACAGCTTTAATGATGTTATGTGGATTATTTGAACCAACAGATTTAGCAACGATATCTTTTATACCTAGCACCTCAAAAAAAGGTCTGGTTGGACCACCGGCTATTACTCCGGTACCGGCAGGTGCAGCTTTCATTATCACTATGCCAGAACAAAATTTTCCTTTAATATCATGATGTAATGTTCTTCCTTCTCTTAAAGGAATCTTCATCATATTTTTTCTAGCTTCCTCAGAAGCTTTGTTTTTAGCATCCATTACTTCAGCAGCTTTGCCCAGTCCATAACCAACTCTTCCTTTCTTGTCACCAGCTACCACAATGACCGAAAAGCTAAACTTTCTTCCTCCTTTTGTAACAGCAGTACATCTATTAACCTTGACGAGCTTTTCTACAACTTCCATATTAGAATTTATCATAATTTATTAAACTTAAAAATTAAAACCTTTTTTTCTTACATTCTCAGCAAAGGCTCTGGCCTTACCATGATATTGATATGCACCTCTATCAAAACAAATACTAGCAATCTTTTTTTCTAGTAGACAATTTGCCATTGCGTCACCTAACATACTAGCTGCTTTGATATTATTTTTATTTTTTAAATCTTTAAAATGTTTAGAATGTGTTGTCATACTATATAATGTTAGATTACGATTGTCATCAATGATTTGACTATAAAGATACTTGTTTGAACTATAAAAGGATAGTCTAATTCTATTATTATAGATATTATTATTTTTGAGTTTAAATCTAGTTCTTGTTTTTCTTCTAATATATTTTAATCTTTTACTTAACATTTTCTTATGGTAATTAATATTATTTCTTTTTACCTTCTTTTCTTAAGATCTCTTCATTCACATATTTAATACCTTTTCCCTTATAAGGCTCAGGTTTTCTAAGACTTCTGATGTCTGCACTAACCTGACCAACAAGCTGTTTGTCACATCCAGAAATCTTAATAATATTTTTTAAACATGTAATGCTTATATTTTGTGGAATTGGATAAATTATGTCATGACTAAACCCTAATGCTAAAATCAGGAATCCTGGTTTAATATGAGCTTTATAACCAACACCATTTATTTCAAGTTTTTTGCAAAACCTTGAGATACACCTACTACCATATTATTTACAAGAGAACGAGCTAGTCCCCAAATGGCTTTTTCTTTTTTTACCTCTTTTTTAAGAGTCAGTTGTATAGAATCATCGCATATTTCTAAATTAATAGATTTAAACATTTTTATTTGTAACTGACCGTTAGGTCCAGTGACATTCAAGTAATCATCCTTAAAACGAATATTAACGTCCTTTGGAATACTAACTTTTTGCTTCCCAATTCTTGACATAGGTTTAATTAAAAAATATTACATAAAACTTCACCACCAGCTTTGATTGATCTGGCCTCATTATCAGTTATAATTCCTTGAGATGTTGAAAGAACTGTTATCCCTAATCCACCATATATTTTATCTAAATTTTTATAGGACTTAAATATTCTTTTTCCTGGTTTTGATACTACATTAAATTCACTAATTACTGGATTTTGAGATTTTCCTTCGTACTTAAGATATACTCTTATCATACTTACTCCTTTCCTTATATCTATTTTTTTTATATTAATAATATATCCCGAAGCAATTAAGACTTTTAAAACCTTTTCTATATTTTTTGAGTAATAAACTATAGTAGAATTTTGTTTGACTGATTGAGCATTGTTAATTCGTGCAATCGCGTCTGAAAGTAAATGTGTTTGTGACATGACCTGACCTTTTTTATATAAAATTACCAACTGGCTTTAGTAACGCCTGGAAGCTTGCACTCTGAGGCTAACTTTCTAAACCATATCCTAGATAATTTAAATTTTCTTAGCACTCCTCTTCCTCTACCACTCAGCTCACACCTATTACAAATTCTTGTTTTTGAGCTGTTTCTAGGTAGTTGCGATAAAGAGGACTGAGCATTAAATCTATCTTCTAATGAACGTTTCTTATCGTCCCTAATTAATTTTAGCTTTATTCTTTTTGCCTTATTTTTATTAAACAAACTAATTCTTTTTAAGTTTCTCTGTACCACACTGATTTTTGACATGAATATATAATCTTAACTAGTTATAAAATGGTAAATTAAAAGTCTTTAATAAATACTTTGCTTCATTATTATTTTTCGTAGAAGTAACAATAACTATATTCATTCCCCTAATCTTATCGATTTTATTATAATCAATTTCTGGAAAAATGATCTGCTCTTTTATCCCTAGAGCAAAATTACCATTACCGTCAAACTGCTGTGCATTTAGACCTTTAAAATCTCTTACCCTTGGAAGTGCAACATTTACTAATCTGTCTAAAAATTCATACATTATTGTTTTTCTAAGAGTGACTTTACACCCAATTTTTGTACCTTGCCTTAATTTAAAACCAGCTATAGATTTTTTAGCTCTAGTAATTAATGGTTTTTGACCAGTAATATTCATTATGTCACTATATACTTTATCAATTATCTTAGAGTCAGTGATAGCATCTTTTACTGAAACATTAATAGATATTTTTTGGATTTTTGGTATCTGCATAACATTTTTAAAACGGAAATGTTCTTGTAGTTGTTTCTTCCCTGTCTTATGATAATGTATTTCTAGTCTTGCACTCACTATAACTCCTATCTTCTTATTTATTTAACGAATAATTCACCAGATTTTTTATAAAATCTTATCTTTTTTTTATTTTCTAATAACTTAAACCCAATTTTTGTGACAGTTTTTGATTTTAAGTCTATATGGGAAATATTTGATATATGAATAGGCATCTCTTTCTTTAGTATACCTCCTTCTGGGTTTGCTTTATTTGGCTTGGTATGCTTTTTTACAAAATTCACACCATTTAGAAGTACTTTAAGTGATTTTGGGTAAATCTTTGTAATCTGTGAAACTTTTCCTTTCTCACTCCCTGAAATAACCTTAACTGTGTCATTTGTTTTAAATTTACTTGCCATTCTACGTAACCTCCGGCGCTAATGAAATAATTTTTAAGTAATTTTTTTCTCTAAGTTCCCTAGGTATAACCCCAAAAATTCTTGTACCAATAAGCTCACCTTGTTTATCTAGCAATACCACAGCGTTATCAGAAAACTTTATAACACATGCATCTTTTCTTCTTTTTTCTTTTCTGCTTCTAACAACTACAGCATGAAACACCTCACCTTCTTTTACTTTATCAGAAACAATAGCTTTCTTGACTGATACAACAATCTTATCGCCAATAACGGCAGACATTTTTTTACTACCACCCAAAACTTTTATACATAAAACCTCTTTAGCTCCTGTATTATCAGCTACATTTAGCCTAGTACCCATTTGTATCATATAAATATTCCTCAATCTATAAAATTTGCCACTTTTTTAACTTAGATACCGGAGGACTTTCTATAATTTTGACCTTACAGCCAATATCAAGAGAGTTCTTTTCATCATGAACTAAGTATTTCTTACTCTTTCTAATAATTTTTTTATATTTTTTGTGGAATAACTTTCTCTCAACAAGTACTGATATTGTTTTATTGGCTTTGTTATTAACAACAACACCTTCAAGAATTTTTTTTGGCATAACGGCAATATTAAAAATTGTTATTTATTTATTTTATTTTATTTAAATAAGTGTATGTTCTAGCAATATCTTTTTTTATTTTTTTAATACTTGATGTATTAATCAATTCTCCCAATGATTTTTGAAATCTTAAATTAAAATACTTTTTTTTGTATTCTAATAATCTATCTTGTAAAGATTGGTTATTCATTTCTGTTAGTTTCTCATTCTTCATTTAGATACCCTATCTCTGTATGTTGAATAAACTTTGTTTTTATAGGCAATTTAGCATCTGCTCTTGCAAAAGCTCCTATAGCCTGTTCCTTGGTTACTGAGTCAAGTTCAAAGAGAATTCTGCCAGGTTTTACCCTGCACGCCCAAAACTCAGGGGAACCTTTTCCCCTACCCATTCTGACATCTGTAGGCTTATTACTTACTGGTAGATCAGGAAATATTCTTATCCATAACTTACCAGATCTTTTTAGAAATCTATTGATTGCTTTTCTTGCAGACTCAATATGCTTTTCTTGTATTCTTTCTGGCTCTAATGCTTTTAACGCAAACTGTCCAAATGCTATTTTAAATCCTCTTTTTGCTCTACCACGTATTCTCCCTTTAAAAGCTTTTCTAAACTTTGTTTTTTTTGGGTATAAATTCATGTTAATCTACTATATTATTTGATTAAATCCTTAGTTTTATCTACCTGATAAACCCACACTTTTATTCCTATTAGACCATAAATTGTATGTGCTTCAGCTTTATCATATTTGATGTTAGCCCGTAAGGTATGTAGAGGAATTTTTCCCTCTTTGTACCATTCAGTCCTTGCTATTTCTGCACCTCCTAATCTACCAGAGACACTGATTTTTATACCTTCTACTCCCATTTTCATTGAAGCAATTATGGATCTTTTCATGCACTTTCTAAATGAGACTCTTTTTTCAAGTTGTTCTGCAATATTTTTTGCTATTAATAATGGATCTGTTTCAGATTTCCTTATCTCAGTAACATTAACTACTACTTCATTTGCGGTAATTTTAGAGATATTTTTTTTAACTTTTGCTATATCAGACCCTTTTTTACCTATGACGATGCCAGGTCTAGATGAATGGATATTAACTATAATTTTATTGGCTGGTCGCTCTATGCACACTCTACTTATACCTGCAGAAACCATCTGTTTAAAAATTAGAGTTCTTATCTTTATATCTTCATGTAACTTTTTAGCATATTCTCTATTACTATACCATGAAGAATCCCAAGTTGTTACTATACCAAGTCTGAAACTCTTTGGATTAACTTTTTGCCCCATAATTAACCTCTTTCATCAATTACTATAGTTACCTTACTAAAAGGCTTAACTATTTTATTTATCCTTCCTCTTGCCCTAACCATAGATCTTTTTAAAGTTAGAGACTTACCTATTAGAACTTCTTTAACATATAATTTATCAATATCCATCCCAAAATTGTTTTGGGAATTTGCTATCGCAGACTTAAGAATATTTTTAATTTGTTGTGAAATACTTCTCTTACAAAATTCAAGCTGTAACATTGCAGCACTTACACTTTCCTTTCTGATTAGGTTTGCCACTATGTTCAATTTTTGAACACTAGATTTGACTAATTTATCCGTAGCTTTAACTTGCATAAAACCTTTCTTTAATATTTTTATTATTTATCCTTACCATGGCCATTAAACAACCTAGTTGGAACAAATTCACCTAGTTTCTTACCAACCATTTTTTCATTAACAAGTACAGGCATGAACTTTTTTCCATTATGAACGGAAAATGTTAAGCCGACAAAGTGGGGTAATATAGTGGTTTTCCTAGACCAAGTCTTAATCACTGAGAAGCTTCCTTTCTCAATAGCACAATCAACTTTTTTCAATAACTTAGGGTCTACAAATGGTCCTTTCCAAACTGATCTATTACTCATAATTAACTAACTCATTACTTATTTTTTTTATGCCTACTTTTTAATATATACTTGTCTGTACGTTTGTTATTCCTTGTTTTATACCCTTTTGTTGGCATTCCCCATCTTGTTACGGGATGCCTTCCACCAGAAGTTTTACCTTCTCCGCCTCCATGTGGGTGATCAACCGGGTTTTTAGCAACACCTCTAACTTTTGGTTTAAAACCAAACCATCTTTTTCTACCAGCTTTACCAAGTTTTATGTTTTTCTTATCAACATTAGAAACAACACCTAAACTTGCTTTACAATCTGCCTCCACAGACCTAACTTCTCCAGATCGGAGCTTAAGTGATACTTTTCCATAATCTTTGCTTACCACTGTTGCAAAAGAACCAGCAGATCTAGCAATCTGAGCACCTTTTTTTGGCTTTAGTTCTACAGCATGAACTAAGGTACCAATTGGAATATTACTTAGCTTCATACAATTTCCAATAGATAGCTCAGTCTTATCAGAAGAGATAATTTTAGTCCCAACTTTTAATCCTTCCGGAGCAATAATATACGCAAAAACACCATCTGAAAATTTTATTAAAGCTATACTGGCAGTTCTGTTAGGATCATATTCAATTCTTTCAACGATAGACTCTGACTCCTTATGCCTTTTGAAATCTACAAGTCTATACTTTTTCTTAGATCCTCTAGATCTACCAAATATGGTAGTTCTTCCATAATTATTCCTTCCACCTGTGCTATTTTTACCTTTTACAAGCTTCTTTAATGGTTTGCCTTTCCAGAGATGAGATCTATTTACTAATACCAACTGTCTTTGTGATGGGGTAGTAGGATTATAACTTAGTAATGCCATATTTTAAAGCCCTTTAGAGAATTCTATTTTCTTCATATTTTTAGTAGTAACAATAGCCTTTTTTAAGGATGCTCTAACACCTTTACGTCCCTTAAATATTTTTTGTTTGCCACAAATATTCATGATATTTACACTTTTGACTTCAATTTTAAAAATCTCCTCAATAGCATCTTTTATTTGAGTCTTATTACTAGTACGGCTAATAATAAAAGAGTATTTACCTTGTTTTTCAATCCTATTAGATTTTTCAGTGATCACAGGTCTTCTTATCCTATCACAAACAGTATTTATCTTCATTATATAAACCTATTTATAACACAGTTAAAGGCTTCTTCCGAAAAACATATTTTGTCATGATTGATGATATCTAAAACATTAATACCACATGTATTCACTTTATTGAAATTAACAATATTTTTCATAGACTTTACTAAATTAGTATCAAAATTTTTATCTATAAATAGCACCTTATTTGAAAAAAATCTATCATAATAAATTTTTAATAATTCTTTTGATTTGGGTGTTGTTACCTTTAAATTTTCGTATACCAACAGAGAATTATTCTTACATTTTAAGGCTAGGGCATTCAATAGCGCTAATTTTTTAACTTTTTTATTCACTTTATATTCGTAAACTCTTTTTTTAGTAGGGCCAAAAATTATACCTCCGCCAACAAACTGAGCACCTCTAACACTACCATGTCGCGCTCTACCCGTACCTTTTTGTCTATAAATCTTTCTAGTAGACCCCCTGACGTCAGAAATACCTTTAGTATTACTAATAGGATGACGCTTTTTTGATTGCTGCCATACTATTAACTGGTGTATTAAATCATAACGAATACTTTTTACATCTAGTACACTGCTATGTATTTTTCTTAAAGATTTATTTTCAAGACTCAATATGTCTAAGTACATTATCACTCCTAATTTTTATCACACCACTACCTTTTTAATAGCGTCTCTTATATACAAATAACTGCTTTTGCAGCCAGGGACAGCACCTTTAACAACTAGTAAACTTAACTCTGTATTTATATCAAAAACAAAGATGTTTTGCTTTGTGACTTTTTTATCACCTAACTGCCCAGACATTTTTTTTCCTTTAAATACTCGCCCTGGATCTTGGCATTGTCCAGTAGAACCAGCTGATCTATGACTTATTGATACACCATGACTTGCTTCTAGACCTTTAAAATTGTGTCTTTTCATAACGCCAGCATAGCCCTTTCCGATGGATGTACCGGTAATATCAACGTATTGTCCTTTTCTGAAATGATCTACAGAAATCTTATCTCCTGTTTTTAGTAGTTGACTTTTTTCTACTATAAACTCTTTTAATTTCTTTTTTGGACTAACTTGAGCTTTTGTGAATACCCCTTTTAAACTTTTTGATATCCTATGATGTTTTTGATCAAATGCAGCTAACAACATTTTATATAGATTAGTATCTTTTCTTAATTGCCTTGTTGATAATACAATATTTTCTGAAACATGAATCATAGTTACAGGTATCACTCTACCATTTTCTTCAAACATTTGGGTCATCCCAATTTTTTTGGCTATCACGCCGCCTCTATTTAGACTCATTTTCCGCTCCTTTCATTTTTATCTGAATATCAACTCCAGCAGCTATATCAAGCTTCATTAAAGCATCAACAGTTTGTGGTGAAGCTTCAATAATTAAAAGTCTTAAATGATTTCTCATCTCAAATTGCTCTCTAGACTTTTTGTCAACATGAGTTGATTTATTAACGATGAACCTGTTGACTTTTCTTGGCATAGGTACAGGACCCTTATATCTTGCACCTATTCTAGAAACGGTATCTACAATTTCTTTCACTGCCTTATCTAACACTCTAGGTTCATACGCTTTAAGCCTTAATTCTATAGATTGCTGAAAATTCATACCTTAAATAACGCTTTAATTAATAATTTCTGATACAACACCTGCACCTACAGTTTTACCACCTTCTCTGATTGCAAACTTTAAACCCTTATCCATCGCAATTGGAGATATCATCTCTACTATTATTTCTGTATTGTCCCCAGGCATCACCATCTCTACTTCTTTTTTTAATTCTATTGTGCCTGTAACATCTGTTGTTCTGAAATAAAACTGTGGTCTATAGTTTTTAAAGAATGGTGTGTGTCTTCCGCCCTCTTCTTTTTTGAGAACATAAATTTCTGCTTTAAATTTTGTATGGGGTGTAATGCTTCCTGGCTTCGATAACACTTGACCTCTTTCTACTTGTTCCTTTGATATACCTCTTAGTAATAATCCTGCATTATCACCTGCCATTGCTTCTTCAAGTTCTTTTTTAAACATCTCTGCTCCCGTGCAAGTTGTTTTCTTATTCTCTTTTCTGATACCTACTATCTCGACTTCTTGCCCAACTTTTATCTTGCCTTGTTCTATTCTACCTGTTACAACAGTACCTCTACCTGATATTGAAAAAACATCTTCTATAGGCATTAAGAAAGGTTTTTCTACGTCCCTAATTGGCATTTTTACCTCCTCATCTACTGTTTTCATCAGTTCTTTAATTGCTTCTTTGCCATGCACTGTATCATCTTCAGTAATTGCTTTTAGTGCTGATCCTTTAACTACCTTGGTCGCATCACCGTCAAATCCATATTGGGTTAATAATTCTTTTACTTCTATTTCTACTAATTCTAATAATTCATCGTCTTCTACCATATCCACTTTATTCAAAAATACTACTAGTGTCTTAATACCTACTTGCTTTGCTAATAGAATATGTTCTCTTGTTTGAGGCATAGGACCATCTACTGCACTAACAACCAGTATAGCTCCATCCATTTGTGCTGCACCTGTAATCATATTCTTAACATAATCAGCATGTCCAGGACAATCCACGTGGGCGTAGTGTCGTTTTTCAGTTTCATACTCTACATGCGCAGAATTAATTGTTATTCCTCTCTCTTTTTCTTCTGGTGCATTATCAATCTCATCATATTTGACAGCTTTATGGCCAAAATATTTTGTAATTGCAGCTGTTAAAGTAGTCTTCCCATGATCTACATGACCTATGGTGCCTATATTTACATGAGGTTTATTTCTTGTGAATTTTCCTTCTGTCATTTGTTATGTCTCCTTTATCATTTTTCTTGTTTTATAATTTGATCAGCAATATGATGAGAAACCTTAGAGTAGTTTGCAAATTGCATACTGTAGTTTGCTCTACCTTGTGTCATAGACCTCAAAGTATTTACATAACCAAACATAGTAGCTAAAGGGACGCTTGCTCTGATAATTTGTGCATTTGCTCTCACTTCTATACCTAAAACTTGACCACGAATACTATTTAAATGCCCTACCACATCACCTATGTAATCACGTGGTGTAATAACTTCAACATCCATAACAGGTTCCAACAGAATCGGCAAAGCATTCTTCATGCCTTCTCTAAAGGCCGATTTTGCTGCTATCTCAAATGCTAGAGCACTTGAATCAACATCATGGTAAGCACCATCAACAAGCGTAGCGCTAAAATCTACGACAGGATATCCTGCTATAATACCATTTTGACTCACTTGAGCTATAGCTTTCTCAACTGCTGGGATGTATTCTTTAGGCACACTACCACCAAACACCTTATTAACGAAGCAATAACCCTTGCCATGCTCTCCTTTTTCAAAAATGATCTTAACCCTAGCGAATTGCCCAGCACCTCCAGACTGTTTTTTATGTGTGTAATCAACTTGGTAAGACCCTTCAATTGTCTCTCTATAGGCAACTTGAGGAGCGCCAATGTCAGCGTCAACATTAAATTCTCTTTTCATTCGGTCCACTATAATTTCCAGATGTAGCTCCCCCATACCTGCTAATTTTGTTTGGTTCGTTTCTTTATCTGAACTTACTTTCAAGGAAGGATCTTCTGCCACTAACCTAGATATTGCAGTGGACATCTTTTCATAATCTTGAGTTGTTTTAGGCTCTATGGCTACCTCAATCACTGGGTCTGGAAACTCAATTTTTTCTAAGACAGTATTGTTATTTTCTCCACTTAAGGTATCTCCTGTAGAAGTGTGCTTTAACCCTGCAATAGCAATAATATCACCGGAAAAACACTGCTTCACATCTTCTCTATTGTTAGCATGCATTAACAGCATACGTCCAACACGCTCTTTTTTTTGTTTTGTAGTGTTATAAATCGTTAAGCCAGACTGGAGTGTTCCAGAATACATCCTAATAAAGGTTAATGAACCAACAAATGGATCGTTCATTACTTTAAAAGCTAGGGCATAACATTTATCATTATCAGATGAAGGAATGTCTATCTTCTCTAGCTTATCACCTATTTTTAATGCCTTAGCAGAGCTAACATCTAATGGACTAGGTAGGTAATCAACTATAGCATCCAGTAATGGTTGAATACCCTTATTTTTAAATGCGGTGCCACAAAAGACTGGAACAAATAAGGACTTTAACACACCTTTGCGAATGCAATACTTAATCTCTTCGACGCTTATTTCTGAATTAGAGAGATATTTCTCCATTATTGAATCATCAACTTCAACAATACTTTCAATAAGGTTAGCTCTATGTTTTTGCACACTATCCTTTAAATTGTCCGGGACATCCATATATTGATATTCTGCACCTAACTTGTCACTCTGCCATGTAATGGCTCTGTTTGATACTAGGTCAACAACCCCGATAAAATTATGCTCTATGCCTATAGGCACCTGCATAGCAATAGCTCTTGCACCTAGTCTATCAACCACCATATTGAGACATTTCTCGAAGTTAGCTCCTACTCTGTCCATTTTGTTAACAAAACACACCCTAGGTATATTGTACTTATCGGCTTGTCTCCAGACGGTTTCGGATTGGGGTTCAACGCCTGCAACAGCATCGAAAACTGCAATCGCACCATCTAGCACCCTTAAGGATCTTTCAACTTCTATAGTGAAATCTACGTGACCTGGTGTATCAATGATATTAATCTTGCATTCTTTATTATTATGCTTTTTCCAAAAACAAGTAGTTGCGGCAGATGTTATGGTAATACCACGCTCTTGCTCCTGTTCCATCCAATCCATTGTAGCATTACCATCATGAACTTCTCCTATTTTATGAGATTTACCTGTATAATATAATATTCTCTCGGTTGTCGTTGTTTTGCCGGCATCTATATGAGCCATAATACCTATATTTCTATAGTCTTCGATTTGGGTTTTTCTTCCGTTTTCAATAAAAGACATAAAATTCTAGGCTCCTAATAACATAAAGTTGTACCTAACAAGAGTAGATAAGTTTTGGATTGGATCTCTAGATACTTTATTTATTATAAGAGATAGTGATTCATACGCTGACTGTGTTTGCAACAACATTATCATTACCATCTATAGTGCGAAAATGCTTTGTTAGCTTCAGCCATCTTATGTGTATCCTCGCGCTTCTTGTGTGCTATACCTTTTTTATGATAAGCATCTACTAACTCATTTGACAATTTATCGACCATTGTCTTTTCTGATTTCCTTGACCTTGCCGCAGAACTTAGCCACTTCAGAGCTAGGGAAAGAGACCTAGTAGTTCTTACTTCGACTGGCACTTGATATGTAGCTCCACCAACTCTTCTGGATTTTACTTCTACAACAGGGCGCAAACTTTCTACAACCTCTTCAAAAACTTCAACGGGGTGTCTTTGAGATTTCTTGGATAGATTCTCAATTGATTGATGAACAATCCTTTCAGCTTTCGCTTTCTTACCATCGTACATCATATAATTTACAAACTTGGCAACCAAAGTGCTCTTATAGTTAGCATCTGGAATTATAGGTCTTGTTTCTGCAGCTCTACGTCTTGACATATTATAGTTAAGATTTTACTTTTTTTGTTCCATACTTTGACCTACACTGTCCTCTATTTTGGACTCCTTGGGTGTCTAGTGCCCCTCGTACAGTATGGTATCGCACACCAGGCAAGTCTTTAACTCTTCCACCCCTTATTAAGATAACTGAATGTTCTTGTAAATTATGTCCTTGGCCAGGAATATACGTAGTCACTTCATATCCGTTTGTTAGTTTTACCCTAGCAACCTTTCTCATAGCTGAATTTGGTTTTCTTGGAGTAGTTGTGTAAACGCGAACACATACACCTCTTTTTTGAGGACAGGACTCCAGTGCAGGGACCTTATTTTTCTTTTCTTTGGATTTTCTAGGTTTTCTAACTAACTGATTGATAGTCGGCATTATACATAAAATAAAAAG
>Ga0256413_1000037_pt1 | contig 13771 bp, 21 predicted proteins | sample WCR_77metaT_FD_190054 | JGI IMG/M metagenome (GOLD analysis project Ga0256413, IMG submission 190054) | Metatranscriptome of seawater microbial communities from Monterey Bay, California, United States - WCR_77 (Metagenome Metatranscriptome) | ecosystem: Environmental > Aquatic > Marine > Coastal... | reverse complement strand
CGCACCGTAGCTTGCTACCAAGGAGGGCGCAGCCACCGAGGAAGCCGCGGGCCAGGTCGACCTGGCCGCATTGAATACTTTCCTGAGTCAGTCGTGCTGTGCCTTGATGGAAGTCAACAAAGACAAGTTCCACAAGGAATTGCACGAGCCGCAGACTCAAGATCTGTTGACACAATTTGCAACAGACAAAAACTAGCGAGCCTTGCTTGTTGCTCGCATTGATCAAAGAGTTGGTCAAGCCGGAGAGGACGACGAGAACAAAGAAAAGGGCACTGATGACCAGATCGCCGAGAGAGAGGGCACGGGCAAAGGAGAGCCCGGCGTCAATGACCAAGTCAAGTTCTCGCTCCAAGTCAACTACCATGGCGGCACAGCTCACACGATCGCTTTCCTTAAGAGAGAGTCCTTCCCGCACCTGGAGCTGAGAGGTGACGATGCTGGCGATGTGCCCAGGCAGCTCCAGATGATCAACCTCGGATACGTCGGAGAGGACTTCAACATCTTCGAGCTTGCCGCGACCTACGTGGAGTACTCCCTCATTCCGGTCTTGAACTCGTACAAGCTCAGCAAAGGAAAGGGCGACAGTGGAACAGCTGGCGGCTTCGAAAATATCCAGAAGAACCTTGCTCAACTCAAAGTGCATCTTGTCCAGTGCCAGCAAAACATACTGGTGCCAGAGATCCAACTGAAGCACGAGGAAGAGCTGAGGGTCAAGGACGACGAGTGCAAGCAGCAGGGTCGCACGCTCACCACGGAGGACTTCGAAAAGAGGATCGAGGACCCACAGTTCGTCAAGAAGCTCGAGAAGACTGTCACGGGCTGGATCAGAGACATCAGACGTATCACTCAGCTTAACCACGATCCGTCGCAGGGCTCTGCTCTCCAGGAAATCAACTTCTGGGTCTCCATGGAACGCTCACTCACCAACATCGACGAGCAGCTCAAGCACAACCTGTTCGAGGTCACTACCAAGCTGCTCCAGCAGGCAAGCAGGATCACCCTCGTCTTCAGTTTCAGGCTCGACACAGGCCTCGAGCAGAAGCTGAAGACAGCCAGAGACTACAACAGACTGTTGCGTGACTTTCCAATCAATCAGTTGCTCTCCGCCAATAATCTTGAGCAAATTCGCAAGGCCATTGACCTCATCTTCAACCAGTTCCGACAGGTACGAGTGGGAGGTGACAGCTACCCGAACTCGAGAGCCATTCTACTGATGAACGCTGTGACCCAGGATCTCAACGAGCAAATGCTGAAGATCCTCTCCAACTTCCAGATCATGCATCTTGACTACCCAGAGTTCGAGAACCTCAAGAAGGACATTCGAAATGTCTTCCAGATCCTCTCTGATCGCATCAATGAATTCAAAAACATGATCAACAACCATCGCGCCAGGCTCGATCAGACTAGCCAGAGAGTCATGGATAACATCATGAAGAACCCGTTAAAAGAGAGACTGGAGAGAATCTTTGTCTTCAGAATGCACCATCATCGATTCAAGTAGGTTATCAGGAAGACACTGTCCAATGAGGCTTCCGGTGACAGAGGCAGTCTCGAAGAGGTCGCTCTTTAAAAGATCAACGAGGCTTACCAATCCTTCAACGGCATCAACGTGCTCGACATCAGCAAAGAAGGAGGTGACATCTGGGACCAAACCGAGCGAACTTACAACGTCAAGATCGACAAAGTTGAGTCTCAAATCACTTCGATTCTCAGAGCCAAGCTATCACAGGCTCAAAACGCCAACGAAATGTTCCGTGTGTTCCAGATCTTCACGGCTCTTTTGACGAGACCAAGAATCAGAGGTGCAATCCAAGAGTACCAGATCCAGCTCTTGATCAAGGTCGAAAAGGATATTGAAGTATTGCGTGACAAGCTTCTGAACAACCAGAACAAAGAGGACCACCAATCAACCATGCTGAACAGGATCAGAGGTTTCCCCGATATTTCAAACAAGATCATCTGGACCAAGCAGATCGAGAGGAAGCTTGCCTTCTACATGAAGAGAGTTGAGGATGTACTCGGCTCCAACTGGCAAGATCTCCATCAAGGCAGAAGACTGAAGCAAATGGGCGACAGCTTCCAGGACACACTGACCGCCAGACAAAAGCATTACCTTGAGCAATGGTAGAACGATATCAGAGAGATCGATGCGGCACAAGAGAAGGCCAAGAACATCTTCAACGTTGAGCAGCGCATTGACAGATACACCTTCTACCTTGACTTCAACGTCTAGCTCTTGCACCTCCCGTAAGAGCTTAACCAGCTCAAGATCATGAGCCAGAAGATGCCTCTCTCCATCCATCTCAGGGCACAAGATGTCCAGAACTTGTTCCCAATCGCTGTCAGCCTTCAGGAGAGTCTCAGAACTTTCGAGTACACCGAGAGCAGAGTCGCTCCACACTTCGCCAAACTGGTAGCCGAGACGCGTCTCAATGCTCAGAACAATATGATGAAGGGCCTGTCGATCCAGTGGAAGTCCGACACCCACGTCGAAAAGTACGCCAAGGAGCTGCGTAAAGCTGTCTCCGACTTCGACGAAGCTGTCAATGACGTCATGGAGAAGATTGCCAAAATTGAGGAGCATCTCGAAGAGCTACAGACTTGTGAACTCGACCAGGAGATCCTCGCGAACACCATCGAACTCATTCAGAAAATCATCGATGTCTTCGAAATCGAAAGTTACTCCAACTTACAGATCTGGGTCAACGAGCTCGACAAGCGAATTTCGGACATCTTGATTGACAGACTAGAGCAAAGAATCCAACTCTGGGTCAAAGAGTTCACCTCACCTAGCGATGACCACGAAGGCACCAGATAGATTGTTGAAATCACAACCATGAAAATCAAAATGCAAAACCAGGCCTTCATCCTCGAGCCTCCACTCGCCGAAGCAAGATCATTCCTGTACACTCAATTGCACAGTCAAGTTGAAATCATTTGCGGCCTCAAGAGAGTCGAGGCGCAGCGTTATGGCCGATACAATCGCCACCAGGACAACCAAAGAGATCGCTTCTACAACAGCCTCATCAAGCAGATGAAGAACTACAGCATCACCGATGCCTACACAGAGCTGGAGAAGGTACTCAGGGCTGCCAACGGCTACTTCGACATTTGGAAGCAGTACCAAGCTCTCTGGGACCTCCAGAGTGCCCAAATCTTCGACATGCTCGAGGATGACGTGGAGAAGTGGACGCAACTTCTCAATGAGATCAGACAGGGAAGAAAGACCTTCGACACCTCCGACGACAAGAAGAACTTCGGCGCCATCATCATCAATTACAGTGGCGTCAAGCAAGAGGTCAACAACAAGTATGACCAGTGGCATAAGGAGATTCTCAACAAGTTTGGAAGCAAACTCAAGAGCACGATGCGTGCCTTCTACGAGGAAATCCAAGGTGCTAGAAGAAAGCTTGAGCAGCTCTCTGTCGACGCCTCCGACGATGTTACTATCTTTGTCACTGAGATTCAAGAGATCAAGAGAAACGTGTAGGGATGGGAGCTCTCCCTCGAAAGGCAAAAGAGAGGACAGAAGCTCCTGCACTCTCAAAGATACCAGTTCCCAAATGATTGGCTCTGGATTGATATCGTCGAGTTCGAGTGGAACTAGTCCTTCCAGCAAATTCTTTCCAAGAAAGTCACACTGATGGAGAGTCAAATTCCAGCGTTACAGCAAAAGATTGTCCAAGAAGAAAAAGAATGCAACATGCGAATCAAAGTGATCGAGGACGAATGGGAAAAGAACAGGCCCAGATCGGCCGAGTTCGCTCCCAAGGACGCACTTGACCAGCTGAATATCATTGGAACGAAGATCACCAAGGCCAACGAGGAGTGGGGCAGAATCTGCAAAGCTCAGGAGCTGCTCGACATGGAGTTGGGCGATCCGTTGCGCCTGCAGACCATTGTCGAGGATCACCAGCTGTTGAAGAACGTGTGGGCCGAAGTTCACAAGGTGTGGGTCAACATCGATCAGATCAACGAGATTCCTCTCTCCGCCTACGTCCACAAGAAAGTCAAGGAGACACTCGACCACCTCCTCGAGATGATGAACGACTTCCCGAACAAGCTCCGAGCACACAACGTATACGATGAGTACAAGGCACTCCTTTAGAAGTACAGAAAAGTCAATGGGCTTTACTTGGAGCTGAAGAGCGAGGCCATGAAAGCACGCCACTGGAAGCAGCTCTTGACCAAGCTGAGGATTAAGGTCAAGTTCAACGACCTCATCCTCAACAATTTGTGGGAGGCTGACCTCATCAAAAACAATAAAATTGTCGCAGATATCTTGAACGAGGCACGCGGTGAGCTCATCCTTGACGAGTTCCTTCGAAGCATCAAGGAGTGCTGGTCCAAGTACGAACTCGAGCTCGTGAGATACGCCAACAAGTGCCGCCTGATCCGCGGATGGGACGAGCTGTTCACGCAAATCGATGAACACATCAACAACCTTGCCTCCATGAAGATGTCGCCATACTACAAGGTGTTCGAAGAGGAAATCGTGCCATGGGATGAAAAGCTCCAGAAGATCCGAATCGTCTTCGACAACTGGATCGATGTGCAGCGACGATACGTGTACCTCGAGGGCATCTTCTTCGGCAGCGCTGACATCAAATCGATGCTTTCAGCTGAGTTCAACAAGTTCCGGGGCATTGACAACGAGTTCACGCAGCTGATGAAGAAGGTTGCTCAGAAACCGATCATCCTCGATGTCATGTCCATCTAGAACCTGCAGCAGAACCTGGAGAGATTCTCGGATATGCTCAGCAAGATTCAGAAAGCTCTCGGTGACTACTTGGAGAAGCAACGCTAGAGCTTTGCTCGATTCTACTTCGTCGGTGACGAGGACCTCCTAGAAATCATCGGTAACTCCAAAGATGTACGACAGGTGCAAAGGCACTTCCCCAAGATGTTCGCCGGTATCACCTCGCTAAAGTTCGAGAAGGAGGGCGACCAGCTGCTCGGTATGATCTCAAGGGAGGGCGAGTACGTGAGCTTCTCGAAGGACATCCTTATCTCTGAGGATCCAACCATCTATGTCTGGCTTACCAAGGTCGAGAACTCGATGCAAATCAGCTTGGCCGTCCAGCTGCTCCAGTCCATCTAGGAGCAACAGTTGATCGACGTTGAGGAGCAACAGGAGGAGTTCTCCAAGTGGATCGAGAAGTTCCCGGCACAGATCGACATCCTCTCCATGCAAGTCCAATGGTCTCAAAAGATTGAGGAGTACCTCAAGAACGAAGGTGGCTACATGGCCCTTCAAGTCGTGGACAAGCGAACTCTGCAAATTCTGGAGCTCTTGGCTGATCGCGTCCTCACGGACTTGAACAAGGACATCCGTCAAAAGTACGAGCAGCTCATCACAGATCTTGTGCATCAGCGAGAAGTCACCCAATCGCTGATCCAGCAGCAAATCCAATCCATCAATGACTTTGCTTGGCTTTACCACATGCGATTCTACTTCAACCCGAAGCAGAAGAACCCGCTCGAGCAGCTGCACATTAAACTTGCCAGTGGCAACTTCTTCTATGGATTCGAGTACCTTGGTGTCGGCGAAAAGCTCGTGCAAACTCCATTGACGGACAGATGCTACCTGACGCTCACTCAGGCCCTGCACTGGAGACTTGGTGGCTCTCCATTCGGACCAGCTGGTACTGGCAAAACGGAGTCAGTGAAGGCTTTGGGCTCGCAGCTTGGACGGTACGTTCTTGTTTTCAACTGTGACGAGACGTTCGATGGCAATGCTATGGGCAGGATCTTTGTCGGTCTTTGCTAGGTCGGCGCTTGGGGCTGCTTTGACGAGTTCAACAGACTCGAAGAGAGAATGCTGTCCGCTGTCTCCCAGCAGATCCTGATCATTCAAACCGGTCTCAAACACGCTTCGAAGAGAATCGACCTGATGGGCAGGGATGTCAAGCTCGACCAGTCCATGGGTGTTTTCATCACGATGAACCCTGACTACGCGGGTCGTTCCAATTTGCCTGACAATCTCAAGCAGTTATTCAGATAGATTGCAATGACCAAGCCAAATAAGGAGATGATCGCTAGAGTCAAACTCTATTCTCAAGGCTTTAAGTCTTCTGAAAAACTCAGCGGTAAGATCGTTTCACTCTTTGATCTTTGCCTTAACCAGTTGAGTGCTCAGAGTCACTACGACTTCGGTCTTCGGGCTCTTAAGAGTGTTTTGGTTAGCTCTGGTAACTTGAAGAGAGCTGAGAAAGCGAAGCTTGCTGATCCATTGAAGGAAATTGATGATCTTTGGGAGTAAAACATCCTGATCAGAAGTCTTTGCGCAACTCTTGTGCCAAAATTGATTGCTCAAGATATTCCGCTTCTTGAGAGTTTACTTCAGGGTGTGTTCCCGGGATCGGCACTCATTTAGCTGCAAGGCTTGAATATCAGAGAGCATATGAAAGTACTGGCACCTAAATACAACATTCAACTCACAGACACCTTCGTCGAGAAAGTACTGTAACTTCATTCCATTCTTGGATTGCATCATGGTGTTATGATGGTTGGTCCGACAGGATGTGGCAAAACCAAATCTTGGTAAATCTTGCTTGATGCATTAGAAATGGATGATGGAATTAAGGGTGAAAGCTATGTCATCGATCCAAAAGCCATTTCCAAAGATGACCTCTATGGTAGATTGGACTCAACAACTGCTGAATGGACTGATGGTGTTTTCACTGGAGCTCTCAGAAAAATCATTGATAACCATAGAGGTGAATCAAGCAAACGACACTGGCTCATCTTTGATGGTGATGTAGATCCTGAATGGGCTGAGAACCTCAACTCCGTACTTGATGACAACAAACTATTAACTTTGCCATCAGGTGAGCGTTTGTCCATTCCAGATAATGTGAGAATTATGTTTGAAGTAGAGACGTTGAAATATGCCACACTCGCTACTGTCTCTCGTTGCGGTATGGTCTGGTACTCTGTAGATATTGTGTCTAACGAAATGATGTACTATCACTACATGAATAGACTTAAATAAGACGATTACGACTCTTTAGGTGATGATCCAAGAGATAAAGCCAAGTAAGACAGTCAGCAAAATCAGAACCTTAACCCGATTCAACTAGAAATTAAACTCACTAGAAAAGCTTGTGTTGAAAGCATCAAGCATCTTTTTGATGACTCTGAATCATCCAGTTTCATCACCAGAACTATTTAGGCTGCTGGACAACTTCCACATATTATGGAATTCACTACCATTCGCTGCCTGGAGTCATTCTTCGCATTGGTAAGACGTGGAATCACAAATGTTCTTGAGTACAATGATAACCATTCAGACTTTCCACTTTCCAATGAGCAAATTTCAACCTACATGAATAAATGGGTCATATTTTGTTCAATCTGGGGCATTGGTGGCTCTATGAATCTTCAAACTCGAACAGATTTCAGTGAAGAGCTAAGAGCTGACTGTGGAGTCGTAGAAATGCCTGGTCAATTAGCCGATGCAGCATTACTCGACTATGAGGTACGAGTAGATGATCAATAGTGGCATCCTTGGAAGAAGAGAGTGCCAACTATTCAAATTGATCCTAGTAAAGTGACTGATGCGAGCACTGTGATCAATACAGTTGACACAACTCGTCACTAGGAAGTGCTTTGCAGTTGGCTAAGTGAACATAGACCATTCTTGCTTTGTGGTCCACCAGGGTCAGGTAAAACCATGACGCTCATGGCCACTTTGAAGATGCTGACAGATATGGAAATGGTATTCATTAACTTTTCGTCATCGACTAGGCCTGATCTCATTCTGAAAACATTCGATCAATATTGTGACTATAAAAAGACACCTCAAGGCATCGTGCTTAGACCAAAACAGCTTGACAAATGGTTAGTTGTGTTTTGCGATGAGATAAATCTTCCAGATGAGGATAAGTACGGAACTCAAGTAGTAATTGCTTTCTTAAGATAGATTACAGAACAAAATGGATTCTGGCGCTCATCTGACAAACAATTTGTTAAACTCGAAAGAATCCAATTTGTTGGTGCATGCAATCCACCAACAGATGCTGGTCGTCACCCTCTTTCCGACAGATTCCTTAGACATGCCTCATTGATCTTTGTTGACTTCCCAGGTCCTGATTCACTTAAGTAGATTTATGGAACATTCAATTAAGCAATGCTTTCAAGATTACCAGCATTAAAAAATTATGCAGAACCTTTAACTGAATCCATGGTTGAATTCTATACAACTTCTCAAAAGCACTTTACTGCTGATCAATAACCTCATTACATCTATTCACCAAGAGAATTGACGAGATGGAAATACGGTGTCTTCGAGGCATTGACTGCAGTTGAGGATGTTGAAGATCTCGTACGTCTCATGGTTCATGAAGGCTTGCGTCTCTTCGAAGATAGACTTGTATACTAAGAAGAAAAAGACTGGTGCAATTCTACTATCGATGAAGTTGCAAGAAGATGGTTCCCTAACATGGACGCTGAAAAAGCACTAAAAAGACCAATCCTGTTCAGTAGTTACATTAAGAAAGACTATGTGTCCGTTACTCAGGAAGAGCTGAAGAGCTACATTGAGGGTCGTCTAAGAACCTTTTATGAAGAAGAGCTCAATGTATAACTTGTTGTCTTTGACTCTGTCGTTGACCACATTTTGAGAATTGATAGAGTATTGAGTTAACCTCTTGGCCATCTACTTCTCGTAGGAGCATCTGGCGTAGGTAAAACAACATTAACCAGATTTGTCTCTTGGCTAAACAATCTCTAAGTTTTCTAGATCAAAGCTGGTAGAAACTACTCTGTCTTTGATTTCGATGAGGACTTGAGAAATGTGATGAAACGTGCTGGTTGCAAGCATGAAAAGATATGCTTCATTTTTGATGAAAGCAATGTACTTTCAGCTGCATTCCTTGAGAGAATGAATGCTCTCTTAGCAAGTGGTGAAGTTCCAGGTCTCTTTGATGGTGAAGACTACATGACATTGATTAATTTATGCAAAGAAGCTGCTTTAAGAGAGGGTAAGATCATTGACACCGAAGATGAGCTCTACAAACATTTTGTTTATAATGTACAAAGAAATCTTCACGTAGTGTTTACCATGAATCCACAAAACCCTGATTTCTCAAATAGAACTGCAAGTAGTCCTGCACTTTTTAATCGTTGTGTCATTGATTGGTTCGGAGACTGGTCTGATGATGGATTGTTATAAGTTGCTAAATCATTGACTGAGAGCATCGATATTCCGCTTAACAGTTTTACTAAGAATGTTGAGATGGATGGCTAAATAGACCTTGGTGACGGTGCAAAATAAATAGATCCAAAGAATGAAATTCTTGCAGATGCTATAGTCAAAATGCATATGTAAGTTAGAGAACTAAACACTAAACTTTCGAAACAAGCTAAAAAATACAACTTCATCACGCCTAGAGATTTCCTTGATTTCATAAACCATTTCATGGATTTAAGAACAGATAAAAAGTCGGAACTTGTTGAACTTCAAAGTCATCTTAAAATGGGTCTTGACAAATTAAAAGAGTCAGAAGATGAAGTAGTTTAGCTTCAGGGAGAGCTTAAGAAGTATAGTCAAGAACTTTCTGGATAAGAAAAAGCAGCAAATGAAAAACTTGTTGACATGGTTGAGTCACAAAAAGAGGCAGAGAAATAGAAAGATCTGTCAATCAAGGCTGCTGCCAACTTAGCTAAAAAGAGAGAAGAAATGGGCATTAGAAAAAAAAAGGTAGATGAAGATCTTGGAAAGGCAGAGCCAGCACTTATTGCTGCCTAATAGAGTGTGTCAGGTATTCAGAAGAAAGATTTAGTTGAGATGACAAATTACAAGAACCCGCCAGCAAAAGTGGCTTTGGCTCTTGAGCCTGTGGTTTGTTTGTTATCAAAGAAAGCAAAGAAACCAGACTGGATGGAGATCAAAACAAACTGGCTTAAGAAACCTGACTTCACTAGTTTGATTATGAACTTCTAAAAAGATGACATTTCAACACCAGTGAAGACATTCGTAATGAACCAATACTTGAAAGATGAAAAGACTTTCGATGTAGATTAAATCAATAAAGCATCTAAAGCCGCAGGTCCACTTGCTCTTTGGGTCAAGTCAATTGTCATCTACTCCGATATCTATCACTCTATAACGCCTCTCAGAGAAGAGCTCGCTCAACTTGGTAAAGAGGAGATTGAACTAGCTGATACTGCTAAGGAACTTGAGGACAAGATTATCGAACTTGAATAAAGTATTACAAACCTAAAAAATGAGTATGGAAGTCTCATCGCCAAAGTTTAAATGATCAAGGCTGACATGAAGCAAGTGCAAGAAAAGGTTGATCGGAGCGTGTAACTCATTAAAAACTTAAGTTCAGAAAGAATTCGATGGGAGGATAGCAGCTAAAACTTCAACCATTAGATGTCATGTTTAGTTGGTGATACACTCTATGCCTCAGCGTTCCTCACTTATATTGGATTCTTCGATCATTTCTATCGATAAGTGCTCAATTCCGACTGGAGCGACTCTATAGAGATGTGCTCACTCAAAATGAGAAGTGATATCAAATTCATTGAGTTCTTAAGTACTCCTAGTGAAAGGTTAATTTGGGAGCAACAGTCTTTGCCAAATGACAATCTTTGTATTGAGAATGTCATCATCATTAAAAAGTTTAACCGATATCCTCTTATCATTGATCCATCTGATCAGGCTTTTAAATTTGTGATGAATCACCACTAAGCAGAAAAGATAAATAAGACAAGTTTCGCCGATGATAGCTTCATGAAGAATCTCGAATCAGCCATTAGATTCGGTCTTCCATTACTTGTTTAAGATGTTGAGAAGATCGATCCAGTGCTGAACAGCGTACTTAACAAAGAGGTTTACAAAGCAGGTGGTAGAATTCTGATTCGTGTTGGAGATTAGGAGATTGATTACTCTGATAAGTTCATTCTTTATATGCACACTCGTGACCCGAATGCATTCTTCACACCAGACCTTTGCTCGAGAGTTACTTTCGTCAACTTTACCGTGACACCTTCAAGTCTGTAGAATCAGTGCTTGCAAATCTTACTTAAAGAAGAGCGACCTGAAATCGATAAGAAGAGAAACGACATCATTAAGCTGCAAGGTGAGTTCCGTGTCAAGCTCAGAAACCTTGAAGATCAATTGCTTACAGAACTCAATCAATCTGAGGGCAACTTGCTCTAAAATAACAAACTGATTCATACTTTGGAAACACTACAAAAAGAAGCTCAAGAAGTGGCCAAAGAAGTTGCAGCGGCCGATGATACCATGAAGGAAGTTGATGCAGTTACAGAGGACTACATACCCATTGCAAACATGGCATCGCGTATTTATTTTGCTCTTGATAGTCTTCCAACTATCCATTTCCTCTATAGATTTGCATTACCTCAATTCATGCACATCTTATTTTAGGTCATCTAAAAGAATGAGAAACTGTAAGCCATTCCAAAGAGCAATCACGATGCTCGACGAAAGTGCCTTATCCAAGAGTTTTTCGAATCTATTTACATGTAAACTTCAACCTCTTTGCTAGCTGCACATCACCCACTCTTTGCTCTAAGACTCGTATAGATTCGTAAGAGCAGTGATGAAAAATACGAAAGAATGTTCAATCATCTTTTGCGTTCTGCAAGTATAGTTGAGTCACGACTTCATGGCTAATTACTTGGAGATAAAATTGATAAGAATCAGTGTGCCTCAATCGAAGAGCTGGAACATGTTCATGAGTTCCAAGGTATTATTGCTAGCATGTAGAATGAAGAAGCCAGATGGGTTGCATTCATGGATCACCCCTAAGCTGAGACTGTAATTCCTGAACCATGGCTGCAAAATGATCCAGACTTACCGAAGGATCTCAATTAATTGATGAAAATGATTCTCATTAAAATTTTGAGACCTGACAGACTTATCTACGCATCATGGGGTTTAATTGAGATGGTTCTAGGTGAGAACGTAAACCCACAAACTTAAATTGACTTGGCTACGACTGTTGAAACAGGCACGACAGCTAGAAGTCCATTGCTTCTTGTCTCTTCTCCAGGTTATGATGCCAGTGTCATGGTTGATGATCTTGCTAAGACTAAAATGAAGAAGTTAGCCTCAGTTGCTATTGGCAGTCCAGAAGCTTTTGAAGAAGCTGAAAGTGCCATCAAGTTGGCTGCTAGGTCAGGCTCGTGGGTACTTCTCAAGAATGTACACTTGGCGCCTACTTGGCTTGTTGAGCTCGAAAAAATGGTCTACAAATTACAACTTAATAACAACTTCCGACTCTTCCTTACCATGGAATTAAATCCAAAAGTACCATCAACTCTCATCAGGTCCTCAAGAGTCCTCATGTTCGAGCCACCTCAAGGAATCAAGGCTGCCCTGCTTAGATCATATAACCATGCCACTTCAAAAGAAAGGTCTGATACTAAACCTGCTCAAAGAGCCAAGATGCATTTCATAGCATGCTGGTTTAATGCTGTGGTCCAGGAGAGACTTAGATACACACCAATTGGCTGGTCAAAAGTTTACGAGTTCAACCAGAGTGATCAAAACTGTTTGCTTAAATGCATCGATGAATGGATTGACTCAATGGGTTAGAATCGTGAAGTCATAGATCCGGACAATATTCCTTGGGATGCACTCCGTACACTTGCAAGTCAATCAATCTTTGGCGGTAAAGTTGATAATGACTTCGATCTCAAGATTTTGCAATCACTCGTCGATTACTTCTTCAGAAAGGAAACTTTCGACATGGATTATCCACTTTTCTAGTCAATGGAAGCTGTTGGTGAGCAACTCGTTATTCCTGACGTCAAAAACTATAAAGATTTCTTGGCTTGGATCAAAGCTCTTCCAAGCAAAGAGTCGCCTGCTTGGAGTGGACTTCCATTGAATGTCGAAACTCTTAATAGGATCAAATAAGCTGAAGCACTCGTCAACAGTATCAAACTTATCCAAGGAACTGGTGAAGACGAAATGGATGGAGGTGCAGCTGTCGAAGATAACGATGGAAAAGCTCAATGGCTCGTCAGTTTACAAAAGAAAGTGACTATGTTTACCGAGATCATGCCAGCCGATTTACCAGAAATGAGGAGAGACAGTAAATCTTTGAAGAATCCACTGTTCCGTTTCCTAGACAGAGAGAACACTGTGCTTTCGAAGCTTCTTCAGACTGTAAAGAAAGACTTCATGTTCTGTTACGATGTGTGCATTGGTGAACGCAAATCATCAAACTATATCAGAGAAGTTATGGAGAATTTGCACGCTGATGTAGTGCCAGCGCATTGGAAGAAGTACATCATGCCACCAACAATGACTGCCACCAACTGGCTCTACGATTTCAAGAGCAGAGTCGAATAACTTCACAAACTCCATGAGAGCAGTGACTATGGTAGAAGTGGAATTCTATTTGGTGGCTTGCTAGCACCCGAAGCATTCTTGATTGCTACACAGCAATCTGCCGCTCAACTGAATCAATGGTCTCTAGAGGAGTCAGAACTCAAATTTGTGTTTGACCCATCGGCGGAGGAGATGCAGAAAGCAGTTGAAGAGCAATAAGGGTACGTGATTCATGGACTGCAAATCGAGAGTGCTGAATTCGACACGAATGACAAGAGAATAAAGATGGCGTCCAAGTTGTCATCACCACTGCCAACTGTGCTGCTGAAGTGGGTCAGAAAGTCCGAGGAAGTTTCTGACAGGGAACAGGTAGAACTGCCCTTGTATTTGAACAGATTGAGAAAGCAATTACTTTGCTCAATCAAAGTCGAGACGCAGGGCATTTCTGCTAACTCCTGG
>Ga0256413_1000036_pt1 | contig 13815 bp, 24 predicted proteins | sample WCR_77metaT_FD_190054 | JGI IMG/M metagenome (GOLD analysis project Ga0256413, IMG submission 190054) | Metatranscriptome of seawater microbial communities from Monterey Bay, California, United States - WCR_77 (Metagenome Metatranscriptome) | ecosystem: Environmental > Aquatic > Marine > Coastal... | reverse complement strand
GAAAATAATAATATTTATTTCATCAGAGTTTCTCTCAGATGAGTGCAATTTCTTTTCCTGGGGCGAAAGCGTCAGAGACACCTTCAACATCAAGAATCAGGGCGACACCAGCAAGAACCCATTTTGCGGCTGGGAGTTTGGTCTTGAGCTGGGCTGTGAACACGTAGGTGTTTCCTCTATTTTCTGTCTTGTAGACTGGGCATTGATAAACACCTTGATCAACCTTGATCGTTGCTGGGATTTGGTAGGCTCTGCAGTTTACAACTGGGACAACAGAGAATTGTTTCTTTGGTCTGGACTCTTCAAGTTGTCCAATAGCAGCATCCCATCTTGCTCCTTCAACTTAGAAACCAAAGACATAAGCACCTTCTTTGCATGGTGGTAGATCTTGCTCCCAATAGAGCTTCTTAAGGACATCTGTTTGAATTCCAAGCTTGTTAAGCTCTGTCTCTTTTTCTCTGGAGTAGATTTATTGAATAGCAGTCAAGAAGGACTCTGGGTTGAAAAGTCTGTTCAAGAAAGTGCATTTTGGAGTTGTGACGGGATCATCTTTCCAAAGGTTCAATTGATCAAGTCTCTACTTGAGGTTATCTAACCAAGAACTCAAAACTCTGGTAGATACGAATCCATATTTAGTCCAATTAGCAGGAACTTTGTTAAGGAAGATAGCGTTCATAAGGTTCTCCATCTTCTCATTCATGGTAAGCTCTCCCTTGAATGCAAGTTCGATCTCAGCAAGAGAAGTAACGATGACTTTGATAAGGATGTTCATGTATTCACATTCTTGAAGGAATGTGTTTTGATATGGTTGTCTTTACTCATCACTGATCTTAGAGTTGATATCGTCGATGTTCAATTTGTTGGTGTCAAGAGAAGCTTCATCGGAAACTCTATGCATGAACTCTTGGATCTTTTCTTGCATGGTGTTACCACCACCGCCTCCACCGGAGCCATCTCTTGGTTGGATTTCAACAAGAAGACTGAAAAGAGTTGTGCACTATCCAGTTCTGAAATCGATTTCGGCATTTGGATCCATACCGAAAGCAAGTGGAGTCTCTGGTGGGCATTCAGTCTCAATGTACTCAATGTATTTCTCATAAGTGTTAGGTGCTGGGCATTTGAATGTGATGTTCTTTCCATCAATGAATGGGAAGAGCTCAGCTTCGTCAAGAAGGCCATCGTTCATCAAGTTATCAAGGAAAGCAATGGTGAAGACTCTATCTCTGTCATCAACAATGTGACCACCGTACATGATTTAACCAATCAAATATTTAAGATCATCCCATGGGATCTTTCCTGAGGCAGCGTTGGTCTCCATGTAGTTGTTCATGACAAGAGCGGAATCTCTGAGATCACCAACGGAGAATGGATACATCATGTTCCATCCTTTTGGTCCGAACTTTCTTCTTTCAAGCATCACAGTGTGGAAGTAGCATAGAGAGAAAAGAATGGTCTTGATCTTTGGATCTTTGTCCTCGAAGGTTTCTTTGGTGAAGAATGTGAAAGCTCTCTTCATGTTTTGTTTAACACCTGATGGTGGCTCATTGGTAAGTTTAATACTCTTCTCAAGGAGACCAATTGGAATAGAGTTGGCTGGGTCGGAAGACAAGAAAAGTCTGAAGCCTGGAGCAGATCCTTCAACAGCAAACTCATCAAGTTTCTTCTCAAGCTCTAACAGGAACAATGGCATCAAATGAACATTCTAAAGCATTACCCAGTGACCTTCTTTATGTCCAATATCAAGTTTGTTCATAGCAACAACATCTTGACCTTGTCCAAGAGAAATCTTATGAACATGTTTAAGATCAACACCTTAGCTCTTGGCTAGCTCCTCGACAGTGACGACTGGATTAGCACCTGGAGATAAGATGAAGTAGATTGGAGTCATGGTGGTGGAGTCTAGGTAAGCAGAGAGCAAGATCTAGAAGAAGTTGGAAGTTGAATCGCAATCGACGTATTCATCTCCTTTTGGAAGAGCCTTTCTCATGAAGTTATCCATTGCAGTTGTAATTCTGTCTGGTCTCAAGCATCTGACAACCAAGAGTTTTTGGAATGGCTATTGCTCAAGTTTCTTCCATTCAAGAGGAAGTTTCTCATCTTCTGGATTGAGGTCGTTGTACCAATCTTTGAATCTGTTTGGTGCTTCTTTCTCGACATTCTAAGCAAATTGTTCGAATCCTTCGATTTCACCAAGCTTTGTCAATGAGTACCATGCGAGATCTGGTAACCATTCTTTCAATGGGTTTGGAACTGCTTAGCTAGTTGGGCATCTAAGTAAGAATTGCATTTCTTTTTCAGTGTAATCAACAGTAATGATTTTCTTTTGCATCAATCTGAAAGTCAATTAAGCTCTGAAAATAAGCTTATGTTTCTCGAAGAGACCTCTGGAAACCCATTAGTAGATAGTCATTCTGATGACATCTCTCAAAGAACTGACTCTAATTTCATCGTCTTCGTTAAATTCTGTCTTCTCGATAGCTTTGAAGAAGAAAGTAGTGAAGGATTCAAGGGAGTATTGATACATCTTATCGATGATGCAAAGTTGAATGAGCAAGAAATAGAACGTTGCACCTTCAGCAGCAACTCTTCTGTAGACTTCTCTAAGAATGTTAATCTTTTTCTCCGTTTCTAAAGCGATGGCTTGTTGCTCTTTGATTTCAATTGCTGTCTTCTTAGTGTTTTCAAGTTACTCGATAAGAGCGAAGTTTTGAAGAATGGTAGATGGATCTGCTTCAGAGAGAGATTAGAGAAGAGCTGTTTCAAGGCCATCTAAAGTAATCATGAATTGATTTTGTTTGCTTACAAGTTCTTCTTTAGTTTGTTCAAGATCTGGTTTCTCGACCTTGACAACCATAGCAAGAAGTTGATCCTCAAGACCTGACTCTGTAACAATAAAGTTAATGATTGTGCACTGAGCTGCAGTTTCTGGCTTGTAATGAGGATTAATCAGTTTGGTTTGAAGATAGAGTTTGAATGAGTTGGCTAGTTCAACATCTTCAGCACCAAGTTTGACGGTGAAAGACTTTCCTTTTTTGACAAATTGTCTAGAAAGAAGTGGATCAAGAATTGGATCAATATCTTGTCCAATAGCTTCAATCATGAGAACGTTACCGTTGGAAACAGCCATTTCTACTTTCTTTAACCAGTTCTTTTGGGATAGTTGGATAGTAATCATTTCACTTCCTTCTTTACCTTTGATCCATTTTTAACCTTGGAGTTGTGGATCGATGAGGAGAGGATATCTATTGCAAGATACAACAATTGCTGCATTCTCAAGAGAGACTCTATCAGCTGGAAGTCCTTAAGCTTACCAATGAGCTTAACCAGCTTTAGTGGCTAGAACACCAAGTGGATCTACACCATCAGTTTGTGGAATGCCCTTTTCTTTCATGTCTGGAATCCATTGTTCTCTCCAGAGCATTGATCTAAACTGAGAGTTGAATGGTCCAATGTAGGAGACGAAAGCAGCTGAAACTAATGCATCACCAACCATGGTCATCTTATCAGATTTGAATTAGACAACATTTTGTTTCCATCTAGCATTCTCATCAGCAAGTCCATTGACAAGTCTGTTAGCTAAATTAAGTGAATCTTCCAAAGCTTGTGCTTCATCCACTACCTTTTGCTTTTGATCGGTAGCATCTTGAAGTTGTTACTTCAGTCCGTCAACCTTTTCGTTGATTAGGCGTACCTTCTCAACCACAACAGCGAGCTCTTCTTATTTGAGTGTTGCAAGGTCTTAAGCTTCTTGGGCCTTATCCTTGAGTGGCTTCACTTTCTTGTAGATCGTGTTGTAGATAATGATGTTGACAATCCATCCACAAAGATATGCTGCGGCAATAGATTTACCTTTCATGATTTCGAAGGTGAAGAATGATTCCTTAAGAATTGGTTCAAGCATGGTTAATTTCCATTCGTCAATGTTATTACCATCGAAGGCTTTAATATCATCAATGAATTTCTTTGGATTTCCCATCATTTTCTGTGCAACTGGCCAGGCATGGTTCTTTTTCTCTCCTTACTTGAGGATGAGTACAGCTTTAGCAACAACTACGCAAGCATCTGGTGGTTAACCGAAAGCTTTAAGCTCTGTGATGGATTTAACTTCAAGGCAATCAACAGCTTCAGTAGCTCTTTCCATTGCTGGGATAGCTTCAGCAAGCTCACTGTCAGCTGCTGCTTTTTCAGCTTTAGCTTTGGCAGTGACCTCTTCGACATCTGCCTGTTAGATTGCAGCTGCTGCGGATTCGGCTTCAGCAATTTCGGTTTCTTTTCCGACAATTTCAATAAGTTCATCGGTCTTTGATTTCTCAACTTCAACATCCTTCATTTTGAGTTCCAGCATTGATTTAAGATCATCGACTTTTTCAGTTACAGACTGCATAATACCGAGACCGTTTTCAAGTCTGTTGATTTGGTTTCCAATCTTACCTTGTTCTCTTGATAGCAAGAGTTTGTAGAAGTTAATCAACTCAAGGAAAGAGGTTGGGGTGGTGTAGTTATGTCTTCTCTCTGAAGAAAGGAAATCTTTGTTAGCTTCTCCAATGGAAAGATGAACATAGGCCATGTGTTCACCAACTTTATCTCTGATTTCATCTGTTGGGAATTCAACCTCATTCAAGAATCTGGAAGACACGTCAATAAGGGCCTCAAGTGGCCACTCATGGAACCAATCAATTGAAGTACAATTGATAATTCCTGGGAACATTCTAGCTCTGAATCTGAAAGCGTCTCCAACTGGTGAGAAGCAAAGAGATAAATGGAGATTCTTTCTCGTTTTATCAAGGAAGAATTCGAATAACTCGTCTGGTACATCTTGGTATCCAGCTGATTTGGCTTCGTTTCTGATTTTGTTAATCTTTTCATCAAGCTCATCTTTTGCAAAGAGTTCTGGGATCCATCCAGATGATAACAAATCATTGATATAAACAAGGAATTTGTCATTTGTGATTTGTCCATCAGTCAAGATGAAGAGGAGTTCAGATCCTAGGCATCCTGCTTTTTAGAACATATTTTGAATATCAACTTTAAGATCGTTCATGTTGTATTGTGTTGTTACAACAATTCTTATGACCTCGTATCCAAGAATAAATGCAGAAAGTTTGGCAAGGGATTATTTACCGGAACCACCTACACCAACAAGAAGAGCACTTCCTACTGGTAAGCTGATAATTCTGGCAATTCTGGAAACGTGCTCCATGGCTTGATCAAACAGAACCAAATTCATAGAAGCAACAGCTTCATTGTATTCTTCAAGTTTGGCTTCTAGAATTCCTTTGAGTGTTTCCATGTCTTTGATTGGGAGATATGAGGCCTCATGTCCTTAACATGCTGATACGTAAGAAGTATAAAGAAGTGGTTCTTCAAAAATGATTTCAGGTTTTCCATTCTCGCCAAATTCTTTAAGAGCATTAGTCATGTAAACCATGAATTATTTCTAGTCTTCTTCGAAAATGAGTCTATCAAGCCAGACTCTGTAGCACTCGTGGGCCCATAATCTGATGATAAGTTGTGGTTGTTGTTTATAGTGACCTGGTTGAGCAAGGTTTATGTTCTAGATAACTTTGGAGAAGTCTCTCAGATTGAATTGGTAATGGAACTTTTTAGCCGTTGGCATGAATTGTGGAGACAAGGCTATTCCTAAGAATACTGTCATCGTTGCATTTACGATTTTTTATGATAATTCTGATATAGATTTATCAAATGTGCAAAGATGATTGTCTAAGATCTGGTGATAGATTGTAGACAAGATTTCTTTCTCAGCGGTTAAGCAAGAAACCATAGTGAAGTGTCTAGTGAGTCTAAGATCAACGTTGAAAGAACCAGATTTTGGGTTCTGGCATGCAGTGAACATCACATCCACGAGTAATTTCTTCTCTTCAAGATGGTCTCTATCATAGATGATACCGTAGTCGATGATTTGTCTGATGAGGCAGATTGGAGATTGGGTTCCATAAACATCGAGGAATGGCATGTTGAGATCGTCCATGAAATAGATGAGAGTTTTACTTGGTGGTGGACCGAAGGTTCTTCCAGCTCTCTTGTCAACTTGAGATTCAATAACGACTTAAAGAGCTTTGGAGTCGGTGTAGTTATTGAAGTTGATGGAAGCATTAAGTGTTACTTCTTTGTCAAGTGTAGCAAAGTAATCCTTGATAATAGTGGTTTTACCAGTTCCAGCAGAACCGACATAGAGCATTCCTCTTCTGTGTTTGACGTGGAGATCAAGGAGGAATCTTTGTCTAGCAGTTTCAGCAGTTGGGACAACTAAGTTCTAGAAAAGACCTTCATAGTTCTTATCAAATTCAGAGGTTTGTTGGTCCCAATGAACCCATTAGGATACTAATGGATCAAAGAAGAAGTCAAAGCATTGACCCATATCTGGGAACTTAACTTTAGCCATTCCTTTCCATTGGTTGGAGAAGGTTAGCTTATCTTCATCAAGAGAAGCACCGTAAGCCCACATACCAGCAAAGATGAAGAAGGCCTCATAGATTTATTTGATTTCATCATCTTTTCCATCTTCTCTGTATTTTTTCATCATTTCATTTTAGGCTTTGATGGAGTGAAGTTGCATGTAAAGATCATCAATAATTGTGCAAAGTGAAACAATTTGGCCCATCTCGCATACTGGAGCGATATGGTTCTTGTTTTTGTTTTCGTCAATGAATGAATCGTTGATATATTGAGTAAGAGCAAGAGAGAAAACATTGAAGGCGTTTTCATCTTTGTTCTTGCCGGTCTTATATTTGGTCAACCATGATTCGAAGTATGGTCTCCAGCCTACATCGGTGTCATTAACATAGAGTACACCACCTCTTGATACGGTAGCTGGGGTAGCATTTTTAAGATGAGAAATCTCGAGCATAAGTCTCATGGCAGCAGTAAGAGGAATTCTTTCCTGAGACACAAGTGTAAGCACTTTGTTATCATCCATGACAGTGTTCATTGTTTCAATCCATTCTGGATCAACATCACCATCAAGAACAATCCATTTTTGGGTTTATTCTTCTTTATATGGAGCAGTGTTGTTCTTCATATCTCTCATAACGACAGCAAGAATACCATCTTTCCATTCTTTGGTTTTTGGATTCATATCTCCATAGAGCTCAGCGGAGGAAACTGCTTTTGGATCGACAATAGCCTCGACGGTCAAGTTCTTTGGTCCATCTGGATTTTTCTCATCAAGAGGTGAAATGTTGTTGGCGGCTTGTAAAACTTTCCAAATTGTAGATTTGGCACAACCTGGGCTTCCAACAATGAAGACTGAATGTCTTACATCAAGAATTTCAGAAAGTTGGACACATTTAAGAATGAAACTTTCATCTGGCTGAAGTCCAGCTTCTCTTGTGCAATCTCTAATTCTACCTTCTAAAACTTCGTTGATTTGAGGTGGAGCATGAATTCTTGGGAAGAGATCGTTGATAAGACCGAGGAAGATTTGTCTGTCTTCGACAACAATCTTTGGCCAGTTGAAATCTCTGAGACCTCTCATGAGAAGGATTTCCTCATCTACATCTGGTTCAGCTCTCTTAAGTCCACCAGCTTGTCTAAGCACAGACTTAACAGCTCTAAGACCCCAATCATAATGAATTTATTTAGAAAGGAGAGATTTAGCAAGGTTATATAAGCACATGAACTTCTTGGAAAGTCCAAAAGCTGTGGCAAAACCTTCTGACATGAGCATGTTTTCGCAAATCAGGACGATATCTGGAACAACCATAGCGCAACTTCTGAACAAGGCTTTAAGATTCTCTGGAAGTTCAGTTCTTCCAGCGTAACCTGGGTTCATTGTAATGAAGAATCCGACGGTAAGTCTAAGAGTGATTTCTTCTTCCATGAATAAGAATGAATTTTTAGCTGGGTTGATTTTCATTGCTACGATAGCATCAAGAACTTCTTTAACTTGAGTGGCTACCACAGACAACACATCAATACTGATTCTATTGAACTCATCGAAGCATCCCCAAGATCCTGATTGGGAAAGTCCCATGAAGATTTAGGCCATGGAAAGATAGTTCATTTGATCTGAACAGTTGAATACAACAACCTGGAGTCCAAGAGCTCTACCAAGATCCTTAGTAGTCTCTGTCTTACCAGTTCCAGCTGGTCCAGCTGGAGCTCCTCCCATCGAAAGATTAAGAGCTTGAGATAGAGTAATGTAGCATCTATCAGTAAGAGGTGTAATAACCAATCTTCCGCAGTTACCAACATATTCATAGTTGTAGAGGGTAGTCCAATCGCAAATCCTGACAACTGCAATTCTCTTTGGGACCTTTCCACCTTCATTTTCCATGTAGAATTTGAGTTAAGAAGCCCAAGCGAAGAGACCTGAATCTTGAATTTTTTCGTTTACGAATTTGTCAATTACATCTCTACTATGTACATCGATTGTAATAATAGTGATGATTTTGACTCTTAAATCTTTGGTAAGAGGTTTTCTAACACAATTAATGAGATCCTTGATTCTTCCTTTGATTTGAGTAGCGTGTTCTTTCATAGCAGTCTCACTTCCTCCATCGAGTTCATCGAAAGCTCTGATAGTTTCTTCAGTCCACATAACTTATGTAGTAAGAAGAGCGATCTAGGCGCAGTAGTCTTCAAGCCACTCATGTCTCTTTCTGTCTGAGATCTCCCAGTTATCAGCGGTTTGTTTAGCAACCTCAAGCTGATCTCTAAGATTAACTTGCATGCATCTCTCAAGATCACAGAGATAATTCTCTACAGCTCCAGCCATCTAGAATTCACCACTGAAAGGAACATATTCTAATTCTTTAGAGTACATTCCTTTTGCTCTCTTGGATGGATATGGAACTCCTGGACCTTTAATGAATTCAAGTCTTAACATTCCGTCGAAGCAATCACCAAGATACTCGTCAACTTTCTCTGGGTTGTTACCGTTGGAAAGAATATCGAGAAGAGCTGAGTTAGCGACGAAATAGAATCTAGCGAAGATCTTCTTCTTTTGTTCGAGATATTCGTTCAAGGCTTTCTCGCAAAGCTCGATCTCAGCAAAGAAGTTTGTGAGAAGTTCTTCTCTTCCTTCCCATAAGCAAGCAGTGATGACTTGTGGCTCATCTCTGGCTTCTCTCATCATGTCTCTGAATTGGTTGTCAATAGCTTCAAATCTTCTGGTATCATCTGGAAGTTGAGCTCTGATATCCTCTGAGGCACAGAAAATTGGCTGGAGTCTAATCCAGTTTCTTTGAGTTTTCATCCAGATTCCAATGACTGAGTCAACGGTTTTAAGTGTTTCTTTCCAATAGTTGACTTTCTCTCTGAATTCTTCGACATCTTTAGAAGACTACATACTCATGAGTTCCATTGAATGAGTCTCAACGTACTCAACAATTTCATCCATAGCACCGAGAATTGGGTTCTCGTTCCATTCTTTGAAATTGAAGAATTATGTTTCCCAAACTTCAACAATATTCTTAAGTTTGCTCTCGATCTTGGCTTCTTTGGCAGCTCCATCAACGAGCTCTTAAACCTCCTCAGAGAATTTATGGAGCTCAAGTTAGATGAGATCATCAAGGCAGAACTTATTTGATTTGAAATCAATAGTTTTAGATGTAGTAACCATCAATTTTCTCCAGTGTCTATCCAAGATGTCCTTAGAGTTAAGAAGAGATACCAATGGAAGAATGGTGTTCATGTTCTTTACTCTGTCGGTCAAACTAGTGAAAGATTTCCAGGTTTTGATTTCCTTGTTGGATGGAGCTTAAGCATTGCATTGACCTGTTTTCATTTTCTCTACAAGTTGAAGGAGATCATCGGTCTTGATTTTAGCCCAAAGAGTTTCCTTCCATTGGTCGAATTGGTAATCGATAAGAGCAACGAGATCCCACATTTGCTTTAAGCTGATGAGCTCGTTCTTGCAGTCTTTCAATTGTTTGTAGGTTGATTTCTACATATCGAAAAGAGTCTCAAGATTGTTGAGCTCCTTGGCTTCATCCTCAATCTCTTGAACTTTAAAATAGTAGTTGCTAATGGATTCATAAGATTAGGCTATAATCTCTGGGGATGTTTCAGTTAGGTTGTATGGTAAGCTAGCTTGGAATTCCATTCTGAATTCAGCAACTTTGATCTCAAATTTTCGGAGTCTATCCTTGATGTTTCCGGCTTCTTTACTTTAGAGTGGAAGAATTGCTTCTTTAACTGGTCCTAAAGCTTTTTCTGAGACATCAACAAGGGTTGTTTTGCAGTTCTCAAGTTTTACCAAGTAGTCTTCGTCCATCTTAACTTGATGCTTTTTAAGGAGAGAAATAACTTATTTCATTGGTTCAATCTCATCGAAAGTTCTATCTTTGATCATCTTAACATCTCTAAGGTGAGTCATAACTCTCATGAGGAGCTCCTTATCAGATTTCTTTTCAGCAGCTTATGGAAGAACTTTGATTCCGGTCGCAACTTCCTCAATGAAAGCTTCGATGTTCTATACTTCCTTAACAGTGTTGTTAAAGAGGAAGGAAGTAAAGCAGTTAATCCAATCGGCAATTGTGTTTTAGAGCTCTTTGATAAGAGGAGTAGCATTAATTCTCAACCAACCGATGTCAACTGTTTACTTAAGAGTATTGATGTCATCTCTGGTTCTGTTTAATGAGGTAATGGTCTCATCGAAAATCTCAAGAGTTGGTCTCCTAGTAGAAACACCACCAAGAATTTTGATAGCCATCCATCCGAAAGTCTCATCAATTTCTTCTTCTCCGTCATCATTGACGTTGACGTGTCTTGCTTCTTTTGGATCTTCTCCTGTGTTCAAGAAGTTTTGGAAACTCTCTGAAAGAGTTTCTTTCCAGAGGAACTCCTTGTCTTTGTATTGGTCAATGAATTCTTTGGTGGCATCTTAGATATCAGCGAAGTTTTATGAGAATTATTAGAAAGCTCCATATAAGACGAACTGATCTTTGATCTCCACCAAGTAATCACCACACTATGTGTCGAGTCTTACCATCAAGCCAGAGACAGAAATGAAATCATCAACAATCTTTTGCAAGATGTCTTTGATTCCGTTCTATTTCTTGTTTGATTTGATTGTTGGGTCGAAGATTACTTCTCTATCTTGTAAGTCTACTCTGATATCAAAGATTGGTGGATAATTGTGATGCTTATTGTATGGGATGTTAATCTGGTCTGACAAAAAGCTCATTGATGAAACGATACTTTTAGTGATTCCTTCAATGACAAGAGTGTTAACATAGGCAACATAATCAGCCCAGATCGCACTCTTTTTATCAGGTTTGATATGGTCGAAGGTGTCTTTTAAAGCTTTGTGGATTTCTTTACCCTGGTTTCTAATGTCCTCGAGTCTTGGCATAATCAATGAGTCGTGAGTTTGACTAAGATCATCTGGGAATGATGGTCTCATCTTTCTCTCGAAGAGTGGCTCTTCCCATGCTTGCATTAAGTTTTGAATCTTCTTAACATTATCTTTCATCTTGATAACAAGCTCATTAACTCTGGTAACAACGTCCATCGCTGTGTTGATGAATGGATCAATATTTTGAGAGTTCCATTTAAGATCAACGAAACCTTTCTGGAGAGAAACGTTCATCTTTTCGATTCTATCGGCAAGAAGAGGCTTTTCAACTGGCAGAAGTTCCGAAAGAATATCGTTGTACATCTAAGCGATGATCTCAAGGTTTCCGGTTTGTTATCTGTAGGTATCAACTTTCTTGTACAATAGTGACGCTCTTTCTGGGACTGTATAGTTAAGGAGGAGTAAGTACTTGACTTCTCTCAGTAACCTAACGAGGATTGGGTCAAAATTAACTCTCACAAGTCCTTCTGCGAAGAGTGGAGTTTGTTCTCTGACGAGGAGGAATTAGTTAAGTCTTTGCTCTGTTGATTCTTCAACACCTGCTTCCCATTGTTCGATCTTATCTTTGTTGTACTCTGTCAGGTTCTTGCAAAGGGAATTGTAGAGCTTCCTGACATCTTTGTACTCTTCTCTGTCTTTGATAGATTGAGAAAGAATGGTTAGTCTTTACATTGGCTCAGTGATTCTCTCTAAAAGACCTGTAGTCCAGTTAAGAGCACCTGAAATTGGTGGGAGATTGTTGAAAATTGGAGCTCTCTCGTCAACTTTATCAACAAGAGCTTTTCCTTCCATGAAAATTGCTCCAACTGTCTTTAAGTCTTACTTATACAGCTCAAGAAGAACAATTTGTTTTTTCTCGAGCTCATCTTGAATGATTGGTCTTTGGAGAAGTTCATCAAATGCATCTAAAAGCTTGAATTTTCCGATGATTGTATCACTATCATCGAAACCTTGAGTGAGAACAGAAGCGATTCTTCTTTCGAGCTCCTTGATCTTTTGTCTGAACTGATAGAAGTCATCATCGAAAGCTCTCATTTCAATGTTCATGATATCATATTTGGCCTCACAGAACTCATTGACGGTCGTATCGAACTCAGTATAGATTTGTTTAAGACTATCAGTAAGAGTTCTACCTTTAGTGTTTCCGACTTCGATCTTATCGAGCTTTTTGAACTACAAAATGGTGTTTGTAAGATGCATGATGTCTTGGCATCTCTCAAGGAAGCAATCGAGTCTGATAAACAAAGCATTGGTGGTGATTTTCCATTGATTCTTAGATTGAGCCTTGTAGTCAAAGTAGGCATCTTTGAATTTGTAGCAAACATCAACGGCAAGAGCAAGGTTTTTGTGTGCTTCTAAAGTGTCTAATTGTTTGATGAATCCAAAGATTTATGGCCCGTTCATCTTAAGGTTGCACTGGGTGATGATGGCGTTGCAGATCTCTCTGATTAGCACAACAAGTCTTGATGGAGTGTTGTAGTGAGAAGAGTATTGCCAAATCAGCAGGATGGTGTGTAAGATTGGTACGAACAACTCAGCCATATCATTGAGGTCTTTAGCTGGATCAACGAGCTCTTTGAAAAGCTCTGATAAAGTCTAGAGATATTTGTAGTTCTCATTAGCTTCTTATCTAGCGGTTTGAACCTCCTTTTGGAGTTTACTGAATGGACCGGTGTAGGTGGATTTGTTCTGTTCCAAGAACTTCAGCACTTTCTTAATTCTTTCGGAGTTAAGTTGCTCACAGATGGAGTTCAGGTTGTCACTTTTTTTGTTGCCAGAAGTCAATCTCAGTTTAAGGATCTGGATGTTTTCCTTTTTTCAAAGCGTTTTCTGGATCTAATTTCAACACATTTTTGATTTGTTTTGTCCAGTGGTTGATAGCGTTTTCCAAAAGTTGGGCTTTATCTTTACTGGATGTCTTCTCACTGGTTGTGATGTCATTAGCGGGAAGCGGCAGCATTGTTCTTCCTTTAATCTGACCGATTGTGACGTATGTGTGAGCCAAGAAAATGTAGAATCTATCCATCAAATCTTGAGACACCAAGTCAGACCATCCGATCATGTTGAGTGGGTTTCCTAGCATTGGCATGTAGACGTTGCTACAGATGCCGTGAAGGTTCTAAAGGACCTCTTTGTTGACTTCCATGAAGATGATTTCCTGAGACATGTTTTAGTCTGTAAGCTCACCACCTCCTGGGACTTCTTTCTTTGCTCTGGCACGGAGAACCAGAACGCACTTCTTTTTGATTGCAGATGGTGGTGGAGCTTCAGTCAAGAAGTTGACACCATTCGCACCTGCTGGCATAGCAAACAAGAACATGAAGTAATCGTTTTCACCAACAAGTTTTTCAAGGTTGGCCATATTTTCTTCGCTGGCCTTTATCTTGTCTATAGCCTCTTCATTCGCAGTCTTTTTCATACCGAGATAGATGAGTGAGTATTTAAGCACGAACTCCTTTGGAGTGCATGCATACTTATCTTGCATTAACATAGCT
>Ga0256413_1000035_pt1 | contig 13818 bp, 24 predicted proteins | sample WCR_77metaT_FD_190054 | JGI IMG/M metagenome (GOLD analysis project Ga0256413, IMG submission 190054) | Metatranscriptome of seawater microbial communities from Monterey Bay, California, United States - WCR_77 (Metagenome Metatranscriptome) | ecosystem: Environmental > Aquatic > Marine > Coastal... | reverse complement strand
AGATAAAGTTTTTAATAAAGATTATCTAATTAAGAACGAATAATGTTTTGTGAGGGCTAATTGCTCATGAAAGTGGTGTTTCCTTGCCTGGCAAGTATGCATCAGACACACCTTCGACGTCCATAATGAGTGCAACACCGGCCAGCACCCATTTGTCTGGGTTGTACTTCGTCTTCAGCTGAGCAGTGAACACGTAACCAGCACCACGATCAACTGTCATGTAGACCGGGCATTGATACGAGCTCTTGTCTTCTTTACCTTCGGGTACGAGTGGAACGGAGCGGCAATTGACAACTGGCATGACACTGAATGGTTTCTTGGGGAAGGACTCTTCAAGCTGTCCGACAGCTGGATCCCATCTAGCGCCCTCGACTTAGAGACCGAAGACATAGGCACCTTCCTTGACTGGTGGAAGATCAGGCTCCCAGTAAAGTTTCTTGAGCACATCAGTCTGAATGTTGAGCTTATTCAACTCAGCCTGTTTCTCCTTCGAGTAGACTTACTTCGTGGCCGTCAAGAATGACTGAGGGTTGAACAGTCTGTTGATGAAGGTAACATTTGGAATGGATTGAGGGTTGTCTTTCCAGAGGTTAAGCTGGTCAAGTCTGTGCTTCAAGTTAATGAGCCATGAGCCAAGGCCTCTTGCACTTGGGAATGCAAATTTAGACCAGGTTGCTGGCACATTGTTGAAGAAGATGGCATTCATGAGGGTCTCCATGTTCTCGGTCATTGTGAGCTCACCCTTGAAAGCGAGTTCAACATCTCTCAATGATGTAACAATGGTCTTGATCAGGAAGTTCATGACTTCGCATTCCTGTAAGAACGAGTTCTGATATGGACCACGTGAGTCATCTTGGATACGACTGACGATTTCCTCATAGTTCAACTTGTTCGAGTCGAGGGAGTGCTCGTCATTGACAGAGTGCATGAATGCCTACACCTTATCTTGGACGGTTTCACCACCGCCACCTTCACCTCCACTATCACGAGGTTGGATCTCTTGGAGCTGTTTGAACAGGTTAATGCATTAGGTGGTTCTGAAATCGATTTCAGCATTTGGATGCATTCCGAAAGCAAGTGGAGTCTCTGGTGGAGTCTCTTGCTCGATATACTCAGCGTATTTCTCGTAGCTGAGATTCTATGGTGGACTCTTGAATGTCACTGGCTTTCCTTCGATGAAGGGGAACAGTTCAATATCTTCAAGTAAGCCATCAGTCATCAAACTGTTAAGCATAGCAGCGCACATGACACGGTCCCAGTTGTTGACGATATGACCACCGTACATAATCTCACCGAAGATGTATTTAAGATCATCCCATGGAATCTTACCTGAAGCGGCTGGTCCATCCAAGTAGTTGTTGAGCACGATAGCAGAGTCGCGCAAGTCACCAATTGCGAATGGATACTTCATATTCCAGCCTTTTGGTCCGAACTTCTTCCTCTCGAGCATGACAGAGTGGAAGTAGCAAAGAGCGAACAAGATGGCTTTGACCTTTGTCTCTTTCTCATCAATTTCCTCCTTGGTGAAGAAGGCGAAGGCTCTCTTCATGTTGGCTTTAAGTCCCTCTGGTGGCTCGTTTGTCAACTTAATGCATCTCTCAAGAAGACCAATTGGAATGGCCTTAGATGGATCTGATGAAAGGTAAAGACGGAAGCCTGGGTTCGATCCTTCAATGGCGAAAGCATCAAGTTTCTTTTCCAACTCAGCCAAGAAGCTAGGCATCAGATGGATATTTTGAAGCATGACCCAGTGACCTTCTTTGTGACTAATGTCGAGCCATTGATGCGCAATAACATCCTGACCCTGACCCAAGGAAACGGTATGTAACAACTTTGCTGGATCTATTCCATTCTTCCTTGCCAAGTTCTCGACATCTGCAACTGGATTAGCTCCCGGCGAGAGGATGAAGTAGATTGGAGTAGCTGGCGTAGAGTCCGAGTAAGATGATGAGAGTACTTAAGCAGCACTAGATGTTGCATCACAGTCAACATAATCATCACCAGCAGGCAGCGTCTTACGCACGAAGTTATCCAATGCAGTCGTAACACGATCTGGTCTAAGCACACGAATAACGAGTAACTTCTAGAAGAGCATGTTGTCAAGTTTCTTCCAGTCCATTGGAAGCTTGCAGTCCTCTGGGGTCAACTCGTTATACCAATCCTTGAATTTGGTCGGCACTTCGTTTACAAGGTTGTTAGAGAATGGTTCAAACATTTCAAGCTCAATCAATTTTTGAATTGCGAACCAGGAAAGGTCGGGTAGCCATTCCTTTAGTGGATTTGGAGTGTCAGTCTTGATTGGGCATTGTAGCAAGAATGCCATCTCCTTTTCAGTGTAATCGACATTGATGATCTTCTTCTGCATGAGACGGAAGGTGAGCTGTGCTCTGACAATTGGCTTGTGAGCTTCGAATAGACCACGGGCAACCCACTGGTAGATGGTCATACGAATCATAGCTCTGAGTGCAATGACTCTTGTCTCCTCTTCATCACTCAACTCAGTCTTATCAATGGCCTTGAAGAAGAAGGTGGTGAAGGACTCGAGGGAATATTGATACATATGATCAATGACGGAGAGCGTAATAAGCATGAAGTAAAGCATAGCACCCTCGGCTGCGACACGTCTGTACACTTCTCTCAGTGAGTTGATGTTCGCCTCAGTCACTTTTGCAAGCTCTTGTTGCTCTTTGATCTCAGTCGAAGTCTTCTTAGTCTCTTCCAACTGGTTGATCAACTCCGTGTTCTAAAGGATTGTTGCCGGATCAGCATCTGAAAGCTATTGAAGTAAGTTTGATTCAAGTTGAGCAAGTGTAATCTTAAACTCATTTTATTTGTTTACAAGCTCCTCTTTTGTTTGCTCAAGATCTGGCTTCTCGACACGGACAACCATAGCAAGAAGCTGATCCTCGAGACCAGACTCTGTGACAATGAAGTTGATAATGGTACATTGAGCGGCAGTCTCGGGCTTGTAGTGAGGATTGATAAGCTTGGTCTGCAAATAAAGCTTGAAGGTGTTAGCAATTTCGACGTCCTCTGCACCGAGTCTTACAGTGAAATTCTTTCCTTTCTTGACGAATTGTCTTGAGAGAAGTGGATCGAGAATAGCATCGATATCCTGGCCAATGGACTCAATCATGAGCACTTGACCGTTAGAGACAGCCATTTCGACCTTCTTAAGCCATGCCTTTTGACTCAGTTGAATCGAGACCATTTCACCACCTTCTTTACCTTTGATCCACTTTTGACCTTGTAATTGTGGGTCAATCAGCAGTGGATATCGTGTGCAAGATACAACAATAGCAGCGTTTTCGATGGACACGCGATCCGCTGGCAGACCCTCACCGTTCCAGACAGCAATATCTGATGGAGTGGCTAGCACATTGAGTGGATCAATGCCCGGGGTGATTGGAATCTTCTTCTCTTGGATGTCGTCCATCCAAATATTTGCCCATAAATTCTTTCTGAAGCGGAATGAGAATGGACCAATATAAGATACGAAGGCGGAAGCGATAAGTGCATCACCAATCATTGTTATGACCTCTTGTTTGAATGAAATAACGTTTTAGGTCCATCTGACATTCTCATCAGAGAGACCATTTACAAGTCTATTTGCCAAGTCAAGCTGATCCATGAGCTCTTGAGCCTCATCCTCGACTTGCCTCTTCTTAGCCTCAGCCTCGAATAGCTGATCTTTGAGTTACTGTACTTGGGCATTGATTGCAGCGACTTTATCCTGGACAATCTACAACTCAGCCATCTTGGAGTTAGCCAAATCCTAAGCAGCTTCGGCTGACTCTTTTAAAGGCTTGACCTTCAGGAAAATGGAGTTGTAGTTGATGATATTGATGATGTATGCGCAGAGGAAGGCAGCGGCTTGCGACTTCTTCTTCATGTTCTCGACTGTGAACAATGGCTGAGCCATAATTGGTTTCAACATCTCCTTCTTCCAATCAGCAATGGTATCACCATCGAAAGCTTGTACCTTATCAATGAACTATTTTGGATTGTTCATCATCTTTTGTGCCTAGTTCCACGCGTGGTTCTTCTTCTCATCATTGAGCAGAATGAGGCAAGCTTTTGCGATAATGACGCAATCTTCTGGTGGAGAACCGAGTGCTTTGAGCTCCTAGATCATCTTAATTTCCAAACAGTTGACAGCTTCAGTGGCTCTCTCCATAGCTGGAATAGCCTCTGCCAGTTCAGCATCAGCAGAAGCCTTCTCTTCTTTGGCAGCATTGGCGACTTTGTCAGTCTCCTCGGCCTAAATGGCAGCTGCATCAGCCTCTTTTTGAGCATCAAGACTTTCTTTACCTACAATCTCAATAAGTTCGTTGGTCTTTGCCTTTTCATGCTCGACATCGACCATCTTGACTTCAAGCAATTACTTAAGACCATCGACTTTCTCGGTAGTTTGTTGCATAATACCAAGTCCCATTTCAAGTCTCTCAATTTGATCTTTGATGGCTCCTTGCTTTTTAGCCAAGAGGGACTTGTAGAAGTTAATCAGCTCCAGATAAGAGGTAGGAGTCGTGTAGTTGAATCTTCTTTCAAGTTCTTTGAATTGAACGTTGGCATCAGCGATGGACAAGTGAGTTGTGGCCATGTTTTGGGCGATGGCTTCTTGAATTTCCTCAGTTGGGAATTCGACCTCACCGAGGAATCTATTGGCAACGTTAACTAGAGCATCTTTGGGCCAGTCGAAGAAATAGTCCATAGTGGTACAGTTAATAATACCAGGGAACATACGAGCTCTGAATCTGAAGGCATCACCTACTGGCGAGAAGCAAATACCCAGATGCAGATTCTTTCTTGCCTTATCAAGGAAGAACTCGAACAGTTGATCCGGAGTGTCCTGGTATCCAGCAGCCTTGGCCTCACCTCTGACCTTACCAAGAAGACCATCAAGTTCATCCTTCGCAAACAACTCTGGAATGTAGCCTGAAGCAAGCAGATCATTGATGTACATAAGGAATTTGTTATCGGAGATCTGACCGTCAGTCAAGATGAAGAATAGTTATGCATTGGCTACAGTAGCTTTGGTGAACATAGCTTGAATATCGACTTTAAGATCGGCCAATTTGTAGTTGGATGTGACCATAATCCTAGCAACGTCGTATCCAAGAATGAATGCGGACAGCTTACCAAGAGACTATTTACCAGAACCACCGACACCTACAAGAAGGGCACTTCCTACTGGTTGGATAATAATTCTGCAAATACGTGAGATGTGTTCCATAGCTTGGTCGAACAAAACAAGGTCCATTCTTGCAATCATTTCGTTGTACTCTTCCAATTTGGCTTCAAGGACACCTTTCAATTAAATCATTTCGGCAACAGGCAGGTAGGTTGGCTCATGACCATTACACATGGCGACATATGAAGTGTAGAGTAGTGGCTCCTCAAATATAGTTTCTTCTTTCATGTCTGAGAACTCTTTGATACCATTTCTCATAAAGTTCATGTAGGCTTCACGATCAGCATCGAAAATGAGACGATCGTACCATACTCTATGGCATTCGTGAGCCCACATTCTTACCATGCCTAGGGTATTGCCCTTATATTGGGTTGGAACTGCCAGAAGTAGATTCTGCACAATTCTTGCCATATCTCTCAAGTTGAACTGGTAGTGGAACTTAATGGCAGTTGGAGCGAATTGAGCCGAGTTGGCAATTGCTAAGAACACAGTCATCGTTGCACTAATCAACTTTGGACCCAAATCCTGGTTAGCCTTATCGAATGTCTCCAAATGGTTCATTAAGATCTACTGATAGATTGTCCTCAGGATCTCTTTCTCTGGCGTGAGGCAGGAGATAAGAGTAAAGTGTCTAGAAAGACGGATGTCAATGTTGAAGGAACCTGATTTGGGGTTCATGCAAGCGACAAACATGATGTTCTTTAGAAGGATCTTATCTGAGAGTTTATCACGATCGTAAATCATAGCATAGTCAATGATCTGACGAACGAGGCAAATTGGGTTCTGAGTGAAATATTTATCAAGCTTTGGCATGTTTAAGTCATCCATGAAATAGATGAGGGTCTTGCCTGGTGGTGGACCGAATGTACGTCCGGACAGTTTGTCAACTCTGGACATGATAACAACCTGGAGGGCAGCTGAGTCAGTGTAAGAGTTCATAGAGATAGCTTGAGTTTCTCTAGTATCTGGATCCAATTTAGCGAAGTAATCATTGATGATTGTTGTCTTGCTTGTACCAGCTGTACCTACGTAGAGGACACCCTTGAATGAGTTTACATGCATGTCGAGGAGGAATTTCTGACGGGTGGTCTCAGCCGTTGGCACGACGAGGTTGTTGTAAAGGCCATCGTATGACTTATCGAATGGTTCGACCTGAGTATCCCAGTGGATCCATGTGCCTTGAATAACATCGAAGAAGTAGTCGAAGCACATTCCATTTTCTGGGAACTTGATCTTGGAAGCACTCTTCCAGCCATTGCTAAAGCTAACCTTATCCTCATCGAGAGAAGCGCCGAAAGCCCACATACCTGCGAAAATGAAGAAGGCTTCATAGACAGCCTTGATCTCTTCCTCCTTTCCGTCTTCCCGGAGACGTTTCATGTGATCGCTCTCAGCTTTATTAGAGGCAAGTTGTTAACAGAGCTTGTCAATGATCATGGTTAAGGATTCGACTTGACCTAACTCACAAACTGGTGCAATGTGACTCTTGTGCTTCAAATCATCGAGGAAAGAGTCATTGATGTATGTGGAAAGAGCCAAAGTGAAGACATTCTCGGCGTAACCATCACTAGCCTTCTTATACTTCGACAACCAGGAGTTGAAGAATGGAAGCCATCCAATATCTTAATCATTGATGAAAAGTACACCACCACGGGATACGGTAGCAGGTGTAGCACTTCTCAAGTTTGATACTTCAAGAATGAGTCTCATAGAGTCAGTCATTGGAATACGTTCTTGAGATACAAGCGTGAGTACTTTGTTGTCATCCATGACAGTGTTGAGGGACTCAATCCATTCTGGATCAACATCACCATCCAAAATAACCCACTTCATGTCATGTGTTGGCTTGTATGGTGGCAGGCATTTGTTCATGTTTCTCATGATGACAGAGAGCACACCATCCTTCCACTCATTTGTCTTCGGGTTCATGAAGCCATAAAGCTCATCGGCAACGATGGCTTTTGGATCAATGATATCGTACAATGTGTCTTTGCCCATTGCTTTGAATGATTCAGCAAGAGTTTTCCATACAGCTGACTTGGAGCAGCCAGTTGTACCAATAATGAAGCAGCAATGACGGACGACAAGGATTTCAGCGAGTTGTACACATTTTAGTACGAAGCCTTCGTCAGCTTGTAATCCAAGAGCAATTGCTGATTTAGCTGCTTGTGCAGTAAGTTCCATATCGGTCTATGGATCAGCTTTGACTCCTGGGAACAGATCGTCGATGAGACCTTTGAAAATGGCCTGATCTTCAATAACAATCTTCGGGATGTTAAAGTCTCTGAGACCACGCATAAGGATGAGATCCTCTGGCACATCTGGCTCAGCTCTCTTCAAGCCACCAGCTTGTCTCAACACAGACTTGACTGCACGAAGACCCCAATCATAATGCATTTGCTTAGAGAGTAGACTCTTTGAGAGGTCATACAAGCACATAAACTTCTTGGAAAGTTCCTCAGCAGTACTGAAACCTTCAGACATAAGCATGTTCTCGCAAATGAGTACAATATCTGGAACAACCATAGCGCAGCTTCTGAACAAAGCTTTAAGATTCTCTGGCAATTCAGTTCTACCAGCATAACCTGGGTTCATGGTGATCCAAAAGCCGACAGTGATCTTGAGACCAATTTCTTCCTCGAAGAAGAGGAAGGTGTTCTTAGCTGGGTTAACCTTCATATCACGAACTGCATCAAGGACATACTTAACTTGGGTTGATACGACAGAGAGTACCTCAATGGAGATACGGTTGAACTCGTCGAAGCATCCCCAAGAACCGCACTAGGCAAGCCCCATGAAGATGGTCTGAGTTGTCTTGTAGTTCATCTGATCAGAGCAGTTGAACACAACGACCTGAAGTCCTAGTGCTCTACCAAGATCCTTGGTGGTTTCTGTCTTACCAGTTCCAGCTGGTCCAGCTGGTGCACCACCCATGGAAAGGTTGAGTGCTTAGGTCAAGGTAATATAGCATCTATCAGTCAATGGTGTGATGACAAGTCTACCACAATTGCCTACATACTCGTAGTTGTACTTGGTTGTCCAGTCACAAATCTTGGACGTGCAAATACGCTTCTCCTCTGAACCAACCTTGATCTTGTCTTCGAGGTAGAACTTGAGCTGACACTGCCATTTGAAATGACCCTGATCAGCAATTTTCTTATCAACGAACATTTTGATGACATCTCTCTCGTGCACATCAATGGTGATGATTGTAATGATCTTGACACGAAGGTCTTTGGAGAGTGGATGACGTACACGTTTAATCAGCTCATCGATACGCTTCTTAGTCACTACGAGATAGTCCTTCATAGCATTCTCACTACCACCATCCATATCGTCGAACTGTCGGATAGTCTCCTCAGTCCAAATGATCTGGGTAGCAAGAAGCGAGATCTGAGCATTGTAATCCTCAAGCCAGATGTGTCTTGGCTTGTATACATCTCCAAGGTCCCAGCCATCAGCCGTTTGCTTCGATGCTTCAAGAATTTCTCTTAAAGTTACCTGCATGGCCCTCTCAAGGTCGCAGAGATAGTTTTCGACTGCGCCTGCGCAATGGAAAGTCTCATTGAATGGAACATATTCTTCTTCATTTGAGAACATACCATCGGCTTGCTTGGCTGGGTAAACGTATCCAGCACCTTTGATGAAGCTGAGTCTCCTCATGCCATCGAAGCAATCACCCAAGTACTCATCGACCTTCTCTGGGTTGTTACCATTTGAGAGGATATCAAGCAAGGCCTGGTTTGACACGAAGTAGAATCTCGAGAAAATCTTCTTCTTCTACTCAAGATACTCATTCAACGCCTTCTCACAAGTCTCAATTTCCAATGCAAAAGTATTGAGAATTTCCTCACGACCCTCATAAGTGCAGGCAGCGATGACACCTGGATCATCCGAAGCCTCACGCATGACTTCTCTAAACTAGCCATCAATTTACTCGAAACGACGAGAATCATCAGGCAATTAGGCTCTGATATCATCAGAGTCACAGAAAATGGGCTGAAGACGTTGCCAGTTTCTCTGCACATCCATCCAGATAGCAATGACCTGATCGACAGTCTTCAAGTTTTTTTGCCAGTACATGACTTTCTCTTTGAACTCTTCAACGTCCTTGGAAGACATCATACCCATAAGCTCCATGGACTGCGTCTCGACATTCTCAATGATCTCGTCCATTGCTCCAAGGAGTGGTACTTCTTTGTAAGGTTTGAATTCGAAGACTTGGGTCTCCCAAGTTTTCATGATGTTTCCGAGTTTCTACTCAATCTTTGCCTCTTTCTGGGCTCCGTCAACAAGCTCAGTAACCTCTTCAGCATATTTGTAAAGATGGAGCTTGATGAGGTCCTCGAGACAGAATTTGGGCGACTGGAAAGCAATATCCTTTTGGGTGATCTTCATGAGTTTCTTCCAATGACGCTCCATCATGAATTTGGAGTGAAGTGAAGAAATCAAAGGCAAGATGGTGTTCATGTTCTTGACACGATCATTCAAGGCTTGGAATGCTCGATAGTTCTTAATATCTTTGTTGATCTGGGACGTTGGGTTGCACTGCTTTGTCTGCATGTCCTTGATCAATGTCATTAAAGCCTCGGTATCGATCTTATCCCAAAGAGTGGATTTCCAATTCTCAAACTGATATTCAATGAGTGCAATGAGATCCCACATGTACTTGAGGTTGACTAACTCGTTCCTGCAATCCTTGAGCTACTTGTAGGATGACTTTTGGATATCGAAGAGGATTTCGAGATTGTTCAACTCTTGGGCCTCTTCTTCAAGCTCGCATGTACGAACATAGTACTCCTCAATCTTCTTATAAGAGTTTTGAATGATTTCCTCACTGATATCTTAGATGTTCTGAGGAACGTTGTTTTAGAAATCGAGTCTGAACTCACCAACCTTGATCTCGAATTTGATGAGGCGTGATTTAATATTGCTCGCTTCTTTGGTCTGCATTGGCAAGATCTTCTCCTTTACAGGGCCAAGTGCATTCATGCTAACATCAACGAGCTTAGTCTTTGAGTTCTCGAGCTCAACGAGGTACTCGATGTTCATTGGCAATTGATGCTTCTTCAACAGCTAAATCGTTTGTTTCATTGGCTCAATCGTCTCAAGAGTGCGATCTTTGATCTATTTTACATCACTGAGATGAGTCATGACCTTCATCAATAACTCTTTGTCTTCCTTGGAGTCAGAGCCCACTGGCAACTTCTGGATACCTTGATCAACATCTTTGATGAAGTTGTCAATGTTCTCAATCTGCTTAACGGTATTGTCAAGCAAGAAGCTAGTGTAGGTGTCGATCCACCTGGTGACGGTGTTGGAAAGCTCTTTAATCAATGGGTTGACGTTGACACGAAGCCATCCGATGTCGACTGAAGTATTCATCTGAGAAATATCATTCTTAACTCTGTTGAGGAAAGTGATCTTCTCATCGAAGGCATCGAGCTCTGGTCGTTTGGTTTGAACTCCTTCGAGGATCTTAATAGCCATCCACTTGAAAGTCTCATCCTCCTCTTCTTCGCCATCGTCATTGATCTTGACGTGACGTTGCTCTCGAGGGTCAACACCAGAGTCGAGGAATGCCTGGAAGCTCTCCTCGAGAGTCTCTTTCCAAAGGAATTCTTTATCTTTGTATTGATTAATGAATTCAGATGTGGCCATCTCAATGTCATGGAAGTTATTGAAGATAACTTGCATGGCTCCGAAGAGCTGGAATTGATCTTTGATCTCAACAAGATAGTCACCTTGGCCAGTGTCGAGACGTGTGATTTGAATTGAAATGGAAATGAAATCATCAATGATGCTCTGAATAATATCGCGAATACCATTTCCACTTGAGTTGCACTGAATAGATGGGTCGAAAACGACATCTCTGTCAGCCAAATCAACCTTGATGTCGAACATTGGTAGCAGGGCATGCTGTCTGTTGTAAGCAATGCTGATCTGATCGGCCAAGTACTTCATAGAACTTTCTATACCGACAGTGATGCCCTCAATCACTAGTCCATTGATGTAGTCGACGTAGGCGAGCCAGCGCGAAGATTTCTTGTCTGGCTTAATGTTCTCCATAGTGTCCTTCATCAGTTTCTAGATTTCTTTACCATGATTTTTGATATCTTCAAGTCTTGGCATTTTGAGAGACTCGTGGAACTGGATAAGCTCATCTGGTGGAGTCGTCTTAGTTCTCCTCTCATAGAGTGGCTTTTGCCATTGTTACATGAAGTCTTGCATCTTGTTGACATTGTCCTTCATCTTTTTGACCAGTCCATCGACTTCTTTAACGATCTCCATTGCTGAGTTGATAAATGGATCAATATTTTGACTGTTCCATTTGAGCTCAGTGATACCTGGCATCAGTGACTTGTTCATTCTTTCAATTCTGTCGTGGAGAAGTGGTTTCTCAACAGAAAGTAAGGTCGACAAGATTCCATTGTACATGTCCACAATAATCTGTAGATTGCCTGTCTGCGTCCTATAAGTGTTGACTTTCTTATAAAGAAGAGAAGCGCGCTCTGGTACTTCGTAGTCTTGAAGTGTCAAGTACTTTACCTCACGAAGGAGTTTGACGAGAATTGGATCGAAGTTGACTCTAACGAAGCCTTCCTCAGCCAATGGCGTCTCCTCTCTATACAGAAGTGATTTATTAAGTTGGTTCTCAGTATTGACTTCAACACCTTGCTCCCAAATCTCAATCTTGCTCTTGTTATAGGCCTTGATATTGTTACAGAGTGAGGCATAGAGTTTCTGGACATCCTTGAACTCTTCGCGGTCTTGGATAGACTGTGAAAGTGTGGAGAGCTTTTCCATTGGCTCCTTGATTCTTTCGAGGAGACCCTATGTCCAGAAGAGTGCACCTGCAATTGGAGGCATATTAGTCGAAATAGGTGCATTTGCTTCAGTCTTTTCTCGATCAACTAGGACTTTACCTTCCATAAAAACGGATGCTACAGTCTTCAAGTCTTACTTGTAGAGCTCAAGAAGAATAATGTGCTTCTTTTCCAGCTCATCCTGAATATTTGGTCTGTTGAGGAGACCTTCGAAAGAGTCCAAAAGCTTGAACTTTCCGATGATGGTGTCGCAATCATCGAAACCCTGGGTCAAGATGGAGGCGAGACGTCTCTCAAGCTCCTTAATCTTTTGACGGAACTTGTAGAAGTCGTCCTCGAACTCTCTCCTCTCGATGTCCATGATATCATACTTTACTTGCATGAACTCATCGACAGCCTTCTGGAAGAGGTCGTAGATCTCGAGCACCGTTGCACTGAGTGTTTTACCTTTGGTGTTTCCAATTTCAATCTTCTACAATTTGGTGAACTGAATGATTGAGTTGGTCAAGTGCTTGATGTCCTGGCAGCGCTCAGAGAAAGAGTCGAGTCTCACAAACAAAGCGTTGGTAGTGATCTTCCACTGATTCTTGGACTTAGCCTTGTACTCAAAGTAAGCATCCTTGAATTTGGAGCAGACGTCGAGAGCAAGAATAAGCTTCTCATGTGCCTCCTGAGGCTCTTCACCTTGAATGAAGGCGAAGATCTTTGGACCATCAATGTAGTTGCGGCATCTGTTGATGATGGCGTTGCAAATCTCGCGGATCAACACAACAAGTCTTGACGGAGTGTTGTAGTGCTGTGAGTAGGTCCAGATGAGTCTAATCGTGTGCATAATTGGCACGAATAGATCGGCAGCATCAGCGAGCTCTATCGAAGTATCGGTCAGCTGATTGAACAAGTCCAATAGTGTCTGGAGATACTTGTAGTTCTCGTTAGCCTCGGTACGTGCTGTTTGGACTTCCTTCTGTAGCTTGCTGAAGGGACCAGTGTACGTTGACTTGTTCTACTCAAGGAACTTGAGGACCTTCTTGATTCTTTCAGAGCTCAATTAGTCGCAAATTGAGTTGAGGTTCTCACTCTTGTCCCTCCAGAAGGTGACTTCAGTCAGTGGGTCTGGATGGTTACCGTTCTTCAAGGCTGTCTCTGGGTCTTGCTTCAGAACATTCTTGATTTGGCGAGTCCAGTGAAGTAAAGCGCCTTCCAAAGTCTGCGCTTTGTCCTTGCTGGACGACTTCTCGCTTGAGGTGGCATCACTGGATGGTAGTGGAAGCAGTGTTCTTCCCTTGATCTGTCCAATGGTGACATAAGTGTGCGCCAAAAACGAGTTGAACTTGTCCATGAGATCCTTGGAGACAAGATCGGACCAGCCGATCATGTTGAGTGGATTGGATAGCACTGGACTGTAAACTTCTTTACAGATGGAGTGCAGGTTCTCCAAGATGTTCTTGTTGATCTCCATGAAGATGACCTCTTGGTCGATCGTGCTCATGCTGATCTCGATTGGCTCATCTTTGGTTCTGGGTGGCCTAGCCCTGATGCACAGAACCATCTTCTGATTGATATCTTTAGGGTCTGGTGGATCCGTCATGTACTTCGGAATACCGTTGTTGTTCAAACAGAACAGGTACATGAAGTTGCCTCCTGGGTCCAAGAACCGTCGGATGTTATCCATGTTATCGTCCGATTTGACTTTGTCAGCCTTATCATCTGGTATCTTTTTCATGTTTAGATACGTTAGAGAAAACTTGAGGATGTGCTCCTCAGGATTGTCACATGTTTGTTTAGCGAACAATGCTT
>Ga0256413_1000030_pt1 | contig 13986 bp, 22 predicted proteins | sample WCR_77metaT_FD_190054 | JGI IMG/M metagenome (GOLD analysis project Ga0256413, IMG submission 190054) | Metatranscriptome of seawater microbial communities from Monterey Bay, California, United States - WCR_77 (Metagenome Metatranscriptome) | ecosystem: Environmental > Aquatic > Marine > Coastal... | reverse complement strand
CCGAAAGATGGCAATGACTGCAAGGTCGAAATGGATGGCTTAGGTCATCTCAGATGTATTTAAAGTGCAGGAGTACGATGCTTAAGAAGTGTTCCGCGGTCAATATCAAAATGTGATCGACGACTTCTACAAGGGTGTCGGACCGTGCCGCATTTTCATTTACTACCAGACTCAATTCAAAACTTCAGAGTCTGGCGAGATTCAAGATCTCGGTGGTCACGACGAGTTCTTCGTGTCCGACGGAGAGAAGATCAAACTCAAAGGCAAGGGTGTCTACTTCGTGAGGACGACCCAACAAGGCAAGGCCATTAATTAGAACAACGCTAACGACAACGAAGTGTTGTTTGGTGAGATCTCTGCCCACACTGTCACATCTCTGAACACCATCATCAACCAGGTGTACAAGCCACTCGTCGATAGGCTTGACAGCTCAGCTTGGGGTGTCTGTGAAGAGGAGCAAAAGCGAGAGTTCAACTCCGTCTTTGACAAGTTCGCCAGCGAGCTCAAAGAGGCACTCAAGAGTTTGTAGACGAATATCACGCTCGAGCATTTCCCAAAGAAATGGGAGGCTGATGCAAGAAACCGCCAAAAGTAGCCAGATCCACAGATGATCGCTGACTTCGAGAAGATCTTCAACGAGTGGAGCGAGCTCATCCAGGAAGCTCTCGACAACACCGACAACGACAACAAGAAGGAAGAGAAGGATGCTGGCCCCAAGCAGGAGCTTGACTACTGGAAGCAAAGAATGAGAAAGCTCACTGGCATCTCTGAGCAGCTCAGGAGCAAGAACTGCAGAACTGTGTATGATGTTCTCACTCAAGCATCACAACAGCCATCTGAGTCGCTCGCCAAACCAAGAGATAAGATCTACTTGTCCACATCCAAGTGGAGAAGCATTGAGCTCAGAGTCACTGAGGCACTCAATGAGGCCAAGGACAATGTCAAGTACCTTCAGACCCTTGAGAAGTTCATCGAGCCACTCTACGATGGAACACCAGAGACCATCAAGGAGACGCTTCCAGCCCTCATGAACAGCATCAAGATGATCCACACCATTGCCAGGTACTACAATACCAACGAAAGAATGACTGGCCTCTTCGTTAAGATCACCAATCAGATGATCAAGAACTGCAGAGCCAACATTTTGAACTTTGGTTTGATCCGCAAAGGCATTGATCCAAAGAGAGGCAACCTCCCTTCAGATGATGCTCTTTGGGACCACGATGCTTATCCTCCTGAGGAACTCATTCCAGTTCTGTAGAATTGCATCGATCTCAACAAGGCATATTTGAAGCAGTATGAGTTCACCAAGGAACGTCTCATGAACATGCCAAAGGGTAAACAATTCGAGTTCTCTCCAAATCAAATCTTCGGTAGATTCGATCTGTTCTGTAGACGTATTACGAAACTTATTGAGCTGTTTGGCACGATTCAGCAGTTCAAGGTACTGTCCAAGCACAACCTGGAAGGCATCAACTCGATCTTGAATAGCTTCGAGAAGTGCGAGAAATCCTTCAGAATGAAGAACCACAAGTTGCTTGATTACAGCAACAACATGTTCGACAGAGACTTTGTCATGTTCAACGTCAGTGTATCGTCAGTCGAGACCGATCTCCAGAGCTACATCGACAAGAACTTCGAGGTCATCACCAGCATTGAAGACTCACTCAAGCTCCTCAGGAAATTCAAGTCAATCCTTCACAGAGAGAACTTGAAGAATGGTCTCAACTCCAAGTACAACATTCTGTTCCACAACTATGGACTGGAGATCCACCACATTGAGGACCAGTATCAGAGATAGAAGGGTGCACCACCAATTGTGCGTAACTTGCCAACTGTATCAGGTAGCATTACTTGGTCTCGTCATCTCTTCCATAGAATTTCTGGACCAATGGAGCAGTTCCCACAAGACCTGATCAAGCAGAAGGAGTCCAAAAAGTTCGTCAAAATGTACAACAAGATTGGATACACTCTTTTCTCCTTCGAGTATCTCTGGAGGTAGAAATGGGCTCAGGAAGTTGAGAAGGCCAAAGCTGGACTTCAGGCTACTCTCATAATCCGTCACCCAGAGAACAACAAACTGTACGTCAACTTTGACTCTGAAATTCTCACACTCATCAGAGAGGCCAAGTGCTTGTCTAGAATTGGTATTGAGATTCCAGAAAGCGCCAAAATTGTCCTTCTTCAGGAAGACAAGTTCAAAATGTACAACAATGAGCTCCAATTTGTGCTTCGTGAGTATGACAGAATTGTCAATAAGATCAGACCAAACACAAAATCGCTTCTTGTGCCACATCTTGAGGATCTTGAGTACAAGCTGAGACCAGGTATGGTCACCCTCACCTGGACTTCCATGAACATTGATGGCTACCTTCATCACGTTCATCAGGGACTCGCCAAGCTTGAGCAGCTCATCATCAACATCAACGACATCATGGAGAACCGTATTGAGAACAACCTCAAGAGTCTTTCTAAGACTGTCCTCGTCAACCTTCCACAGGATGCCCAGACCTTCACTCTTGATGAATTCGTCGAGATGCAGGAGGAATGGATCAGAGAGGAGTCTGAGAAACTCAAGAGCAAGAACTATGAGGTCGAAGGTGCCGTCGAGGATTTGATCCAGACGATTTGCTCTTATCAGCTTGATCAGCATGTTGAGCCAATCTCAGCCGAAGAAATCCAGAAGTTGTCCAAATACTACAACTGGTCCATGTATCAAGCTCTTCTTCATGCCACCAAATACTCTCTCAACCAGATGAAGGAGAGAATTTGCGGAAGAAGAAACATGCCCAAATAAATCTTGAAGCCATTCTTCGAGGTCGATGTGCATCTTGAGGGTGACACTTGCACACTCAAGCCAACTCTTGAGCAGGTTCAGCATGCCATTAACAGAGCTGCCAGTCACGTTCTCAAATCCACAAAGAATGTCCAGAACTGGAACTAGAAGGACCAGCCAGAAGAGCTTAGAGAGCCATTCTATGATTGGATTGCCAAGGATAAAGAAATTGTCAAGGTTATCCTTCTTTTGACTGGTTCCATCTAGGGCACCAAGAATAATGTTATCAAGTTCTTGGAGAGCTTCGAGAAGTTTGACTGGCTCTGGAAGAGAAAGATCGACGAGATGCTCAAGAAGTTCAATGCATCCAACCCACAATTGGAGGACTTCGAGGAGAAACTCAAGGAATTCTCAAGCTTCGAGGATGATGTCGACAAGATCCTTACGACTCATCAAATCGGTGCTCTTCAGCTCAAGACTGTCAATGTCAAGACTGGTCTCAAGAAGTGGATTTCTCTCTGGAAAGATGCTTTCTCAAGAGATCTTCACAAGAGAGCTCAAACTCTCCTCGAGCACTTGACTGATGACATCAAATAGATCAGAATCAAGATTGATAAGCCACCAAAGGACATTGATAGTCTTGGCAATGTCATGCAAGCTCTTGAGGAAATCAGAAAGAAGGAGTCTGAGATCGAGATCAACTTTAGACCCGTCATTGATATGTACAACTTGCTCGACACCTATCAGCCAGAGCTGAGAGGCCAGGACGAGACCGATGCATCCACCATTTTAGACAAGGTCTGGGCTCAACTCGTCAAAGAAGCCAATGTGATCCGTAATGACCTTCAGGGTCAGCAAGCTGACTTCAAGAAGGACTTGATCCTTGGAATCAACCACCTCGTCACCGATGTTGAGGAATTCAGAAAGAACTTCGAGATCAATGGTCCAATGGTCACTGGTATTGAGCCAAAAGAAGCCTTGAACAGACTTAGAATGTTCCAGGATGAGTTCTCCATCAGACACAGAAAGTTCAACTCATACAACTCTGGTGAGGTCCTCTTCGGTCTTCCAAACCAGTCGTATCCACATCTTGAGAACACTCAGAAAGAAATTGAGCTTCTGGACAAACTTTACAACCTCTACTCGAAGGTCAAGGACACCATGGTCAAGTGGAAGGACATCACTTGGATTGAGATCAAGGACGAGATCCAGAACATGGCCGATCAAACTGAGACTTTCGGCAAAGATTGCGCCAAACTGCCAAAGGTTCTCAGAACTTGGGATGCTTACAAAGAGCTGAAAACGACCATTGAGGACTTCTCTGAGATCATTCCTCTTGTCGAGGCATTAGCCAAACCATCTATCATGCCACGTCATTGGGACCAGATCAATGAGATGTGTAAGTCTGAGATCCCATACGACAGCGAGCAATTCATCCTGTCGCAACTTCTTGTCGCTCCACTTCTTCAGTTCAAGGAGGATATTGAAGATATCACTGATTCAGCCGACAAGCAATTGAAGCTCCAAAAGCAATTGGATGAGGATATCTCTCAATTCTGGGACAAAGCTGAGCTTGAGATCAAAAACTGGAAGGGTGTCGATGTACCTTGCACCATTGGTGGAAACATTCAGGACATCCAAGAGAAACTTGAGGAGCATATCATGCAACTCAACCAGATGAACGCTATGAGATACGTCACTCCATTCAAGTCCATTGTCGTGGAGAAGATGAGCTTGCTCGGTGATGTCAATGATATCATTGAGAAATGGCTCAAGGTTCAGAACCTTTGGACTAACCTCGTATCTGTCTTCACCTCCGGTGATATCTCCAAGCAGATGCCAACCATGAGCAAGAAATTCAAGGGTATTGACAAGCAATGGCTCAAGATTATGGAGAGAGCAGCTGAGCAAAAGAACGTCATTGGATGCTGCACTAATGACATCCTTAAGAACTCACTCGGAACCTTGCAAGAGGGACTTGAAGTCTGCCAGAAGGCTCTTGAGGACTACTTGGAGACCAAGAGAAATGTGTTCCCACGTTTCTACTTCTGCTCCAACGAGCTTCTGCTTAAGATTCTTTCAGTTGGATCTGATCCAAATGCCGTACAAGATGATCTAGAGAACTTATTCGATGCTATTAACAGAGTTTCATTCGACGAGACTAACAGAAAATTAATTGTTGATATTACTCAGCAATTCAAGGGTGAAGAAGAGACCATTTAACTTGTTGAAGGTGTCCAGGCCGAAGGTAACATTGAGGACTGGCTTGTAAGACTCGAAAAAGAAATGTAGAGATCCGTGAGGAACACCTGCGCTAAGGGCTCTCAGGACATCAATCTTCCAACCAGAGAGTTCATTGATGCTTATCCATCAGCCGTTGCTCTACTCGGTATCCAGATTTCCTGGACTAATTCAGTTCAAGAAGCTCTTGAGAAGGGTCAGAAGGAAAAACTCGGTGAGATTGAGCGTCAAAGAAAGTCTCAGTTAGCCGTTATGAACGAGCTCGTCTAGATGTGCCTCGAGGACATGGGCAAGCTTAAGAGACAAAAGGTCGAGACACTTGTGACAATCCATGTGCGTCAAATGGAGCTGTTCGGTCAAATGAAGGATCTTGTCCGTGATCACAAGATCAAGGACTCCAATGATTTCGAGTGGACTAAGAACACCAGATGTGCCTACAGAAACGAGGAGCAACACATTGTTATCTCTATTACCGATGTCGACTTCACATACTCATATGAGTTCTTGGGTGTCAAGGAGAGACTTTGCATTACTCCACTTACTGACAGATGCTATGTGACACTTGCATAGGCTCTTGGTATGCTCTACGGTGGTGCTCCAGCTGGTCCAGCCGGAACTGGCAAGACGGAGACTGTCAAGGATTTGGGACGTACCCTCGGTATTTTCGTCGTCGTCACCAACTGCTCAGATGAGCACAAGTACAGAGATATGGCCAAGATCTTCAAGGGTGTTTGCCAGAGTGGTCTTTGGGGTTGCTTCGATGAGTTCAACCGTATCTCTCTACCAACTCTTTCTGTGGTCGCCTCACAGGTCGAGTCTATCACCACTGCCAAAAAGTAGGACCTTAAGGTTTTCCATTTCCCCAACGTCGAGAAACCAATTATCCTTGTTAAGGCTTGCGCTTATTTCATCACGATGAACCCAGGTTATGCTGGTCGTCAAGAGCTTCCAGAGAACTTGAAGGTTCTCTTCAGAAGTGTGTCCATGATGGTCCCCAACCGTCAGGTCATTATGTGGGTCAAGCTTGCTTCCGTCGGCTACACTAGCTCATACCCACTCTCCATCAAGTTCAACGTACTTTACGCACTATGCGAGGAGCAGCTCTCCAAGTAACGTCACTACGATTTTGGACTTAGAAACATTCTCTCTGTCCTGAGAACTGCTGGTAACTCCAAGAGAGCAATGCCACCAGGTTCAGATGAGGAAATGATTATGGCCCGTACCCTGAGAGATATGAATTTGTCCAAGTTCGTCGCTCAGGATATTCCACTTTTCCTCTCCCTGCTTAGAGATATCTTCCCTAAGCAAACCAACATCAAGAAAATGGTTTACGAGGATATCGAGAGGTCTGTCAAGAAATTGATGAATGAGAACTGCCTCATGCATGTTGACTCATGGTTCATCAAGATCATTCAGCTTTACGAAACATCTCTTGTGCGTCACGGTTTCATGATGGTTGGTTCCGTCGGCTGCGGTAAGACAACCATTATGAACACCCTGACCAATGCTTTGACTGAGTTGGATCAGCCACACAGATTCAACATCATGAATCCAAAGGCTATCACTGGTCCACAAATGTACGGTGTGATGAACACTGTGACCGGTGAGTGGGTGCCAGGCGTCTACTCTTAAATCTGGAAGAAGTGCAATGACAGGAGAAACAAATACACCTCCTGGATTATTTGCGATGGACCAGTCGATGCCATTTGGATTGAGAACTTGAACACTGTGCTCGATGACAACAAGATTCTCACCCTCGCCAATGCTGAGCGTATTCCAATGACCGATAACTGCAAAATGGTCTTCGAGGTCGAGAACTTGAACAATGCTTCCCCAGCCACTGTGTCCAGATGCGGAATCATCTACGTATCTGCCACTGATCTCAGCTGGAGACCACTCATCGATACCTGGTGCAGAGACAGATAGGAGATTAAGGGCTACGCCAACTAAGAGGAAACTAACTGGATGAACGAGTTCACAGAGAAGTACATCAAGAACGAAAAGATTAACGCTTTCGACATGACTACCAAAGAGTACACCTATATGATGCCGCAGTCCGAGGTTGTCAGAATCAACCAGATGCTCAACCTCCTCACTGCTGTATTCCAGCAATACGTCGAAAAGCAAGAATCCGTTGAGAAGGACCTCTTCCACAAGTACTTCGTGTACTCCTACGCCTGGGCTATGGGTGGTCTCTTCGAGAACGACGACAGAGAGAAATTCCACAAATTCCTAGAGTCCAGAGGCGCTCCACTACCAGAAATTTCACCACAGAAGCAACAAAACGAGAAGGTCACTATCTTCGATTACTATGTTGACATTCATGAAAAGAAGTGGAAGCTCTGGGAAGCTGAGAACTGGTCTGCTCCAAAGAGAATTTCCTTCTCTCAACTTCTCATTCCAACTGGTGAGTCGACCCGTACTGAGTTTATTATGTAAAAGATCGCCAGTCTTCCAGTTATCAGACATGCCAGAAGAAAGGAGCCAGGCCACCTCAACACACTTCTCGTAGGATCACCAGGTACTGCTAAGACGTCTGTCTGCCTTATGTACACTGGTAAGTTCAACTCCGAGGAAATGCTGTACAAGAGAATCAACTTCTCTAGTGCCACTACTCCATTCAACTTCCAAGAGTCAATTGAGGCCGAAGTTGAAAAGAAGTAGGTGAAGACGTTCACGCCACCAGGTGGCAAGAAGATGACTGTGTTCATTGATGACATCTCTATGCCTTTCGTTAACGCCTGGGGTGATCAGATCACACTTGAGATCACTCGTCAACTCATCGAGCATAAAGGTTTCTACTTCCTGAGCAAGGATGAGCGTGGTTTCTTCAAGAACATCGAGAACCTTCAATTCATTGGTGCAATGATGCATCCAGGTGGTGGTAGGAATGATATTCCACACAGGTTGAAGAGACACTTCTTCGCTATTAACATGACGCCACCATCATAGAGAGCTGTTGAGAATATCTATGGTAAGATCCTTGAGGCTATTTTCAACCCGAAGAAATACAGTCAAGAGGTCATTGGAATGAAGTCATTCCTTATTGATGCTACGATTACTGTTTGGGACGCTGTGAAGAGAAGACTTCTTCCAACACCAGCGAAGTTCCATTACAACTTCACACTTAGAGAGTTGGCGAGAGTGTTCGGTGGTATCTTTGTCGTCGCTTCCAAACCAGAATTCGGTGTTATTAAGGACTGTTTGAACATGAAGGAGAAGATGAGACCAGAGCTTTTCTTGATTTCTTTATGGCGTCACGAATGCGAGAGAACATTCGTTGATAAGCTCATCAACTATGCTGATAAGAAGACATTCAAGGACATGCTGGATAGAGTGACGAAGGAGAAATTCAGAGACAGTCTTGGCTTCGAAGATGAGTAGTTGATGACTGATAACATTTTCTGCGACTTCCAGAGAGATGATGAGATCGATGAGTACGGTGATATCGTTGCCGTTGCACCCTTCGTATACGAGGCCGCCCCAGACATTGAAGGCATCAGAAAGAGATGCAATGACAAACTCGCAGGCTACAATGAGAAGAACGCTTCAAAGAAGATGAACCTTGTCATCTTCGATGATGCACTCTTCCACTTGCTTAGATTGACTAGGGTAATTAACTCGCCGTCTGGAAACATTCTACTAGTCGGTGTCGGTGGTTCTGGAAAACAGTCTTTGACCAAATTGGCTGCTTACATCGTCAAGCACATCTTCTTCCAGATTTCGCTTACCAAGACTTACAACGATAACAACTTGAAGGATGATATCAAGGAGCTCTACAGATATGCTGGTCCCATGGGTAATCAAGTTACTTTCATTATGACTGATGCCGAGATCAAGTCCGAAACCTTCCTCGAGGCTATCAACTCTATGCTTGCCACTGGTGAGATTCCGGGTCTCATTCCAAAAGATGAGAAGGATGTTATCTCTCTTGAATGCAAGACTGTTTACCAGAAAGAAATGGGTGGTGGCAAAGGTATGGAGCCATCCCTCCTTGATCTCTGGATCTACTTCATTAACAGAGTCAAAGATTGCTTGCATACTGTACTTGCATTCTCTCCGGTAGGTACCAAGTTCAGAGAGCGATCCCAGAAGTTCCCCTCCCTCTTCTCATCGTGCTCAATCGATTGGTTCCTTCCGTGGCCCGAGGATGCATTGGTTGCTGTGTCACAGAAATTCTTGACTGGTTTCAAGATTGATTGCACAGCAGAGATCCTCAGCAATCTCGAGAGACACATGGGTAAATGCCATGACCTTGTTACTGAGGTTTGTGACATCTACTTCCAGAGAATGAGAAGACATGTTTATGTCACCCCTAAGAGTTATCTGTCCTTCATTGACTTGTATAAGGATGTATACAAGGTCAAGTATGACGGTATTGATATCGAGGAGGCCAACATTGTTAGCGGACTTGAGAAGCTTGCCGAAGCTTCCCAAGGTGTAGAAGAGCTCAAAGTTGATCTCAGAAAAGAAGAGGTCAAGCTTAAAGAGGCATCTGATGTCACTGATAAGCTTTTGAAAGAACTTGAGGTTGAGAACAAGAAGGCCAAGGAGAAGGCTGATGAGGTTGCTATTGTCGCCGAAAACTGTATCAACCAAAGGAACACGATTATGTCTGAGAAGGAGCAAGCTGATCGCGATCTTCAGGCAGCCATTCCTTACTTGAGGAAGGCAGAGGCTGCTGTCAACTCAATCAAGCCAGGTGATATTAATGAGTTGAAAGGAATGAGATAAGCAGTCGACACAACTAGACTGATTATGGACACTGTGTAAATTCTGTTCCAGAGATCAATGGACCCAGTCAAGCTTAAATCTCTTTATATCTTGAAACAGGAGATTCCATTCGTAGCCGATTCATACGATAACCACTCAAAGAGTACACTGACCAGTCCAAACTTCTTGAAGGATCTGTTCGAATTCTCCGAAAAAGAAAAGGATAACATCAATGAGGAAACTGTTGAATTATTGCAGCCATACGTTGATCTTAAGACGCCAAAGGATGAATAAATCTTCGTTGGTGCTGTCGCGAAGAAATCTTCGGCAGCTCTGGAAGGTATGTGCGTCTGGGCTGCAGCAATGAGTGATTACTATAAGCAGTCTAAGATTGTCAAGCCAAAACTCATTCTTTTGGAAAAGAAGATGGCTGAGCTCAAGGAAGCTGAAGACAACTTGGCGGCAGCCGAGAACGAGTTGGCTGAAGTAACTGCTCTAAAAGAAAGATTGAGGAAGAAGTTCGATGCTTAAATGGCTGAGAAGAATGCCCTTTAGGAGAGAGCTGCTAAGACTAGGAAGAAGATGGACTAGGCGAATAGGCTTATCAACTCATTACAGGATAACAAGGAACGTTGGATCAAGAGTGCCAACGAGTTCAAGAGTTTGAAGTAGAGGCTCGTCGGTGATGTCGCCAAAGCATGCGCCTTCGTATCCTACTGTGGTCCATTCAACACTGAGTTCAGAACCAAACTGTTGGATGAGTACTTCCATGGTGACATCATCAACAAGGACATTCCAGTATCGGAGGATCTTGCTTTGACTGAGTTCCTCGTTGATCAGGCTACTGTTGGCCAATGGAACTTGGAGGGTCTCCCACCTGATGAATTGTCTGTGTAGAACGGTATTATGGTCACAAGGTCGTCCAGATATCCACTTATGATTGATCCACAGGGTCAAGCCATCCACTGGATCAAGACTAGAGAGCCAATTCTTGAGCAACAAAACTGTATTATGACTCTCAGTCATCCAAATCTTAGAGATGCTCTTAAATGGCCTCTGCAAGAAGGATTCCCAGTCCTTATTGAGTCCATTGAGAATGAAGTCGACCCAATGATCGATCCGATCCTTGAAAAGTAAATCATCGTCAAGGGTAGAAACAAGCTTATCAAGATTGCTGATTAGGACATGGATTATGACGACAAGTTCCGCCTCTACATGACATCTCGTCTTCCAAATCCTCATTTCTCACCCGAATTGGCTGCCAAGACAACCATCATTGATTTCACTGTCACATAAGGTGGTCTCGAACAGCAACTTCTCGGTCGTCTTATCGGTATGGAGCAAAAATCTCTCGAGGACTAGCTTCAGTAACTGAATGAGGATGTGACATACAACAAGAAGATGCTTCAGTCATATGAAGATCAGCTTCTTCAACGTTTAGCTTCGGCACAAGGCTCATTGCTCGATGATGTCGAGCTTATTGATGTGTTGGCTACAATCAAGTTGAAGTCAAAGGAAGTCAATGAGAAGTTGACGGAGGCTTCTGAGAAGAAGATCGAAATCAACGAGAAGAGAGAGAATTTCAGGCCAGTTGCTGCAAGAGGAGCTGTTCTCTACTTCTGTATTGTAGAGATGACGCTCGTCAACTGGATGTATAACACTTCGCTTTCACAATACATTGAACTCTATGAATGGTCAATCCTCAACTCGAAGAAAGCCTAGCTTACTAAGGAGAGAGTAGAAAACATTGTAAATTGCTTGACTATGAAGGTCTACAGATACATCAATCGTGGTCTCTTCGAAAGTCACAAGATCATGTTTAAGCTCATGATGGCTACTAAGATCCTTATCAAAGACGGTAAGCTTACTAACGGCGATGTTGGTCTTCTCTTGAAAGCCGGTGGCGGTATCGATGACCGAACAAAGCCATTCAATTGGATGGAGCAGAAGACATGGCTTAACTTGAAAGCACTATCCAAACATAAGTTTGCCAATGAGCACACCTTCTTCTTCAAGGAGCTACCAGACAAGATCAATAGAAGCGAAGGAGTTTGGAGAAAGTGGGTTGATGAGAACGAGCCTGAAAACTGCCCAGTTCCTGACTATGCCGAGAAGATTGCTGCCGATCAGAATATTGGTCATTTCATCCATCTTTGCTTGGTGAGATCCATGAGAGAAGATAGAACTGTGCTTGCAAGTAACCAATTTGTCAAAGAGACTTTGGGTGAAGAATATGTCTCACCAGTGACAGATCAGATCTCAGATCTTTATGATGAATCAAAGAAGAATGTTCCAATTCTCTACATCCTCTCTGCAGGTGCTGATCCAACTGGACCAATTGATGAATTCGCCAAGAAGAAGAAGCAATTCCCAACTGGCAAGGTATCAATGGGAGAAGAAATGGAGATCCCAGCAGCTCAACTCATCGAGCAAGGATTCATCTCTGGAAAATGGGTTGTCCTTAACAACTGTCATCTCAGTCTTGAGTTCATGGGACAGATGGAAGACATCCTTCATCCAAAGGATAAAGAGATCCATGAAGATTTCAGACTGTGGATCACTTGTTTGCCAGAAAACTCGTTCCCACTTGGTCTTCTTCAGATGGCTATCAAGGTCACAACTGAGCCACCAAAGGGTCTTCAAGCTGGTCTTTCCAGAACCTTCAACACCATGGTCAACTAAGACTTCCTCGAGAAGGTCGAACCATATGACAAATGGCGATCACTCGTCTTCTCTATTTGCTTCCTGCACTCATGTGTACAAGAGAGAAGAAAGTTCGGAGCCCTTGGTTTCTGTATTGCATACGAGTTCAACAATGCTGATCTTGAAGCATCCATGCTATTCATTGATAAGCACTTGTCTCAATGTCAGGCAACAAATAGCGCATACTCCTGGAATGCCATCTAATACATGGTCGGTGAAGTGCAGTATGGTGGAAGAATCACTGATAATCTTGACAGAGAGCTTTTCAGTGCCTATTGCACAATTTGGCTCACTGATGCTGTCTTCTAGTAGAACTATTGCTTCAATCAGCAAGTCACTGAGTTCCACTACCACATTCCAGATGCAGCTGAGCATGGTAGATTCTTGGAGTACATCGGTAAGATGCCTGGTAATGACACCCCAGCTATATTTGGACTGCATCCAAACGCTGATCTCACCTTTAGACTTAAAGAGTCCAATGAGATGATTGACACCTTGCTTGATATTCAGCCAAAGGATTCCGGAGGTGGTGGATCAGGAAAGTCAAGAGAAGAGGAAGTCAAGGACAAGTTGATGAAGGATCTCATTCCATAGCTACCTCCAGACTATATCGAACTCGAGATCAAAGAAAAGCTCAAGATTACGAAGGGACCTAAGGGTCTCGGTGAGCCAGGCAAGATGGACTTGATCCCACTTAACATCTTCCTTGGTCAAGAGTTGTAGAGATTCCAAATGATTCTTACCATTGTCAGGTCAACTATGAACGCCATGTGTGATGCCATTGATGGTTCGATTAGTATGACACCAGATATTGTGGACTCCATCAACGCTGTCTTCGATTTCAGAGTGCCAAGGAAGTTCCAGTATGATCCTACTGGTGCTGAGATCTCGTGGCTCACTGCTTCACTCGCTGGTTGGATTAAGGGTCTGCTCGATAGATATCACCAACTTAACATCTGGATCTCGAAGTGCGAGAGACCTCCATCATTCTGGCTTACAGGATTCTTCAACCCTCAAGGTTTCTTGACTGCAATGAAGCAAGAGGTTACGAGGTAGAAGAAGACGTGGGCGCTCGATGAAGTCGAGTACACATCCGATGTGCTTAAGGAGGTAATCCAAGGTGATGACGGTCGCATTGAGGGCAAAGCCATTAACCATCCACAAGAAGGTGTGCACATCCACGGCCTCTACCTCGAAGGTGCTGGCTGGAACAAGGGTGACAGACGACTGGAAGAATCGCAACCCAAAGAGCTTTACTACCAGTTCCCAATCCTCCACGTGTCCGCCATTTCAACTGCTGTCGACAAGGATAAACCATCAGCCATGGGCTCCAAAGGAAAGCAGGACTTGGCAAACCTAGCTAAGACGGCATACTTCTGCCCGGTCTACAAGTACCCGAAGAGAAACGACAAGTACTTGATCTTCAGATGCTACTTGAAGGCTGAGCAGCAAGGTGCTCCACAAAACCCCAACAAGGGCATGACTGCATAGCTTAAATGGAAGCTGAGCAGTGTTGCGCTCCTTTGCTGCAAGGAATGATCACATCACTGCAT
>Ga0256413_1000025_pt1 | contig 14451 bp, 17 predicted proteins | sample WCR_77metaT_FD_190054 | JGI IMG/M metagenome (GOLD analysis project Ga0256413, IMG submission 190054) | Metatranscriptome of seawater microbial communities from Monterey Bay, California, United States - WCR_77 (Metagenome Metatranscriptome) | ecosystem: Environmental > Aquatic > Marine > Coastal... | reverse complement strand
TATTGTTTTTGGTCAAAGTACTTTTCTAGTTCGTCTAAATCGTCACCTGTTTCCATTTGTTGCTGATTAGTTTCACCATAGTCCTGGTTTCCCGCCCATTGCTATTCATTGGCCCAATCTTCCTAGGGCATGGTATGTTGGGTCGATGGGTCTGCACTGCCCGTATTTACATACGATTCACTGTCCATAAGGCCTCTCTCCTCCGCGTCATCGTCTTGCGCGAATAATTCGAGTTCTCTCTGAAGTTGCTCTCCGGCCTCGTCGAAATCTGCGCCACCTGCTGCTGGCCTGTCGCCGGCCCTGTTGCTTGTTTGCCCACTGGCGCTGCTGTTTGAAGACGATGTGGCAAAACTTGCAAGCGGGAAAGAGCCTCTGCTCCTGTTGGCGTCTGTTGAATCGCTACCAGCCGCCGTTGTCTCACCTCTGCGTCCTCGCCTGTAGGCTCCTTGGCCGCTGCCTTCGCCTCCAAAACTGGAGAGCTCTAGCATTCTCCTTCTCTCGCGTGGGTCGTCGCCGTCGTCGCCATCGCTGTCACCTTCAGGGTCTCGCGCTCCCAGAGCGCCGTACCTCCTCTTTGGCCCGTGTCCTTGCTGAGGGCTGCGCTTGAGGCACAAGCAATATAAGAATGCAGCTACTGAGGCCATCAAAGCACCCGTCTGCAGCTTCTTGGTCGTCTCTGTATCAACGGAGAATCTTTCGTTCGTGCTTGGTGCTGGTCTTGGGGTTGACGGTTGCTCCGATAGAACAGTCTATTCTGGAGGCTTGGCCCAAACGTCGTCGTCATCAATCTTCCCTCGTCTGATGGGTTGGTCCTCTTGGTGTGCAGGCTCATGGCGCTCGGTATCCTCGTCACCATCCGAAATTCTCTTCGCTTCCCTGGTCGGTCCGGTCTTCCGCTCTCCGGAGGCTTGCCTTGGTTCATAAAGGCCATCTGGCGTGGAGTCCTTCGCCAGGTCGGTATTCACGTTTCGCAAGGTCTCATCAGACGTTGGAGTGTCGCAGTGTGGACCTGTCCATCCTCTCTCGCACCGGCTGCAGGTGGCCTCCCCAGCCTTGCAGCTTCCATGCACGCATTCACACTTGACCGCCTCCGCGAGTGCCTCGTCCTGTTCAGGTGCCCTCGCCTTCTATCCTTTGAGTTCTAGGTCGGACTTCCTCGTGGACAGGTCAGCCGACATTTCTCGCTCGGCCTCCGCAGCGACGGCTTCACCCTCTGCGCCTGCTCTAACGGCATCAGACTCTTCCTTGAGGACTTGAGCTAGGTCTTGCTCCTCGAAGACATAGATGGGCAGGCCTCTCATGTCCAGGAAATGGTCTAAAGTAAATGCTGCTTGGTCCCGATCTACCAGTTTCTCCTTACTAATGTGCAGCTGGGCGTGGAGTAGCTTCTCGGTCGCCGACTCTGCGAACTCAGCGACATCGAAGACCACGCCGACGTGGAACTCGTCCTCTCTGTACTCCTTGTTGTTCGAGTAGATCCTCGTTGGCGAAAGCTGGATCTGGCTGCGCGTGCCATCTCGCACGCTCAAGGTCGCTGCCTTCAGCTTGATTGCCTGTCGCAGGTAGGCGAGGCTCTTCGGGGCCGTCGAGGTGTCCGAGTCCTTCAGGAACGGTTGCTTGCTGAAGATAATGTCGAAGGTCAGCGATTCTGGGCGCTCGTGCAGGAAGGTCGGTGAGTCCACGGGCCGACAGCCTGTGATTACTGGTGCGGCGCTTGACCTCGCTGGCTCGGAAGCGGAGTAGAGCTGCTCTGTGGCATGTTGGGTGGACTTGATGGAGATCTTGAAGTTCAGGAACAGACAGCTGCCTTGTCCTCCGCGAGGAGCACTCTGGGCGACGGCGGGCAGGAGCCCAGGCTCGTGGTTGTAGAAGAAAAGAACCAAACGCCTGTCAGAGGAGCGACCGGCCTCAATGCCATCGCCGAGGATTTCCCTTCGGAGAGTGCGCTGATGGTCATCGTTTTGCTTGAAGGCGAGAGGCTGTTGGAGTCGTGCGTGGGACTGCACTCGCCCAGCTCCTAGAGCTGGATCCTCGGTTGACAGCTCGTTCAGCTACATGGAGTACAGCGCCTGGTCGAACTCGAACTCGACGGAGGCGCTCATGTCGAAGTTGTTGGTCAGCTCCAAGGAAACCGCATGAGCCACGACTGGAGCCTTTCGGTCTCCAGCTCCAGCGAAGTTGCTGACCTTGAGCAGCTTTTCGAAGGTGTAGGTGCCATCGCGATCGAGGTCTGAGTCGCTGATTTTCGAAGGCAATCCTTCGCGTACAGTCTGAACTTCATCTTTTGCTGGACATTAGCTTGCCAGGATCACCTGAGTCTCGCGGGAGATCGACATTGACAAGTCGTAGAAGCTGCAAGTCGCCTTGCCTTCCTCGTCTCGAACGGGCGAGCCGATGTAGTAGACTGCCAAAGCATAGTGGCGGCCCTTGCTCAGGCGGTACTGGAAGACTTTTTCCGCCATGCCGCCAGCGATGTTGCCGATCTCGTACGAGGACTGAGGAGGTACTTCCTGTCCCAGCATGACAGTGTCCGTCAGTGTGACCTTGATTGTGTTGTACCCAGATTCGGAGTACTGGAAGGCGAGATGAAGCCACGAGTCCTCGACAACCTCAAGGGCGACTCGGTCGAACTCTGGTGTGGCCGAGGAAGTTTCGCCCACGCGGAAGAGCACATTGCGGAACCTCTTCGTAAAGTGACCAGTAGCATCAACATGCAGCTCTCCACCGCCTCTGGTCAGGCCTTCGCTACCATGGATCTTCATGGGTAGAACATCTGCCGCTGCCGCTGCTTCAGGACAAGTGTCGATCACTCCTCGCTAGAGTATGTCGCCCGTCTTCGCCGCTTCAGTCATCAGGCTGATGGGCTCGACGAGTCCTTGCAAGCTGAAGAGGCCGCAACTTCCATCGAAGAAGGCCGTGCCCATGGTTGGCTGCTTGAGGGCCACCGAGTAATCTCCCGGCCCAAGTTGAATGTCAATGACATTGAGGTTGCCTCTCTGCTTACCCTGGACGGTGTAGGCGCGCTCATTCAAGGAGCTCAGCTGCATGGTCACGTGGTGGCTCAGCATATGCATGCCGACCTCGAAGTAGAGGCGAGATGTGACGTTGACGCGGAAGTGGTAGGTTTGCAGCACCTGGCGCGAGCGCAACACTGCTGGATCGACCTTGATAAGAGGATAATCGTAGAACAATTGGTGCACGTCCTCTTGCTTCTGCTGCCGCAGAGCGAGTGGGAAGCTGGCGCCCGAGTCGCACCCATCGATGACTGATGACCAAGTTTTGTTATATTCTTGCTCCAGTCGTTGCTCTGCAAGGAGTAGGGTGAGGTGCGTTCTCGGAGGCAGGAGCCTTGAGTTTTTCCGTGCATGAGAAGTACCTTCCCTGATCTTGATTCGGTACTGCCCTCGGTTGACTTTCTTCAGAAGTGCTGGGCCCACAGAGCCAGGGACTGTCTTACTGTGCGCACCATCCAGCTCTTCCAATTGGAGGACGAGTCCGGCCCGCTCGGCGTACACCCTTATGAGACTCAGGCCTTCAACGGCAAAGGAAATGTAGTTTTCGCTATCTGACTCATCCAGCTGGACCGGCCCAGAGAAAAGCACTGACTCTCGCTGTTGTGAGTCCTTCTGCTCCGCCGATACAGCTGTGAACTTGTAGGTCCGCAGGTCGAGTGGAAGTCGGCTTGCTGCTCTTGGTCGCTCCTGCTCCTCGGATTGCGATTGGTAGATTTGAAGGCCAAGGAGACCGCCTCGCTCGAAAATGGCAGCGCTGGCACCAGCTGGCCAAGCTCTCAGGCTAAGAGTCACTGGTGATCTGGTGTCTTTTGGCTTGAATCTTTGGTGAAGGCTCACTTCATAGCTGCCAGCTACGATGTTGGTGAATAAGTAGCTGATGGCCTGCTTCCTCGTGTAGCCTACGGAAGCTGGGCTAGTCTCCGAAGAGATCACTTGGACTTCAGCAGCCTCGTCTGACGACAAGCTCGCCGAGTTCGCTGGGCCCTTGGTAGGCGCTCCAGCCGTCAATGTTAAGTCTGCTGGATAGAAAGAGGCAGAGTAGTCGAGCACGATTTGAAGGTCGACCGTTCCAGCGCCAGGAATCTGGAGGGCTCTCCTCTCTGTCTTCTTCTTCATTCCGATGGTCGCGTCGCGGAACTCGCCATCGTTGACTGCCTCGAGAGCGCGCTGTGAGTCACCATCTGACTTTGGTGCCTGCAGTTCGGAGGACTCAGCTGTTTTCACTGCCAATACAAAGTGGTCGCAACTTCGGGATCCTTGTCCTTCGAGACCGCCATGCCTCTCAGAGAACTCGAGCAGGATCAAGTAATTCGTTCCTGCTGACAAATCTGTGGCAATCAGTAATTGAGCCTTGCCTTGGTCCATTGGTCTGGACTCAGCCACCAGCTTACGGCCATCTTTGTTGAGCAGGGATGCTTTGCTGTTCGACTTGGCGACGAACACTCGAAGAGCCTGCTGCCCTTCCCTCGCCGTGAATGCGATCTCGTGAGATGTGTACGCAAAGGTCGGCAAGAAGAAGGTCTCACTCAAGTCAATCTGGCTGGTCAGTCCACTTGCATCGAGAGATTCGGGAAGAGGCAGGTACTCGCGCCTGCAGTGCAGCTCGTCGTCTGTGACCAGGACAGGAGTCACCTCTTGGTCGTCCTTGCCTCCGCCTGAGCTCGATGAGCTGTCTGTCAGTTTGACTGGCACGTTGGCCTTCGCCAGCTCTCCGCCACGCCCAGCGAGCTTTCTCAGTGGCCTCACCCTCATGTCGAGCAGCACGTCGAATGACTTGAGCACTCGGTCGTCGAGGCGCATGTTGGTGAGACATTTGTGCGTATACACCATCAAGACATAGCGACCTGGCGCCAACAAGCCCACGGTCAGCGTGCTCGTACCCTCATGCCTCTCGTCTTCGAGCACAGTGCCAGTGACGGTGTTCTGGAGAACAAGGTGCGCTCCACCAAGCAGGAAGTCGCTGTTGACCTCGATGAAGATGCCTGTATCGTCATCCTCAGCGATTTCGAAGGACTCTTTGAAGAGCTCCACAAAGAGGTCAGCGGGTTCGACCTTCTTGGAAGAGCCATGTTCAACTGCCTCGAGGCCAATGGCATCTTCCCTCTGCATCACAAGTGCGTTATTTGTTGAGTCGGCGAATAGGTCAGCCAAAGCGAAGTGCTGGCGTGGTTGGACTGGCCTCGTGGCCGTCCGGCTGGCGAGCAGCCTTTCCTTGGCTTTCTTGCTCGTCATCATGGCCAACTCGAGGTGCACAGTCTGGCAAGGCAATTGCAGCAAGGCAGCGTCGGACATGAACTCCAACTTGAAGTGGTAGGTGCCCTTCTCGAGCTGAGCGAATATTGCGATGTGGTGATCCTCCTTTTTGGCTCGAATCACAGTTTCGTGTGAGTAAGCGCCTGTATCTTGGTTCAAGACGATGTCAAATTCTAGATGACGATGGACCGGAGCAGCGATACGCACGACGGTCGGCTCTTTGAGAGTGAAAGCCATCTTGTGCGCTTGGTTATGCCAAAGATGGTCCACTCGGTAGCCCTAGCTGTAGTGGAAGTCCTTCTGTTCTCCTGATGGTGCCTGAAGGTAGCGAGCAGTGTCTAGGGTAGCGGGAAGTTCTTCTGATGGGCATCTGACCTGGTGGCTTAGCTTGCGCTCGAGAGAGACCTCACGACTGCTCGGCGAAGCACGAACGAAGAGCTGGTAATTGGCGCACCTGTCGGCGCCTCTCGACTCTTAGGCAGAGGGTGGCTGCTGAAGGAGCCAGACTCTGAAGTAGGTGTTCGGATCCAGATCGAGTACTCGTACCATTTCATTGTACGCCTTCTCTCCTCCGATGAGGCAAGCGCCAGCACAAGCGGGTCCCACTGAGCCCCTGACCTCTTCTGCTCTTCCTTCAGCCTCCTCTGGCGCTGTGCCCTGCCCTTACCTTGAAGATCCTCCATATCGTGAGTATCTGCTGGGCTTGTACTTGTCTTTTTTGATGTCTTCCAAGGCGACTCCTTGCTCAAGAATCTCAACAAGAAGGTCCAGCGTATTGCTCTCGTGGAACTTCTGCTACAGACTGATCGCGACCTCGTATGGTGCCCCACCAAGGAGTCGGTCCTCAGGAAGATAGAAGTCCTGGTATGTGAAGAAGGTCTGCGATGAGTCAGTGAGGCTGTGGCCTGTGGTGCTACTCTGCCATCCGCCAAAGCCTGGTGGTCCACCTTGGGCAGGACTTTGAATTCGCAGGCTCTGGATGTCGGTGGATGGTCGCAGCTCGGGGTCGTGACGGCATTCACTTGGACGCGTTCTGTACTCGGCTTCCAGGAAGAGAGTGAGACAGCCTTCAGCGGCACGGTGTCCAGTGCCATCGTCTGAGAAGTTCAGTGCACGGAAGAAGATGTACAGTGGCTTCCTCACGTGTTCATCTTCGACCTCAAAGGAGAGACTGGCCTACTCCAGCTTTGCTGGGGTTCCACTGCTGAGTCGCAGGTGCGAGTTCATGGACGACTGGAGGAACTTCCTCTGGCCTGGATCGTAAACTCCAATCTCCAGGTCGAACGCAGCCTCCGCAGACCCTGCAGCGGGTTGCTCTGCCTCTGGCTGCTGCAGGAGGATCTTGAGGTGGCCTTTGGTCCTTGGTTTGAACTTGATGACATTGTCTTGCTGATGATTGACGACGTACACGTCTGCAATGTGGAAATCACCGGAGCTGAACTCTCTCATGAGCTCGGTTCGGTCGAAGCTGTCAGGATAGTCAACCCAGCCGCATTCCTCGTTGAATATCGAAGGCTCAAGAGCACCATCTGCGAAGTACCTCTCAGCCACAGTCGAGTAACCGCGCTCGTCGTAGCGCTGTCTGGAGAGGAAGGCATGCTGAAGCTCGGTGTTGTAGATGGTCGAGCTGGTCTCCGCTGAGCAGTCTGGGTATGCAAACGAGGCATCAGTGCAGTAGTCGCAGTACGCACCGCCATAGCCTTTATCACAATCGCACTTGACATCATCGATGTGATTGAAGCCTCTTGACTGCGGCCTGCCATGAGAGTTGCACACTGCGTTGCTCATGTGGTCCTCATCGATAACGCATTCAACATCCTACTTCCCGCCTTTGACGGTGGCTTCCGCGTCGACGGCCTTGAATCCTTCTTGGCAGCTCTGGCAATCACGTCCAGTGTAAGGATCAGCGCAGACGCAGGAGCCGTCCTCGTTGAGGTAAGGCATGGCATGAGGATTGCATTGAGTAGTCGCTCTTTTCTCGTGCGCCTCCTCAGTTTCGAAGCAGAAATCATAAAGTCCTTCTGCCTGGCGAATGACCTCGGTGCCCTTGGACTTCTTCGTAGAGCACCGCAGAGAGTAGCAGCGATGATCGTCAGGAATATTTGCTCCAGATGCGAAGTTGAAATGCAACCTCAAAGTAGTTTCTCCTTCTTTGTGCGCAGTTACCGGGTGAAGGACGTTTGAGGGATCATCCTCATTGAAGAGAGAACAAAGATACCGCCTGTCCGAGAGACTGGCGACGAGGTCATCCAGCTCGTACTCGCGATCAAGATCAACATCGATGACTTTCTCGTCTGTCTTCCACAGCTTTCTCTCGCTCAGAGGACGCACCGCAAGAATCTCATACATGCCGTCGTGCTCTGCATTTTGTCCATGCGTTCTCGAGACGTACTCAACAACTAGGTCGAAGCTGAGGCACGTCGCGTGCTCTTTCGTGGGCAGGAAGACAGCACGTGGCACAGCGATCTCCAAAGTATACATTCCAGCATCGATCCTTGGCTCCTCGATGAACGTGGCAACATCATTCGCGTCACTGAGGACCTGTGAAGAATGGCGCTGCCCCTCAAGTGACGAAGTTCTATGCAAAGCAACGACGCCACCAGTCCTATCATCGAGCAGTCGCATCGACATTTGCACAGTGCTGAAGGGATAAGTGGCCAGGATGGTCAGAGCGTTTCCAGCACTTCGAATCGCCAGTCCGTATTTCAGGATCGCAAAATTCTTTGTCCTTCCACCGTCATGCTCATACATGGAAATGTCGTCGCTGTGAAGGGTGACCCTCTCCGTCACTGCCCTGGTCATACCTGAGAAGGCCCATGGCTCCGTCGAGCTCTTATAAGGCTTCAGGCGCTGACCTTGAGGGCAACGGAGAGCACTCGCTGCAGTGTTGAATGGTTCCACTATCAAACGGATGTCGATGATTGGGCAGAAGCCATCCTTCTCGTGTCGTTCTCGCGCAAGTCCTTCGTGCTTGTACTCAAGTTCAAGATGATAAGGAGCTCGGGTAGGGTCTCTGCCCTCCGGCCTGTGCACCATGGCGATCTCGGTAGCCGCGCCCAGATATGCATCGCCGGTGGTCGAGTATGAGCTGGACGTGAACACCTCCTCGTGGTCGGCGTCCAGCAGTCTGAACTTGACGAGTACGCCTGACTTTGCGGTATCGACGAAGAAGCGCACCACCGAAGTCGTCGGTACGCTGAACTGGATTTGACTCGATTTGGTTTCTTCGTCATCCTGGAGGAGCCTGAATCTCTGAGCCCAGTCGATGACGCCATCTGGTCCTTGAGTCGGATCGTCCTGCTGATGACCTGGCGCTCCGGCGATCAATGAGGCAGGAACACGACCCGCGAGTCCGTGGCAGCTGATGGCTGGGTCCTCGATGATGAAGGACCGGACCTGGCAGTTGGGCCACTCAAAGAGCGGGTCAACGCATTTTGCACACTGTGCGAGGCCATCATTCCGGAAACCAGGAGCACAAGTACATACTGCAGCACCACCTTGCTACCGGCAGGATCCGTGACCGTTGCAGTCGACAGTGCCGCCGTTCGCCTTGCATCGACTGCTGGGGTGGCACTCTCTCGTCCGCGGGTCCTTGGTGAAACCAGAGGCGCAACCCGCACAGGTTGCACCAGCATGGGAGTGCTTGCACAAGCACTGGCCAGTGGCCTCCTCGCAGGTGGACGTTCCAACAGGGTCACAAAGGCAGTTCGAAGTGCACAACTATAGGTCTGGCGCAAGCAGAGCTTCGTCGAAGTCCAGACCTCCGGAGGGTCCTCCTGCTACCATCGACAGTTTGTGGCACCATCCCTTCGCGAGCGTGCCAGCTGCGAACTCAAGCGTGATGGAGCTTGGATCCTCGACGAGGAGAGCCTTTGACAAGGGCTTCACGACATCTGGCTGCACGCTTGTACTTCCTGCGCTTCCTGTGCGCACTGGCTGCAGGACGGCCCAATCTTCATTCTTAAGGAACTGGAACGCTGCCTTCATGGATCTGTCGAACTCCAGAGTGGCGTAGAGACGTGCTCTCGGATCGAAAAGGTTGTGGCTGGTTTCTCGGCCTTCCCATCGTACGCGCATGAGGCGGCTCTGCCCGACCATGTCCTGGCCTGCCTCGTTCTGGCCGTCCCTGCGCTCAGCCCTGATCGAGAGCTCGAACGTGTGGCAGAGCTCGGCCTTCTCTGGTACCATACCGCTGTCCTTGGCAAACTTCAATGCTTGAAGTGCATGGTCAGGCAATCTGAGTCTCAAGATGGCTCCTGAAAGATTGACATCATCGGCGAGATCGCCCTCTCTTTCCAGTAATTTCAGCCTCTCAACAAGCTGGCCGCCTTCCATGGCCGTTCCCACTTGTACAGAGCGCCCGAGTGGCCTCAGGCTCCGATCTGCATGTTCATACAGCAAATTGAAGGAGAGCTAGCCAGTCAAGAAATCGGAGCGCGACTCGGCGTCCAGGTAGTAGGTAGTATTTGGGTCTGCGTTCGGCCACTCCAAGACCACGTCGTACTCCAGGCCAGCGGCTGGATCTGCGGCAGCCTTGGCGAGCCAGTCTCCAGGAAATGCGAATTCTCCAGACACGACCACGTCGTCTGTTTTGATTGGCACTGTGGTGGGTGGCAGAGGCTTGCCTCGGCAGAGGAGGTTCTCTCGGATGGTGTCATTCATTGGCTTCGAAATGATGCGGACATGAACCAGAGGACATGCATCGTCCTGGTCGAGGCTCTCGTACTCGAGGACAAGTTTGTAGGCCCTCTCCTCCTGCTTCAGCGGCATGAATAGGGTCGAGGTCGACCTGCCACCAATCGAGTAGCCAAGTGGCTTCTTCACTTTCGGATCGCTGCTGTAGATGAAAGCGCGGACTTGATTCTTGGGACTCTCCGAATGCAGGTGGACACGCACAACGCTGTCCTCTTCGACGACAAGGTCAAGAGTGTCTGATGGCTTCGTCTGAACCAACAGTTTGAATGCCGAGTCGAATCCAGTGCCGCCGACTGGCAAGCTCGCTGGTAGATCGTCATGCACGCAACTGGCGAGTTGGCTCTGGTCGCCGACTTCGTCGAGCAGTCTGACGTCTCGTTCTTGCTCTGCGACCAGCTTGCCGAGCCCTCCTCCGAACATCAAGGACATGAAATCTAGTGGACCCGACAACGTCTTGGCATCACCTTTCAGCGCAGACGCGACCAGATATGTATATCGAAGATGTAGGCAAGTCTCAGGAAGCAGAGCCGAGCCGAGGGCCACCCTGGTCTTGCCAGCGAGGCCACTGGCCACGAACACGGAACGCGTACTCGTAAGGGTCTGAATTCCTACTGCATAGGTGCCTGACTCAACAATGGCGAAGACTTGAACGACTCCATCTTGCGGGCTTGAGTACATGGCTGCTTGCTTGAAACCAGATGTCTGAGGATCATACTTCGACAAGGTCACGCCGAGAACTCCCGAAATGCGCTGATCGTGTTGCACTTGGAAGAAGAACAGGAAAGGCCCTTCACCGTCAGCCTTGAGGTCGATGTAGGCGACATCTGGCGTATTTTCGGAGATTGGGTACGCTAAGTTGCCCTCCTTCACCTCATCAAAAGCAAGATGTTCTGCCAAGTACTAAGTATTGAGGCATTCTTCTCCGATTGGATACGCAGGCTTCGTTCTGTTGAGCGGCGACACTGAGAGAGCAATCTCAAACGCCTCACATCTTGGTGCCATGTGCGCCACGCCGCCAGTGATTTCCCATGCCATCAACCTGATCAAATGTGGACCAGGACTGAGGAATTCGCGGAGCTAGATGACTCCTCGATGAGCGAAGCCTCCTTCTTGTCGCAGGAATGTCTCATCATCCTTGTTCAGGTCTTTGGTGGTGACCCGTGTCTGGTGGGAGCCTTGCACGGTCTCGAGGGCCGCTTCAGCTGCCAGGCCTTCAGGTACCTCAAGATAGAAAGTAACAAGCGACGGTGCCGGCAGATCGAACTTGACAGAGGTGCCCTCCAGAAGCTCTGCAAGCCTGTACTTGCCAAAATGTTGCAAAGTTCCTCCTGATAGCGGACTAATAAAACCAGGGCCGTTGAATGAATCAGGAAGCTACCGCTGGTTGCAAAGTTCTACCTCCTCGACCACCGCTGTGAAGTCAGATGCTCCTCCAATCTCTGATTGCTCAAGGAGGACATCCAGACCGAATCGAAAGGCCTGAGAGCCTTCAGGCAGCGAAGTACTTTCTTGGTTTGGATGCACCACCAGGCGATACTTGCCAGGAACAAGTGGTGCGGGACCAAGAGCGTTTGCATACCGCCCGAGGCTTGATCTGGCTACTTGTCGAGCAGATCCACCTTCATTGTACCTGTACAGAGCCATGAATAGGTCTTCTGGTGCCTAGTAGACGAAAATTTGCGCGTAAAGTTAAGTAGAATGCTCGTTGACCTCGAACTCGAGGCCATTCATGAAGGTGTTCTCGCTTCCTGGTCCCGTATGGAACGTAGAACGATACACAGAACGACTCTTTGGGACAAATGGCGCAAGACTGGCCACGTTGAAAGTTCGCATCACTGCGTTTGAGCCCTGGATGAAGGCGCTCTCTTTCAGTCCTGGTACTTTTGGTTTAGCTCTTTTTATTTCATCAAAGTCCCTTGGATGCACGTTCGAGTCTGTGCTTTCGTTGTCATTGGTGTCTTCTGTGATGATAAGCTTCATGGTTGCCCTGACTCTTATTGCAGAGTCTCGATTTTTGAGGCTCACTCTGTATCTGACACCATGGCGGATGTCGGCGGAAGCCATTGCAACAAAAGCCACACCGTCTTCCCAATCATCCTGGTATCGAGAGCTATGTGGGTATTTTAAGGATTCTTTGGGCGCTACGGCATCTCCTGGCTCAGATTGTCCCTCGGCTGGATGCTTCTTGCCGCTTTCCTTTTTCTTGGCCTCCGTATCCACTTTTTCTTTCTTTTTGGTTACCTCAGCAAGTCTCAGATCCAGCTGCTCGCCTCGTCCATCGGCGTCGATGACTTGAACATCGATGAATGGGCTGCGGCGTTTAGAGTCTGCGGGAGCTGCAAGCGTGAACTCTAGTTCAATGTGTTCCTGAGGGCCAAGGACAGTCTGTGGAATCAGATGAACCAGCTGACCAAAGTTCTCTCCTTTTGGACCAAGCAATCCGAGCAAGTTCAGCGACGCTGGTGTCATGACTTTGTTTGGAAGAACCTCAGACGCCACAGCGTACAGTTGGTACTCGAGGTACCGGACGGTCAGCGCCTCAGTGTCTCTGTTGACCCCAGGCAGCTTCGCCACTACCAGGAATGTATAATCACCTTTCTCCAATTCTGCAAATATCTTCTTTGAGCCTTTGAATTTTGAGATGTCGGACTTTGATAGAGCAGAACGAGCATGAGCTTTGACTTCTGGTGCGTCCTTCGACTCCAACAAGATCTCTATATCGTAAAACTGCGAATCGTAGAAGACTTCGAGGAGGAACTATCTGGCTTCTCCCTCCTGGACCGTGAAGTCACGCCGCGTCACGACATGACTCTGTGCTTTCGGCCCCATGCGTGCCTCTAGAGGATACGAATATATTGTCTCAGGCTCGAGGCGGTAGACATTTGAGCCGATCTGGTCCGCCGGTCGCGACAACGCGTCAAAGAAGTTGGCGAGACGGGCCTCGCTGTCGCTCTTCTTCTTTGAAATCGTCGCGTCAGCTTCGTGCTTCTTGGCCAATTGCTGAGCTTCTTCCAGCCGAATCATCGATACTTTCAGCGAAGTATGTGGGCAGTCGTAAAAACTTGACAGAGAAAGGATGGAGTTTGTGTAATCCATGATCAAGCTGTACGATCTGCCTTTGCTGACCGTGGCGTACAGGATTTCGCGGTTTCCAATTTGAGAACTGTGAACCGAGCACGATGAGGTTGACCGGTGCTCCCGGCCGTCGTCGCCATCGTCAGCACCTTCACACAGACTCAGTTTCATGTTGACGCCGTACGCCTCCTTGGCCGAGACCTTCAGCAACATGTCCTCCTCCGGCGTGATGTGCAAGTGCTGCGTGTTGTTCACAACGTTGAGCAGGATAGCTTCCTCGAAGACGAATCTCTACCCCGCCTTGTTGTCGATAAACCTATTCTGAATGAACCAGTCCGTCAAGTAGAGCTTGTCACCGCACATGACACGCTCCTCGTTCTACACTACTGGAGTGGCCTGCAGCTCAAAAGCAAATGGCACGGCCGCAAGGCCAGCTTCGTCTGTGAGCCACTTCCTCACGGCGTTCTCCTGTTGGTCGAAAATGATGAGTTCATAGTCACCACTTGTCAAAATGACGTCGATGTTGAGTTCGTTCTTGCCAGCCTGGGCCGACTCAACGCATGTATGGTCGTAAAGGCAGGACAAAGGATCGTATATGTATTCGGCATCAGTGTGTCCATCGACTCGCCTGATCAGGACTTTCATCTGCGCAGACGTGGCAAAGTCAAAAGACAGAGTGAGGTCAAACAGAATGGTCACTGGCTCCTTCTAGGCTCCAGCTACCTTGAATCTTTTCTCGAAGATTGTATTAAGCTCTTGTGGACTTTCACCCACGAGTGAGTAATGGTACTGCTTTCTGTTGCAGTAGAGCCCATTCTCGCCACGCTCCAGGTCAACGTTGGAGTTGTCCAGCATGCCAAAATCGCATGCCTTTGGTAGCTCTGAGACATCGGGCTCTTCGCGATGCTCCTTCTCGAGTAGGGCGCGGTGTTGCTTGGCTCTCTGCCTCAGTAGCTCTTTTGACGCGACGACGAGCTCCTGGACCACGAATGGCTTGCCGCATGCGATGGCGCCCATGTGTGATCCAGCGATGGTTTTCTCGTCGATATTGCCTTTGACTGGACTCTTTGCAAAAAACTCATACTTGATGATGTAAGAATGCGATGAAGACAGCTCCACGCTGTCGAGATGCACATTTCTCTCGTCTGCGTCCTCGGTGGAACCGTCCACGATCACGCGGCCACCGTCTTCCTGAATCACGCTCACACGCATTCCCTGGTCGCTGTCGTCCATGCGCGCGGCGTTGAGGCCCGCTCTCAGTCGCAAGACGAGGTCATGAGAATCATCCGATGATTGGAGTGCCTTTGCTCGCCCTTACTTGTCTCGAACGCGCCAGTGAGCCTTTGATGGCACGAATCTGGTCGCAACGACGTTTGAAGTGGGTCTCGCGTCGTGCGGCACCTGGTAGGTGAAG
>Ga0256413_1000022_pt1 | contig 14799 bp, 26 predicted proteins | sample WCR_77metaT_FD_190054 | JGI IMG/M metagenome (GOLD analysis project Ga0256413, IMG submission 190054) | Metatranscriptome of seawater microbial communities from Monterey Bay, California, United States - WCR_77 (Metagenome Metatranscriptome) | ecosystem: Environmental > Aquatic > Marine > Coastal... | reverse complement strand
CTTTTTAATCCGTTAATTAATGTGGTTTAAGCAACGTCAAAGAGACATAACTGATGGACGTACAGAGATGTAGCGCCATCCAAACGGTCTTTTTGTATAACCCGACAAATAAATGAAACAAGCTTTCAAAGTGGTCCGGAGAGGTCCACTATTTTAATAATTGGTATATCTATGTATTTTGCTAACGATAGGAAGTGAATGCGTTTTGTCCGTAAACGGTCAAGCGACGACACAGTAATGCAAGGACATCAGTATTTTGCCAACAGAGTTGATGGTGACGGAATCGCGTGATCATGCCGGAAACTACACAGATATTCACACTTTCAATCGATTTTTTACGTATCAAGTGCCGCATGATGCCAAGCCCGCTACCAACATTGTCGCGACAAAATTCAAGCCATCGCAAGCACATTGGCGCGTTAAGGACAAACAAGGTTAGGCCAAAGAATTTGAGCATAATGGAGAAGAAGACCTACTTTTGAGGCTGAGGGCATCGCTCAATGCAGCCAAGATGGATGAGAGTGATTAGGGTATGCGGGTGAGCGTGATAGAGGAGGAATCGAAGCGCGTCGTCGTCGACGGGTCCACCGAGGACTCCGACGAGAGGAACGTGCACCTTGACTCCATTCACATTTCGTCGAAGCATACTTACGTCATCCAGTACGAATTCTTCGAAAAAAGTCCAGTGAGAGGTACATTTGTGCACAGAGCCATTGCTGGATCGCACATGGGCTCAGTCAGCTGCAGCAAGCCGTTTGTGGTTCAGGAGCTCGTCATCATTTCGAAAGAGCTTCTGAGATCACGTGTCAAACAGCACCTGGCTATTCCTGATAATGAGGAGCAAGACATTTAATAGTTGACAAGAAAATGCGATTTCAAAATGCTCGACAACACAAATGTCGACCTGGAACGCGGCGAGAACGGTCTCTACTGCTAAAAGGAGCACTATCACTATTCTCTGCCAGGCCAGAGTCCTCAAGATCTAAACACGATCTTCGAGAAGAAGTTCAAGGTAGTTGGTGCGCAAAATGAGCCTCTTACCGTGTTGTTCGATCTGACGCTCTCTCTTGATTTTGCCGTGTCAGCCCAGATGAAGGCACTTATCAGGCGCATTAATCCAGGAGGCGCCGATGCTGAATATATTTACGACCCACTATCATGCCTGTACGATCACTCCTGCATCGAGTCATCACAAATTGGCAAAAATGAGTTGAATATTGATGTCATATTGACTGCAGGTGAGTATGAGTTAATTATTTTTGATCAGCAAGAGAACGATGTGAGAAACTGGCTCACTTCGGATGCTGGTCTCAAAAACGTGCCCTTCAGTTTCGAGCTCACAGCAACGCCAATTGTTCAAAATGAGGAACGAGTCATGTGCTCTGATAAGCTCTATTTGGTTGATACATTTATCCAGCACAGATTCATTGATGGACGCGATGGAAAAAGATTTGTATTTGAAGAGGATATCTTGTTGAATGTTGTCAACAACACCTAGCATTTGGTTTTGTAGCCAGAGCAGGATATGCTCATGAAAGTTTCGGCCAAGTAGGCGTATGGTGTCAATATGAGAATGAGCCTCTGCGAAAGCAGTCAAGACGACGACAACGACTGGAAGCTGCATATGGACTCGAGTAAATGTCCAATTCATAGCTCACAAGTCGGCAACAACGAGCTGCTCTACGCCACCGTAAGCAAAGGCAAATCGTACGTCCTGGTCATGGATTACACCAGCTCCATCCTCTCGCTGACCAGCTTCTATGATTGTCCTAACACGCATTTCAAAATCGCAATGATGAATACGGAGCAAGCCAACAAGATTGTAAACGAGCACAATGATAAGGTAGAGTTGAACAAATTGACTAAAGAAAGTGAGCAACGGATTGTAAATTTCTTCAACTCGTTATCAAGCGAGGTAAATGACGATATGGAGCACAGAATGGAACCAAAATGGGAGTTCCATTATCCACTTGATGCTAGGATGTAATCTAAGGCGCAGAGTCACGTTGTGACGCGACGCGACTTTACGATTCCTGAGGGCCACCATAGACAAATACTGTTTGAAGTATTCTACGATGCCCAGTTCTATGACCTTGAACTGCTTATTGAGTCAAAGGATGCCGGAGAGTTAAAGAATGGAGCCAACACATACATGCAGAAGTCAGACATGACAAAGTTTAAGGGAGCGCGCCGATTGGTCACTGATCTCGAGCATGGCGATTACACGTTCTTGGTCATTGCTAAATTGCCAGGTGTTAGCGGTGATACCACAGCTTACGCACCTGTATGCTTTGAGTTCTAGTTGTACTCAGTCACGTCTACTGTCCTAAAGAATCATGCTATGATTGCGAATTCTCTAAACTTGTTCGGTCTTCTAGGCCCAGAAGGTCGCAACTTCGGCCAAATGCTTACAGTAATTCCAATGACCAAGTTACAGCCACAGGAGACAGTTGAATTCACTTTCACACTCTCGGAGGAATCAGATGATTCACATCCATTCCTTGATATTCAGATCATTGATGCTGATGGCAAGGGCGATCAACTTGACATTAAATTGTACGAAGTTAATCGGGTAAATATTACAGATGAGTACAAATTACCTGATGGAACGACAAGCAAGCAGAGTGTCCCAATAGAAAAGTTGAATCGTCCTCATAGCTCACGATACTTTGATGATTGGGAGGAGGGCGTATCGTTCCTTGCATTGGCCTCAGGCGACTTGTCTGCAAACAAAGAATACCGCATCGTAATCAAAAACAGAGATGCAGCTGCAGTTGTGCAAGCCAAAATAAAGATCATGATTACGGAGAATACCAAGGACTTGGATGAAGTTAGGGCGCATAATTTCCCAGAAAACTTTGATGAGATCAAGCGAATCAAACCAAAGGTTCCAGGATTAAAAGAGAGCTCATTTATCTAAGGCTCTAATGCCGTTATGAGAACTTTTAAAGTCGCATCCCTCGCTCCTTTTATCCCTAAGAGCAAAACCGTGTACCAGGGCACATTCCAAACCGGTGAATCATCTGACAATAACTTCATGAAGGGCATCGAGTTCGAAGTCAGTGAGCATGCATCGCAAATATTTGCATAGATTTTCGTAATGCAGGCACAATACGATCTTTTCCTGGCACTGTATAGGTTAGACGATATTGAAATGTCAGAAATTGTTGCAAGGTCAAGCTTTGGTAAATATGCAAACACCCTTGGACCAGCACCCCTTGTTCCAGGAAAGTATCGCCTCGTTGTACATCCTAACCAGGACAGCACATCGTTACCATAAGGATAGCACAGTTTCAAGTTTGGCCTTGATGTCCTACTTGAAGAGTCTGAGATTGGTGGCGCTTCCGATTTCACACATGTCGTAGAAGAAGTTGAAATGTGCAATCATCGATAGATTCCTGACATTTTCAATGGACCAGGCTTTATCAGTCCACTTTCAGGAAACACTTTGAATCACTTTGGTAAGTACAGACTTGCCGATGTACTTGAAGGCACTTCTATCAAGTTCAACCTACCATTCCCTTCACTGGTCACTTTCTATTTCGAGGTACCTGAAGGCTTGAAGGCTGAAGCGTCTCTCGAGACGGTCAAAGGCACGCATCAAACAGTGGTGACAACAAAAGACCTCAATAAGGATGACGAGACATTTTTGAAGCAGGATGGTGGTTTCAGTCATAGAGGCGTCATTCAGTTCAGGGAATTCCTAAGTGAGGGTGCGCATCTCATTCGAGTATTGGCATGGGAACAGGCTGGAGGCCACACCCACGAGGCTCCTAGATGCGAAGCCTTTGACATCGCTTTGTAAGTTAGCCCACTGAATAGAACTCACACAGGTTTCCCAATCGGCGAAGAGTGCCTCAATACTCAATATATGTAAGAGCACATGACATTCGACTAAGTTAAGGAGGGTAACTTGGCCTATCCAATATCTGAAAACACGCCAGATGTGGCTTACATTGACCTGAAGACGAATGGCGAAGGTCCTTTCCTTTTCTACTTCTCGGTGTAGCATGATCAGCGACTTGCTGGTATCCTCGGCGTTACTCTGTCGAAATATGATCCCCAAACCTCTGGATTTAAGCAAGCAGCTCTTTACTCGAGTCCGCAAGATGGTGTTGTTCAACTTTTTGCTGTAGTCGAATCAGGAACATATGCCATCGGTATCCAAACTTTGACAAGCACAAGGTCTGTGTTTATAGCCAGCGGTCTCTCGGGCAAGTACCGTGTTGATCTGGGATCGAATTTGCTTCCAGAAACCTGCTTGCACCTTCGATACACATATCTTATCTCAGCAGCAACTAAAGGTTAAACCAAGACATTCCAAGGTGGTCCACTTGACTTAATGAGCCTTATGTTTGGTGGTGGTCTTGGTTAACTTATTTAATAGTCGTCACGTGACTCCAATCTGTTAGACGAAGTTGGTGACACAAGTTAGCTTTCAAGTTGCATGCATGATGATTTACCAGGTGAACTTCCTATTGGCGGAACTGGATTCGATTAGTAATATAAGATTCTCGTACAAACAAAGCCGTCTGACTCTATGGACCTTGTCGTTGAGCAGGATAGTGTGGTGCGTATACAAATTCACACCTACAACCCTAAGAATCAGGTGCGGGCTTTCATTTTCAATAATGATGATAAGGATAATAAAAAGCCGATCGGGTTTTCGGTTGGCGGAAGGTCAAGTGCTTCATTATTTATGCGTTTGAAACAGGAGGAGAAAGCTTACAGACTTGTTCTTGAGTATGAGAGTCTCGACCAGGAAGATGCATGTCCAATCTCACACGTCCGAATTATCACCAAACCGATTAATGATACAATTTTGGAGAACTTGGAGTGTCGTGGCAAACCATTGCCTCCAACTCACGTAACACTCAAGTCAGATGATGTAGTGATCTCTGGTGAATTCGCATTCCCAGGCGATTGGCTCGCCAAGGCAGTCAAAAATTAGGCTGCAGGTATGGAATATGATATTGTCTTGGAATGGCCATTTGCTAATCCGAATGCCACTTACTATTTGGATGTTGAAACACGTTCAGACTTTTTGACAGGGTAAGTTGGCTTCAGCTTGCTGTATGAACATTCTGACAAGACTCTTCGACCTCTTGGACATTCAATCTAATAAGGTACCGCAATGAACGGAGGTGAACTTATTAATAGGCTAAAATTGCTTGATAGAGAAGGCGACCTCGCTGATGATATCGATATTTCTGGTGCTATTCTAAGACTTAAACTGCCTGATCACTCTATGGAAGTACTCAGCATTGCCAAAGATAGTGGCCTGCTTCCTGACCACCATGAAATGTGCCATACCTTTGAGCTGTCTATCAGGGCGGAGGTGATGGGTCATAAGAACGCCGACGGCTCAGCTGGCCATGATGAGGATAGTCCAAGCAAGTTGATGCGAGTGCGTTGGGAAGGTCATGAGACAAGCCATCGTAAGTTTGATCCACGTACGCGCATTTACGCATCTCTTGAATTTGACAGATCAATGAAAAATCATTTCTAGATGCTCAAAACAGCAGACTGGGTTGGACTTCAGCCGACTCATACTGGATCCGCTGGAAGTACTAACACGCAGCCAGATGTTGTTAAGCCATTGTCTAAGTAACTTGACCCCGAAGATCCGAGTACCATTGTTCTTGAGTTCCCATCAGGAACTCTTGCCAGAGGCTGGTGCCATGAGCTAACAATGATGTCAGTCGGAGGACCATTTGGATAACTTGACTTTGATGAGTAGTAGCTCAAAGATAATCTTGAGCTTTGCACTTCTACTTGCCTCTGCGATCAAGTTGGAACTCATGAATGCGATGAGGCATAAGGAATATGCTAGTGCAAGCACTCTCACACAGGTCCTTCTTGTAGTCAATGTGAAAAAGGCTTCACCAAAGACCCGCAGACCAAGGAATGCCAACCAGAGAGTCTATGCAAAGCCAATGGCGGGAATGTTGACTGCAATGGCCATGGTAGTTGCAGACAGCAGGGAGGCAATGCAATTTGTACTTGTGCTCCAGGCTTCAAGAACGACGGTCTCGCCCAATGTGCCAAATGCGCTGATCCAATGTTTGATTATCCAAACTGTCAGGTTAGATCTTTCATTATTGAAGATCCAGCTATAACCTGTCATGGATTGGATTCTGCATTCCCTGCATCAATATACTAAGATGGCCCGGGCCATCGATTAGATAACCCTACTCAAGGACCAGATGGAGTAATCGATTGGGCTTAACGTTTCCGCTTACGATAGAATGAGCAAGAAACAAGATATGCCAATATCAAAATTATGGTCCCACAGACATCTGTGGTCAGATTCTACGTTGATACAGCAAAGTAAGGTGTAGTTGTAAAATTCCGATTGCTCGACGGAGAAAATCAAGAAGTGTTTGACTCAAGCTCATACGAAGACAGCTTTGATGGTTATATTTAATCTGCTACAGAAATGGCGATCGCTCACCGACCATAAGGCAAAGAACCTTAACAAGCTCCTTATACTCTTTCACTAGAGTTTAAGCACGTTGGCAGAGGCAAGGGCCGAACCGAGGGAGATGATTTCTGTCCAATCGTTGACTTGAGACTCATTGTTGAGCCATTCAACACAGCTTCCTCCGCTATTAAATGCAAGGATGATCAATAGATGAGACCATACTCGAATAACTAAGAGCCTTGGTCATTCTCTGGCATGACAAGAGCAGTCACATAAAAGATTGCACTTCACAGTGATGATTAGACCATGTACGAGCATGAAGGTGGCAACACTAACAATTTTGCTCTTTTAAAGTATAAGTTAGCCATTCGTAACTCAGGCAATGCCCTAACGATCCTTGGTACTTATCCATTCGGTGAATTGCAAATGACGATGCGCCTTATCGATGATCGTACCGGCGGTACAGTGTCATTGCATAGGACTTCGCAGCTTGAGGGTGAGAAGCACACATCCAAAGTCATCGGTCTCCAAAATGATATGGCCACCTTCATCGAGGAGCCCAGAATCGAGGCAGGTATGTACACGCTCGAGGTTGCTATTCCTAGAGCAGCCTTCCTGCCAACCAAGGCACATTCTACTTGTCTTAATTTCGATCTCGTAGTTGAATATGTTTCTAGAACTCATGGATAAAATGCTGAGCATGATGGACTTTACGACATAGTCGCAATTCGTCCACTTTCTTAGAAAAAGTTGTGGAAGACTGATAATAAAATAATTGATGTCGATTTTGACCGGGAATTCGAATATGATGACCTTGTGGCTAGTCTTGCTGACCGCCGATACATCTGCAGCTTATATGATAGGAATAATGCCTAGAAAGTGATTCATCCCATATCGACCATCAGGGATGAGGGCCGCACCTTGCGCCTTCATTTCGACTTTTCACATGAGTCCAACGTGCCAACGAACGGAGGCTGCTTTAACCTTAGGTGCTCAACAAAGAAGGCAAAAGGTACGGAGCTTATTAATCAGGCCATGAACGCCGAGTTCTGCTTCGAGAGTTCAGATGAACATTAGTAGGAGGCATCGCAAAAATGCAATCCACATGCTTTTCCAGGAATCAGAGACGATGGATCATGCGTCTGTGCTGATCCTTACACAGGCAATGACTGCTAATAATGTTAGGAAGGATTCAAGTAGACTGATGAAATCAAGGATGGAAATGTTGAATGTGTACTTGATGAGGAACATATGAGCAAAGCAGTTTGCAACTCACATGGACAACCAAAGTCAGATGGTCAATTCAGCCACATCGATCAGGTCTAATGTGATTGCGACAAGCACTATGGTGGCTAATACTGCGACTTCTGCACAAATCCCGAATATGCATTCCCCGACTGCACCTAAGATACTAGCTCACTCATATACAACACCGATATGCAACATGCTTTCCTATCAAGGCAGAAGTACGACGAGCACGGCTACTCAACAGTGGCCTAGCGATACTTCCCAGATGACTAACTGGAGCCATCGATCTTCAATGAGGAGTGTGGATGGGTTGACTACCCTGATAGCTTCGACAGGACAGAACTGATGCGCGAATTTAACTCAGGAGAGTTTCATATTGCAGATGTGTACGTCGTAAACCATAAACAAGATAACGTGATCAAGTTCAAGCCACATTCGTTGGGTCACCTTAAAATATTGTTGCAACAACCAGAAACGTAGGTTGTATCCCAGGGTGCAGCCGAGGCAGCCTTTGATCTAGAAATTGGAGTTTATGATCCATAAAAGAAGAGTTTCGTTTAGTCATCCATGAACAGTCATTTACGTTTGCAAAGTGGCGCGCCAGCCAAACTTGAGTACACCTCACTGTCCTTCCAGGTTCGTGAAGAGCATCTAATGTAGCCACTCTACATTTTCTTTAGAGCTCTGAATTTCACTGATGACGGTACTGGTCATAAAGCTGCTGAAGGTTGCCTCACTCTCTATGTGGAGGCTGAGTTCAAGAAGTAATAACAGTCTTGTCGGTCTGATCCGCACTTGTAGCCGTCTAATGACATATAAACTCTCAAGTAGTCAACAACTGGACAGGTGAGCACTCACAGTGTCAATGATCCCTCACAAACTTTCTTCACGTACCAAGACTTTTACTTGCCAGAAGATAGGTCACTCGGTGAGGCACCATACGAAGTGACTGTGAGCTTGTAGCAAAAGTTCCATGAGAGTAATACCCTTGACATGGTTATTGAGGTGCTTCAGTAAGATGTACAATTAGAAAACATTAACAAGGAGATACACCAACCTAGAAAATACGGTCGCTACTAAGAAGAAAATAGAAACAGACAAAGTTATGGAACTGCTCCAGAGGAGGAGCAAGGACGTGCTGAAGATGTTAGAGGTACGATTGGACCAGCTTGCTCACATACTTGTATGATTGGCGGTGAGAAATCTTATAATGAGATGATTAAAATTATTGATTTGGACGCCACGACATACTTTAGAGTATGGCTCATGTAATCGCATCCAACTGCTTCACGCGAATCGTCGTAAAATGAGCCATGTGCCAATTACCAGCTCCATGTACGTGCCGCTCCGAGCAATCGAGAAATTTCAGCCGAGCGTAAGATCAGCTAGCAACTCAAGTGCCCATCGTAGGAACTGCCACCATTATTGGATAATCATAGATACTTACGCGATCATAATGGAAACCAAAAAGACTTCCACTATAGTGAGGCGTACAGGGTCGACCACTTGTGGCACAACCAGGCACACATGTTGAAATTCACACTCCAGGAGCAGACTGTGGTTCGCATTGCTGCACCAGTGCACCGTCATCTCGAATTCGACATCGTTTTGAACCAAGAGAATGGTGCTTACTCACATGAGCTGCTTATGCGAGCTAATAAAGAAGATCATCATATCTCCATTTTCGCTCTTCTCGAGAAAGGCAGTTATCATTTCAAGCTCGAGTTTATGTCTGATGCTGCTCTGTTGCAAATACCGTGCTAGACTGTGCATTTGGAACTTGCAATGATGAAGAGTAAGACTGCCAAAGAAAGCATGTAAATAACAAAAGAAGCTAAGAGATCTGTTCCAGCACTAAGTCATTTCTCGCTCACAGACTTATTTAAGCACTCAGGCAACAATGCACTGGTCATGCTCAAAGAAGATTTTATTCAATTGGAGCATGTATCATCAGCTGATTCATCTAGCAAGCCTGAAATGTCAGACTTGTTTGTTGAGTTATTTAGAGAATCTTTTGAAATTGCTGAGGATGATAATATTGGTGTAAACATTTTAGTCTAAAGCGATTTCCTACTGTCTGGATCTCATGTAGTATTGCAAAATACAGTGACTGGTACCATCATGGAGGATGAACGTCATGAAGGCACAACTTCATTATCTATTGGTCTTCTTACACCAGGCAAATATATTGTAATGGTCTATACTCACAAGTGCATCACTAACATCCAAAATGAGGATCAAAGAGACATTAAGTCATTTGATGTTTTAATTGACATGCGTTTACAGCCACTTCGAAAGATCCATGGAGGACAGTTGTCGTAGGCAATGGTGCCCATCAAGCTTTCTGACACTAATGGCGCAGATGAATAAATTACACCGTAATTGGCTACCGAGGAGGAGCTTCGCTGCAAGGGTGAGTACATGAGTCTACCCGATGAGCTTGATCCTAATAGCCTATCAAGTTAGATCGATATGAATGAATAATTTTTCCTTCCAACATTCTCGTACACATCTCACTAGATGGTTTACACTGCCAGAAAAGATCAAAATGGTTTGCGAATCCTACTAGCTAAGTCGAACTGCAAGGTGTCAGTGCTCAATGATGATAGTCGTAAACTCGTTGCCGAGTCGAGACCAATTGATGATGGACAAGCCCAGTTGCTTATCACTACTGATCTTGAAGAAGGTATCAAGTATGTCATCATCCTTGAATTCTCGTAGAAACACGGAGCCATTGACCAATAAGGTTTAGGCCATTGCCATAATTTTATCCTTGCTATCAAAACAGCGAGTAAATCCCAAATCGATCAAGATAAAATCTCTTCAGAGTCTCCAAGTTCACTATAGACACAACCAGATGGTACTTTCCGTGATGCTTCTATTGAAATGAGAAAGAAAACAGTAAGACGCTAATTGACAATAACTGGATAAAAAAATATTGATTTGCAGCTCATTGTGGACTACTCAACATCTTTCTATCCACCAGATTTGACTCTCGTTGCAGGAATGACAAAACAACCTAGTGGAAATAGTGATATGTCTGAAGAAGTAATAGAAGAAGTGCAGCTTATTACATCCGAAACATCTCCAACGATGATCGGTTTCAACCGGAAGATGTCAACGACTTATTTATTCGTCAACATTATTCCAGGTACCTACGATATCATAATTCATCAAAGATTCAAGACCAAGGATACCGTATCGCCTATTACATTCAGTTATAGATCATGGCCTGCCGGTGCTAGTACTGCATAAATGGAGCGCGGTGGTATGCAAGGATTATAGATTTATCAATCTGAGTCCGAAGAGTAGGAGCAGCCAAGAGCCGCGAATAGACTTCCACTTGATCTCAACTCTTACAAGTTTATGGCAGTACCTGAAGGAACGTCGCATCAAAGTGAAAACATCCTCTTCTCCGGTCCGATACAACTTGATGAGTAGGAAAGTTAAAACACAATAACATTCTAGGTTGAATCGACGAGTTTGGTCAGGATGTATATTGAGAAAGCTAGTCTTGTTCTAAGACTGGAGCAGCTAGATAAAGATCATAATGGTAGGCCAATGCCAAGTATGTTTGGATCGAACATAGTCAAGAAAATTGAAAAGGGTCGCTATAGAGTGAAGGTCAGTGAAGGTACTGCATAATCTCGTAAAAACACGAGGTTAATTGCTCCAAGAGCGCATATGACTATCGTGTTGGCTGAGCAACAAGTTGAGCAAGAGTACAACAAAACTTGGTCTTCTGTAATTGATGGTTGCGACTCGGGTGCTAGTTTCCCACTCGCCCTTCGCTAACAAAAGCAGGCAGACATCCACTAACTTTTCTACGACTATCCTCTGATCAAGGTCGATCCATCAGTTCTTCGTAATCGTTAAGTGCTGCAGACGTACAACTTCAGGGTAAATGTGACATCTCGACTGTACTTTGAGGTGGGCATGCACTTGCATAGCCAACATGTGACAATGCAATTGAACAGTCTTAATGAAAAAGCATTCACTGTTCAAGGCAAGCAACGAGGCAACTTGAATGTCATTGATATCCAGATTGGTCCAGGCGATTACTCTGTTGCTCTCAAGTAACCATCGCTCAGTCCAGGCTTCTATGAACGAGCTTGCGGTCTTTTCAGTCTTCAAGGTCTAGTTGAGCCCATCAACATGATGTCAGAGCAAGCTAAGAGTGGTGAAATTGCCCAAAGAGGCCTCATGGAAACTTGCTCAGAGCAAGCCTCAGAATCCGACATTCTTCCTATGAAAATTCACGCCAGTGAGGGAACGACACGTGGAGGAGGTGAAGTACACATCGACGCGACCGGACACTTCAACAAGAAGTTCCGTAATGTGCTCTTCAAGCTTAATGCTGACTCAGTCTCCAAGCCTGAGTTGGACCGTGTAAACCTTGAAGTGCTTGAGGACTCGTGGTTGCACTTGACATTCCAGTATTATGAGTTTGGTTTCAATCAGATAAAGGCTACTTTGGTGGACACACTAATGCTTGGCCAACCAGTATCTGTATAAACATAGTACGGTATCAATAATATCGACAGCGAGATTGTTGAGTAGATTTACTCTTACCATTTAGTTAAGGGACATCACTACACCTTAACTATTCAGTATGTTGGATCAGCTCATCGAGATGAAGAGGGTAATCCTATGTGCAGCTTCTACGACCTGTCAATGTCTATTTCAAAGACTACTTCTCTTCTTCTTGGCACTCAATGTCCTGGAAACACTAAGACAGTCCCAACTGTGCACGACGGCTTACCGAAAAAGATTCAAGACTCAGACCTCGATCACGACGGTGTTTACACTTTCTCTAAGATGTTGAGGATTGATGATTTCACTGGTGGCACGCAGAGGAATATGCCAATCATCGCGCATGCTATCTCCCTTGAATTGAGTAAAAACTTCGATTTCAGCGCATCCGTCGAATTCGAATATGATCAAGCCATGTACTCGATGCAACTGAACGAGGTTGAGAATCCCCATGCTGATGATGGATCGCATAAGACATAATCGCATCTGAGACTCCAGCAGCCACTCAGCTTCAAGCAAAATGACGACCACCAGCGAACGGCCGTTCGTGAGCTGACTGGCGATGGCATTGAGGCAGGCTTCAGTGATGATAAGAAGATCATCTTGTTCTTCTACAATCATGAGGCGGGATTCTTGCCAGCTGTTTACAAGGACTCGCCATAGGGCGGACACGGAAGCTGCTTGTTCCTTAAGTTTAACATTAATATCAAATCGTCGGAGCAACAAACCGAGCAACTTTATTCAAATGTTCAGCAAAGCAAGAGTAGCGTCTCACCGTAGATCGTGAACTGCTGGCCGTATGACTCGCCCACGTTCCTGCACGACGAGCCATCAACGCTATCCTACGATATCGTTTTCAACAAGCGCCCTTATTTGAAGGATGAGGAAAAAGATGAACAGAAAAGTCAGGAGAGTTTGATGCATATGCGAGGAGCAATTAAGTTGAAGGCGACAATACTTAACATTGTCGACGGTATGGAGAGTCAGATACTTATCAAGGCCATCAAGATCTACTTGAACAACAAAGAGTACCGTGACGATGAGTACCACATTGGCGTCGTATTCGATGTTTCTCAATTTGCGCGCTCTGCATCTGAGAAGATCATGCATGCCTAACTTCATGTTAAAAGAAGTTAACTTGTCGACGAGGATCAGAATGAGTTCAGTATGGATCAGCATTTGTAGATGCGTGGACTACCAATTTACGTTTTCGATGAGCCAGACGTGAGCCAAATTGTGAAGGAAGAGTCAGATGACATCCAAAAGACAGTTGAACACGAAAAAGTTGGTATTGAGGCGCAGTCAGAGCAAGGTGCTGATGTGGCGACCACCGTCTCGTCACTCGAGAAAGAAATTCAGGATACACGAACTAAAGAATAGCAAGAAGCCATAAAAGAGAACGTTGAGTGCCTATGTGTGCACGGAATGTGCATCAGAGGTCAGTCCACATGCAATAGTTGCGACAACGGATGGTCCGGTGATAACTGCGACACACCAACGAGCGATGAGACACTCCAAAATGTCAACCAGAACTAGAAGAAGGACTATACTGACGATGGTCTTTACCAGCCGTAATAGACTTCGGATGAGCGCAAGACCGGACAAGCTATAGATAAAAAGGAGGCTGAGCAGGCCGGTGATCAACAATAGGATAAACCTGTACATCATGAAGAACGTCGCGATGAAAAACAACAAGGCGGCAAATTATAAAAACCAAAGAAAATCGACGATGATGACGGATGGGGCGATCACTCACACGGAAAAGCTGCTGAGCAACAGTAGGTTCATCACACATAAGAAGCCACTAACATGCATGAGGCAGTAAGTGAAAAGACGCAAACCAGTGAGCAAACGGAGACATCCAAGAATTACCAAACAGGCGCACTGTTCGCATCCGTCGCAATCTTCTTCTACTGTTTGTGCGTTAAGAAAGATCCAAAGTAGAATTAGGTGCCAAAGAGGAGATATGGTGCACTTGGTGCATAGGATCCCGACTCGGACAGTGACGGAGACCGAGGAGATGATCCCAGAGAAAGGAGAAAGATGCTGGAGTTGCACAGCTTTGGTTCAGAGGATAGCAAGAAGGGTGCGTATCGCCGAGGCAAGAAAGAGTCGGGTGTAGCAAGCTCGAGCCAAGGCTCGATAGACACGAGCAAGACGCGCGGATCGTTCCCAATGGCTAGTTTTGGATCTAGCTCAGATAGAAATGTCAGTGCAAGGTCTGACAAGCAGAGCTAAGAGAGCTCAGGTGGGTTCAATGCGCCATCAAATGACGTGGACGACACAGGCGAACAACTTCAGAGAGAACTGGAACTATTCGCACAAGATGATGACGGCGAGGAACAGGCCCTCATGATAGACGACAGCTAGATAAATCAAGACGCGTACGGCGGCAACCAGTACAATGACCCACAGTCATGGGCTGACAGTTCCGAGCAGTAATAGTAACCAGGCACGGACGATCTTGACGAACTCGAAAAATATTTTGATCAGAAGCAATATTGAAGAATTACACTTTTCGACACTGGTAGGTCATTACGATCTGCCATCAAAATAATTTTACTCACTTAACAGAATCATTTATTCAAGCCGCG
>Ga0256413_1000021_pt1 | contig 14806 bp, 21 predicted proteins | sample WCR_77metaT_FD_190054 | JGI IMG/M metagenome (GOLD analysis project Ga0256413, IMG submission 190054) | Metatranscriptome of seawater microbial communities from Monterey Bay, California, United States - WCR_77 (Metagenome Metatranscriptome) | ecosystem: Environmental > Aquatic > Marine > Coastal... | reverse complement strand
TTAAAATCATTTATGAAAGGCTTAAATCATATATCGCCTGATATTAGTGGATCTTCTCTTTCAGTTCAAGGCAAAGAATATTCTAAGTCTAGATCTGAGTTGAGATATTCACGAAAGCACGCTTTTAGGTTGAACTCCTTATCGTTCAATAAAAACAAATTTACATTCCTGTTGCTTGGTTTGTTTATGATCACGAGTAGTATCGTAAGCTCTGTCAATGCTCAAGCATCAGGACAAAACTGTGAGGATGTTGGGTTCTTGCCATCATAGTTACAGAACACCCTCAGTAGAGATGGGTCTGGCCATATGGACATTCATCATTTTAACAAATTCTTCACATACCAATTGTAAGGTCAGTCGACCTCTGTCGTGACCACCAGATTTGATCCTAGAAACGATACATCAATCGTAGACGTTCCAAATTTATGGAACCCAGGAGAAATGATTTTAAGATTAAGAGCTACTTTGAAATCAGCTAGTATGGACCATACATAATAGAGTATGAGAGTATCAGTGCTTGAAGAACAAGGTGAAAAAGTTGTCATAGATGGATCAACAGAGGATCATGATGAGCGAAGTATTCATCTTGATTCTGTCGATCTTGATCCAACAAAAGTTTATCTTATCAAATACGAGTTTTTCTAAAAGAATGCTGGTAGCTCAAATGCGGAAGACAAGAGCATATCTGGCTCTCATATGGGAGCTTCAGCTTGTACTAGACCATTTGTAGTAGCTGAGCTAGTAATTGCTTCAAAGAAAATGTTAGAGAAAAGAACTGAGGAATATAAAAGCCTTTAACGTAGAGAAGATTTTGCTGAAGAGGAAGATATTAGTAATCTTCACTGCGACTTCAAAACTCTTGATAACACCGCAGCAGATCTTCAACACGGAGAGCGTGGACTGTATTGTACCAGAGCTGCTTACACCTACTCCTTAGCAGGACAAAGCCCCTAAGAGTTAAACTAGATCTACTCAAAGGAATTCAGCATTATTGGGGCAGAGAATGAATCCGTGACATATCTTTTCGATTTGACTCTCGGATTTGATTTTGCTACATCAGCCCAACTCAAAGCTGTTCTTTAAAGAATGGATGCAGGAGCCGAGACCAAAAAGTTCACCTATGATCCTTTGGTCTGCCTGTACGATCACCAGTGTGTAGTTTCTGAGCTCGTAGGTAAAAATGAGGTTGGCATAGATGTTATTCTCACTCAAGGGCAATACAAGCTAACAATTTTTGATCAAGAAGAGAACAGCGTGAGAAGATGGTTGACCCATGATGCCGGACTCCAAGCAGTTCCATTTACTTTTGAGTTATAGGCCATCCCAGTTGTCCAGAATGAAGAGCGTGTAATGTGTGGAGATAAACTATTCTTGACCGAATCTTTTATCCAAAGCAGGTTCATCGATCATAGAAATGGAGAGAAGTTTGTCTTTGATGATAACATTCTTTTAAGCCTTATGAGCACCACTCAAACTATCAAGATAGAGCCTGAGGCCGACATGCTCATGAAAGTGTCTTCAAAAGAAGCATACGGAATCAACATGAAATTATAGCTTCTTCACGGGGCGGAGAAAGAAAGCCATATCAAAGCATAGAGAGTAGGTAATACCGAGATAATGTACGCGTCCGTCAAGAAAGGGTAGACATACCACATTGAGCTCGATTTTACGAATTCAATTATAACTTTATCCAGTTTCTTTGATTGTCCACATGCCCACCTGCAAGTTGCGATGATGGGTCATCAAGAAGCCAATGATCATATCCAGCTCCAACACGAAAAGCCTCATGACTTCATCTACAAGGAATCCAAGATGCTCAGAGAAAAGTTAGCCACAGTGTTTGATTTGGTATCCATGCAGAAAGGACACAAAGTCGTCAGTGATGGCGATCTTGTCGGTGATGGAAACATTTTCTACTATGAAGCCCATTTTAATCCTGGGGCAGATGCCGGTACTACCGTCCTAACTCAGCAAGACTTCTCTGTTTAGGAAGGCCTCCCTCACCATTTAAACATCGAAATCTTCTACGAGCCTCAATTCTACGATTTGGAACTGCTCGTTGTCTCAAAGGACGCGAGTGAGACCAAGAAGGGTCATGGAAATAGAAGATCAAGTAACCCAGACATCACCATGTATAAGGGCGCCAAAGTGATTTGCACAGATTTGGAACCTGGAGATTATACTTTTTAGATCATCAGCAGACTGCCAGGAACCGATAAGCATACAGAAGACTTCGTCCCAAGATACTATGAGTTCTAGATGTATGCCGTTGCTGGAGAAGCTGCTCCTCACAAACCAGTGAGACCACAGACTCTGAACTACCTTGGGTAGCTCGGGCTGGAAGGCAAAGGCTTTGGCTCTTTCGTTCACATCCTCAAAGATGTCGAGATTATAGGAGCAGATGAAGTTCAGCTTACTTTCAGGCTGAATGGTGCACCAGCTGATTCTGGTCGCCCTGGTCCTTCAATTGATGTGCAAGTCATTGAAATAGATGGTGATGGAGATCAGCTAGATCTCAGTTTAGTCAAGGTCCCAAAGAAGAAAGCAGAAGGAGAAGATTCAGAATATTTGTACGTCCAAGATGACGATGACAGCAAGCCTCATTCAGAGAGATACATGGATTTGTATGAAGACGGAGTCGATTATGAGGCACTCTTCGCCGACGGCATTCACGAAAAAACTCTATACAAAATTGTTCTGAAGAATAGAGACACCTCTCAAATTGCGACTGCCACCTTAAAATTGACAATAACAGAAACTTCCGAGAGTGGAAAGACTGGTTGGTTTGGAGGACATCCAAATGAGATCGTACCCAAGAATTTCGATGAGGTCATGAGAGTAAAGCCTAAAGTGCCGGGACTTAAAGAGAGCTCATTCATCCAGGGCTCGAGAGCTGTGATGGAGGCCTTCAAGGTCTCCTCCTTGGCGCCGTTCCTTCCAAAGAGCTAGAAGGTTTATCAAGGAAACTTTGCCACTGGAAAGAACAGTCAGGACACCTTCGTCCCACCTTTGGAGTTCTCCGTCGAGGAGGAGAGCGCACAACTCTATGCTCAAATCATGGAGTTTTCAGGCCGCGAGGATCTCTTCTTGACCGTATACGCTGTCGACGGGGATTACCAAGAGGAGGTGGTCAGATCAACCCTCGGAAAGTATGCTAACTCACTTGGCCCAGCCACACTTACAAGAGGAAAGTATAGAATGGTCATTCATCCCGACTAGGATAGTAAATCACTCGCTGAGGGAAGCCAACTAATCAGATTCGGTATCGATGTGCTCCTCGAAAAATCGAGCATCGGAGGAGCAAAGGACTTTGATGTCGTCGTAGAGGAGGTTGAGCTCTGTAGCTTGCCGGCACTACCAAACAACTTCAATGGACCAGGATTCCTGCACGCACTCTCCGGCAACGGAGTCGAGACTGCTGGCAACTACAAGCTTGCGGAGCTATTGGAAGGAACGGCACTCAAGTTTGAGATTACAGAGCCTTCAACAGCAACATTTTATATCGGATTTCCGGAGGGAGTTCACGGGGAAGCGGAGCTTGAGCGAGTCAAGGGCACCCACAATACCCGAGTCTTTTCTGAGGATCTCAACAAAGGTGACGAAACCTTCCTCCGCAGGGAAGGAGGTTTCCAGCATCGCGCGGTGATCCAAATTCGAGAGTTCCTTGACAGCGGCTCGTACATGATCAAACTCTAGGGACGAGACGCCACACCAGGAGGCCAAAGGGTGATGCCAAGATGTGAGGCCTACCACATGAGCCTCTCTATTGCGCCATTGGCAAGTGAGGCTCCTGTCTTCTCGACCGATGAGGATTGCCTTGACAGCGAGTACCTCCCTGAGCATATCGCCTTCGATGAGGTCAAGCATGGTAACCTTACTTATCCAGCTTCAGCCAACACTGTCGACGTGGCCTACCTAGACCTTAAGAGCAACGGGGAGGGACCATTCATGTTCTTCTTCCAAATCCAGTACGACCCAAGAATTCTCGGAGTTGTTGCCCTGAGCCTTTCAAAGTATGATACCGACACTTCGACCTTCGAGCAGGCAGCTCTCTACAGAACTCCATAGGACGGTGCGACGCAGGTCTTGACTGTGGTTGAGTCTGGAACCTATGCGATAGGTGTCCAAACCTTGTCTAGTACTCCGAGCATGTATGTCACTGGCGGACTCAGTGGAGAGCAGCGGGAACTTCTCGGCACTAGGCTGCTGCATGAAACTTGCTTCAGTATTTCCTACACATATCTTGTCAGCTCCACGGTAAAGGGAGACTCGAGAACAATTCAGGGAGGACCCATGGGTCTTCTTGGACTTCTTTTCGGCGGAGGGATGAGCAAGATCGCACAGCAAGTTGAAAGAGATGCAAAGATTATTGATGAAATGGGCGATACCCACTGGCTTGGAAATTGCGAGCACGATGATCTTCCTAGCCACCTACCAATTTCTGAGGCTGGATTTGACAAAGCACTCCGTCTCTTAGTCCAAGAGAAACCATCGGATATGATTGATCTTGTAATTGAGCAGGACAGTCTCCTGAGAGTCACGATCCACTCGTCCAACTCTAGAAACCAGGTGAAAGCATTCCTCTACGAAAATGCTGACGCCAAAGATGCCATCGCGTGGACCACCGGAAGTCGATCTTCCCAGACTGTACTGTCAGCTCTAAGATCCAACGAAAGAGCCTATAGACTGAAGATCGAGTACGAAACTTTGGACCAGAATGATCCATGCCCATCTTTTGACTTGAGAATCATGGTCAAGGCTATTGACAATGTGGTGAATGAGAACCTGCGGTGCCATGGCAAGCCTCTACCCCCAGCCGCAGTGAGAATGGACAATGATGATTTCGTGTTCTCTGGCTCTTACTCTTTCCCGAGCGACTATTTGGCGAAAGCCCAGGGTGGGGATGATGGCTCTCTTGAGTATGATCTCCTCCTTGATTGGCCAACTGCTAGCCCAGATGCCACCTATTATCTTGACATCGAGGCTCAGTCCGATTTCTTGGCCACTCAAGTTTCGTTCATGCTATTCTATGAAGCTAAAGATAGAGCTCTCAAGCTTTTAGGGCGATCTCATCCACTACCATCTGCCGCTCACGAGACCCATTTAGTCGAAAGGCTCAAGCTCCTAGAGCGGGAAGGAGATCTCGCAGATGATGTGGAGCTTTCTGGAGCTGTCCTCAGGATCTCACTACCTTCCGAGGCTATCGAGCTTCTTGCCCGGCTAAAGGAGCGAGGTCATCTTGACAGGGGCAAATCTGAAGTCTGCCACAACTTCCAGCTCTCTGTCAGAGCAGAGCTGAGAGGCAACCGTTCCGATGAGAGCCCTGCTCTAAATAAATACGAGCCTCCGAGATTGATGAGGGTCAGGTGGGAAGGAATGCGAGTTTCAGAGGGCGTTTATGATCCGAGAACTCGCCTCATTGCCGCACTTGAGTTCGATAGATCGCTCTCAGGTCACTACCAACTCTTGAAGACAACAGAGTGGGCAGCTCTTGCCCAGCATGGACCAAATGACACCCAGACACTCCCTCACCCTGTTTCCCCCACTGTGAAGAAAATGGCGCCCGGAGATACGAGTACCGTTCATGTTCAGTTTGCTCCAGGATCACTTCCAAAGGGCACCTGCCACAAGCTCCAACTTAAAGAAACTCACGGCGGGTTCATGCCAATAATGTCTCTTCCTGACTTTGATTCTGCATTGATCCACGAAGACCTTGAAGTTTGCACGTCCAACTGCCTCTGTGACTGGGAAGGCACCTCGAGTTGCGAGGAGGCGACCGGAGATTGCAGCTGCAGAGAATTCCATACTGGTGACGATTGCAGTCAGTGCGTTGAGGGCCACACTAGAGACCCCGAGACGGGAGAATGCTTACCCGTTAGCAAGTGTGCTGACTAGGGAGGACATGAGGACTGCCATGGTCACGGAAGCTGCACACAACGAGGAGAGACTGCCGTCTGCTCGTGTGATCCAGGTTTTGTTAACGATGGTCTCTGGCAGTGCGCAAGGTGCGCCGACCCTCTATTCGGCTTCCCTGACTGCCAGCAGAGAGCATGGATCCTCGAGGAGCCCGATGTAAACTGCAACGACCTTCCTATGCGCATGCCATAGGTCTTGTTTGCTCGAGGCGGCAACCATACGAAGGAGACCCTCCAGGGTCCCGACGGCGTCATTAACTGGGCCCATAAATACAGATTGGTCGATGGACAAGACTTGAGACATACAAGCAGTCACCAATTCATAGTCCCTACGACTTCAGTGCTACGTCTCTTCCTGGACACAGTGGGATCTGGAGCACTCGTCAAGTACCGCCTTCTAGACGATCAAGATGAGGAAGTTCTCTCATCTGCAGACTACATCGAGGATGCCGATCCGGACGGCTTCGTCGGAACTGGCAGCGAGATCACTCTCGTGCATCAGCCAGAGGCCGAAAATCCAGCCGATGCTCCTTACACATTGCACCTCGAGTTCAAGCACGAGAGCTGGGAGGACGAAGGCGCGGGAGTGCAAGCCTCTTGCCCTATCATCGACGTTCGACTGGTCCTCGAGCCTCTCATTACTGCTCAAGCAGCGCTCTAGTGCTCAGAGGTAGAGCTTGCCAAGGTGGCCGAAGGCCGAACCCCAGGCTGGCAATTTGGACGGACTTCTGCCTTTGAATCACACCGAGTCGTGGTCTCCAGCGAGGATCATTCTCTGTTCGAGCACGAAGGGCATGAGACTAGCTCCTTCGCTCTCCTCCGTTACGATATCTCCGCCCACGACTCTGGAAATGCTCTCAGCATCGTTGCAACTTACCCATTCAGCGCTATGGCGCTGTCAATGGCCCTCATCGATGACTCCACAGGCGATGTGATCGAGTTGGAGCTGACCTCATCTCTCGAGGGTGACAAGGAAACTTCTCCCGTTCTCTCCCTCGAGAATGACATGGCAAGCTACATCGAGGTTCCCGCGCTTGAGGCTGGCCAGTATACTCTCGAGATTGCCCTCCAAAGGTCCCTTTTCCTCCCCACAAGTCACCACGCCACCTGTCTTGGGTTCGACCTTGTTGTCGAGTACGTCACGAGAAACCCCAGGGGCCACGACCCCGCCACCTACGAAGTCATATCTGTGAGACCGCTCACTCTAGAGGCAATCAAGGCCTCAGAGGAGAAAGTGATCGAGGTGGACTTTGACAGGCCTGTGGTGCTCGATGACCTCGTTGGAGGCCTGGCTGACAGATCCTATGTCTGCTCTCTATACGCCAAAGATGATGGTAGCGTCATTCACCCAAGGAGTGCCCGTCAAGAGCGCGAAGACCGCACATTGAGACTAGACTTTGATTTCTCCAAGGCATCGCCCTCTCCGGCAGGCCGTTGCTACACTCTCAAGTGCTCAACCAAGGACACAAAGGATACCGAAAAGATCCAACCAATGCAAGAAGAAACCAGCTACTGCTTCGAGAGCACCCAAGACTTGGTGCACGATGCCGTGGCACACTGCAACCCGAATGCATTCCCAAAGCTTGACCACGAGCACGGGCACTGCGTCTGTGCGGAGCCCTACACCGGCAGCGACTGTGAAAAGTGCGAGGCGGGCTTCAAGGCTGAAAAAGAAGCCCATGGTTCTGACGATAAAGAGCACACGGTTTGCGTAATTGACCATGAGCATGTCACAGCTGTGGTCTGCAACTCTCACGGCAAGCCAAAATCATCAGGAGGCTGGACGTCCATCAAGCATGTCACTTGTGACTGTCATGAAGGCTATGGCGGCAAGTACTGCGACTACTGCAAGGATCCCACGCATGCGTTCCCTGATTGCACAGCAAATATAAGCGCATCCATCTACGATCCCGATGCCATGCATCATTTCCTCTCCAGAAAGAAGTACAACGAGCATGGATACTCGACGGCTGCCGCATAGTATTTTGCAGAGGATGAGTTGGAGCCAACTGTCTTCAACGAGGAGTGCGGATGGGTCGACTTCCCAGACAACTTCGATCGCATTGAGTATATGAGGGAGTTCACAGGAGGAGAATTCCACATGGCTGACCTTTACGTCGTAAACCATCAGCAAGACAACATTATCAAGTTTCAGCCTCGATGGGCAGGTGTGCTCAAGATGCTTGTCCAGCAACCAGAGGCCGAAGAGGTGATGGCAGGCGCTGGAGAGGCTGCCTTTGATCTCGAGATCGGTATCTATGACCCAGAGGCCAAGATGTTCCTTCAGTCTGGCATGAACCGAAAGATGATGCTCCCTGGAGCCAGAGCTATCAAGCTCGAGTATGCCGAGGTCAGCTTCGAGGTCACCGAGGAGCGTATTGGGAAACCCCTCTACATCTTCTTTAGGGCCTTAAACTTCACTGACGACAACGGCGAAGGACACAAGTAAGCAGAGGGCTGCCTCGCACTCTATCTCGAGGCCGAATTCAGTGCGCACCCAGATCAGGCAAGCCATTGCAGCGGGGACCCAAAACTTGAGCCCAACTCTCACGTTCAGTCCCTGAAGGACAGCCATCCTCTCGGTGGCTTCCTTGGTGCCAGCAAGAACCAGCAGTCCCCACTTCAGTCCCACTCGATCAACGACCCCAGAACCACATTCTTCGCGTACCAAGACTACTACATCGCAGACCTCGGGGCCAAAGCTTCGAGAGGTAGAGATCACGTTGTCACCATCAGCCTCCAGCAGAAGTTCATCGAGGAAAACACTCTTGACTTCTTGGTCGAGATCTTGGACACCGACATTGAGGAAAGTGATATCTCGAAGGACGTACACTCTCCAAAGATGCACTCCACCTACAATGGAAGAGAGGAGACAGGGCTAGCCAGCCGACATGTCTCTACCGAGGGAGATGACGAGATTCAAGGAAACGCAGGGCCTTCATGCACTGGCCTCTGCCTCGTTGGTGGAGAGAAAGCCCATAATGAGATGCAGCGTGTCCTCGAGCTCAGTCCAAAGACCTACTTCAGGGTGTGGCTGTTCCAACAGACTCCAGAGAATCGCGAGTTCCACTACTGCGCGAACTACCAGCTACTTGTATCGGCTACTTCGGTGCCTTTGGATACTAACAAGAACTAGATGGCCTTGAATAATTTGCTCAGATGTCCCCATGAGGAGCTACCAGCTTCACTTAACCAGCCGAGGTACCTATCTGGTCTCGATGGACAGCAAAAAGATTTCCACTACAGATCTCATTACCGGGTTGACCATCTCTGGCACAATCAAGGGCACCAGATGTCCTTCAACTTGACTGAGCCCTCTGTTTTGAGAATTTTGGCTCCCGTTCACAAGCATCTTGACTTCGAGTTAATCCTGAACGAGGAGCACGGGCCCTACAACCACAAGACCCTTGTGAAAGCCCGACAAGAGGATCAGCACTCGACTATTTTCGCTCAGCTCGATGAGGGCTCTTACCACATCAAGGTCGCCTTCATGTCGGATGCCGCCGTCCTTCAGCTACCTTGCCAAACCATCGAACTTGAATTCTCCGTCATGACAGTCCAGAGAGCCCTAGCCAAGGCCGCTCTGATGAAGGAGCACCATGTCGCCGGAGCCCAGAGAGATCTCAGCCTGTCAGAGCTCCTTGTCCAAAGCGGCAAGGGACCACTGACTTTGTACAGGCCAAGCGCTCTTGGGTGGAGACACATTGAGGCAGGCTTGCCGCCATATGTAAACACCGACGAATTGTACGTCGAAGTAGTGAGAGAGTCTTTCGAGGTTGCCGAAGATGATGACGCTGGACTGGTCATAGAAATAGTCAGTGATTTCTTGCTCTCAGGAGTCAATCTTGCCATCAATAATGTCGTGACAGGCCAGGTCATCGAAGACGAAAGAAGAGACAGCTCTGGGAAGCTGATCGTCGGTCACTTGGTTCCTGGACCCTATGAGCTGATTGTCTATTCCCATGAATGCGTGACGAACATGGACCCGGCTCACGGACAAGCCATGCACTCATTCGATTTGCTTCTCTAAATGAGCACCAGGCTGCTCAGAGTTGCTGACAGGCATGACAGTGCCTCAGAGGGTGCAGGAGTCGCAGTGGAGATCCTCGACTACAGCAAAACCACTGGAGAAGGAAAGCCACGTGTTGACGAAACCGCCTCGTCAGCTCCTCTAGTTGTGACCCACCAAGAGCTGGCCTGCCTCAAGGAGCATCTACCACTCCCAGACAACCTCGATGCGCAAGCCGTCACGGCAAACTTGGACATCAGCGAGGCCTTCTTCATCCCGACGAACGGCTACTACGCCCACGAAGTAAACTTCACCGTGCAGAGTGGACAAGACGCACTGAGAGTCTTTTTGGCAAAGGCCAACAGCAAGATGGCCATCCTGGAAGAGAGAAGCCGATCTCTCGTCGCCGAGTCCAAATCACAGGAGAGTGGCGATGCGTAGCTTATAGTTGCCACCCACCTTCGAGTAGGGGCACCCTATGTCCTCCGACTTGAGTTCTCTGAACAGCCAGGAAGCCTTGACGGTGCGGCTGCAGAGGATTGCGTCAGCTTCTACATGTCCATGAAGACCTGGGACTCCAGCCACGTATGTTCAAGTGCAATCAGCCAACCAGAGCCAGAAACCGTGGTGGCCTCGTCTGATTCACCATTCCAGTCCTTCACAGCTGCCATCAACCAAAAATTCGTGAAGAAAGAGCTGAGAATTGAAGGCTCCGATCCCGTTGATCTCTTGATCACAGTTGACGACTCTGACTCCTTCTACCGGGCAGACACGTCTCTCAAAGCTGTCCTTGCGGTTCCTGTCGAGAATGCAGGGGGCGAGGACGCCGCAGCAGTCGAGGAGACGAAGTTGCTTGTATTCCCGATGTCTACCGACTATTCCCACAAGCACTCCACCACTTACTATTTCGCGGACGTTCCGCAGGGAGTCTACGTTTTGAAGCTGAGACAAAGATTCAAGGCCAAGGGATGCAACAGCATGGTTTCTTTCACCGTCAAGGCGTGGAAGTCCTCTGCCGGGCAGATCACTCTGCAGCCTGGAGGACCCAGAGCACTCAACCTTTACCAATCTCAAGCAGAGGAGTAGGAGAGGCCAAGAATCGCCACCAGGCTTCCGATCGATTTGAGCACCTACAAGTACACGGGTGGGGAGCACGCATTCCCTACCTCTGAGGGCCACGCCAACTACATTCTATTCTCAGGGCCAGTCCAACTCAATGATTTGGACACTCAAAACACTATCACTTTCTCGATCACGAAGAACGACACGGTCGTTAGGCTCTACGCCGAGCATGCCGAGATCACTTTCACGCTCAAGGACGTGACCAGCGCGCATGCAAAGGCCATCTCAGGGGGCATCTCCGGATCGAGCGTTGCGAAGAAGCTTTCCGTTGGAACCTACAAAGCCCAACTGGGACACGCCACAGCCCATTCTCGCGCGAACGCTGCGGCCCTACCTCCAAGAACCCAATTGACAATCATGGTTGCAGACCCAGCTGCTAGCTCCTACTACAACTAGACTTGGACAGAGCACAGCAGCGGCTGTGAGCATGATTCAAACTTCCCATTGGCTCTTAGACAGCAGAAGCAGACCGATCTTCACCAGCTCTACTACGACCTCCCGCTGGTGAAAGTTTCTCCTACGAACCTCAGATCCAAGTAGGTCCTCCAAACCTACAACTTCAGAGTCAACGTCACATCCAGAATGTACTTTGAAATCGGATCTCATCTGCTTGCCAACCAGGTTGTCCTGCAATTGAGTGCTCTTAACGAGAGAGGATACACTGTCCAAGGAAAGCAAAGAGGCAACCTCAATGTCCTTGATATCCAGGTCGGACCAGGAGACTACTCCATAGCACTCAAGCAGCCTTCCTTGGCGGGCCCTCATTTCTCGGACCAATGCGGAATGTTCAGTCTGCAAGGTCTCGTTGAGCCAATCAATCTGATGAGCGCTTCCGCCAACAGCGGGGAGATTCTCCAGAGAGGTATCTCAGCTTGCTCCGAAGGGGCCGATGGCGACATCCTGCCACTCAAGATCTATGGAAGCAAAGGCCACACTCGAGGCGGAGGCGAACTCCATGTCGATGCCGAGGGCCACTTTATGAGAAGATTCCGAAATGTGGTCCAGAAGCTATCAAGAGAGTACTCAGAGGTCACCCCAGAATTCGATAGAGTCGAGCTTGAGGTTGTCGAGGACGCCTGGCTCCATCTCTCTTTCCTTTATGAGGCATACGGGCCAAATGAAATCAGAGCCGTACTCACTGACACGATGATGCTGGGCCAAGAGGCTCATCCCTCGTCTCAATTCAAGATCCAGGATCTCGAGCAGGACCGCAACGAGCTAGTGTTGGAGTATAAGCTAAGCAAAGGAAGGCACTACGCACTCACGATCTACTACATTGGGGCCCACAAGCTCGACGATCAAGGCGAATCCGGCTGCTCGGTCTTTGATTTGACCTTGTCCATTTCACACGCCGACGGGCTCATGCACGGGACCAGATGCCCGAAAGGAGACGAGTTCTAGACTTGGAGCCACGGACTTCCAAAGAAAATCACTGACAGAGATCTTGACAGCACCGGGGCTTACACCTTCGACCAAGTACTCAAGCTAGACTATCCAAAGGACTTCGATAACCTCCAGAAGCTCACCGAAAGGGTCGCCTCGAAATCCGTCTCGATGGACATACTCCGGGCCAACATTCCAATAGAAATCCAGAACAACTTTGACATCAGTGCCTCAGCCGAGTTCGAGTTCGACGAAGGATTGTTTACTCTCACTCTTGCTGAAATGGACAAGGATGAGGAAGGGAGGCTCATTGCGGAGCAGTCGCATCAGCAATCTCCGCTGGACTTCTAAGGCAACAACGATCACTTCAGATCCGTGAAGAGAGAGATTCACGCAGACGACGTCTCTTCAAGTGGAAAGCATGTTCTCACAATCGCCAACAGACAACCAGATTTCCTGCACTTGCTCAATCCTGACTCTGCTTCTGATGCCTGCATGTACGTCGGGGTGAAGATCCACGTCCAGTCCTCCAAGAAATCGACTCAGGCTCTATTCTCTCAAACGAACAGGCATGCTTCCGCACCCATGATCGAAGGGTGCAATCCTCACGACTCGCCAACCTTCCTACACGGAAGGCCAGAGACCGTTTCTTTCGACATTCTGTTCAACTAGAGACCCTACATGACTGACAGAGAGATAAAAGACCAAGAGATCTCCGAGCTGGAGAGAGCAATCAAAGTTAAAGCAGCGGTCGTGGGTCTATCGGATGGAGAGAGAACCACCATACAGCTAGCCCCATCTGAGCTCATATATTCTCAAAAAGAGTATGCCGAGGAATTCCATATCACAGCCAAGTTTGATATCAGTGAGTTTGAAAGATCAGCAACAGAGAAGCTCGTCTATGCTCAATTGGTTGTGCATGAGGATGCTCTTGTCAACTCCGATAAATCTGCATTCACCACAGAGAAGCATCTCCAAGCAAGAGGCTTACCAATATTCGTGTTTGAATCTAATGACGAGGAGCAACTCTTGAAAGAGGAAGGCAGTGAAGTATCCTCTGCTTTTGCAGGTTCTGAAATTGAAAAGGAAGCTCAGCATCAAGAGTCGGCCGATGTCATGACAGAAACCTCTGAGTTGGAGGCTAAGGTTGAGAAGAGTCTCGAGGAGGAGAAACCAGCTGAGCCAAAAGAAGTCGAGTGCCTCTGTGTTCACGGAACCTGCAAGGCAGGTCAGTCTGAATGCAGCGGTAGATGCCTTACCGGCTGGTCTGGACCTCATTGCGACACTCCTGGTGAATCCGAGTTGAAGAACGTGAATAGGGATGACGACAAAGACTACACGAAAGATGGCCTCTACAGACCTCTAGCAATCACCGACGAGCATCACGCGTCCGCAGAGGTCAGCCATCCAAGTTCATCTAAGAAAGCGTAAAAGATTGAAGACGAAACTCCACATGAGACTCATCACGAGACACCTCATGAGTCCCATCACTACACTCCATCTGAGCCAATCATGCAAGACTCTTTCAATATCTAGGAAGCTCCAGTCAATAATTTGGTCGGAGAGACTCAAGGAAGTGCTCCACCAAGCAGTGACGACAACCGACACTTCTCTATCACTGCTCTGTTGGTGCTTGGGCTCGCCTTTGGAGTGGTTTACGCTCTTGGGTAAATGGGAGTTCGAGTACCAGCACCTTGGGCATCACCCGCCAGACAGAGTAGATACGGACCTCTCCACCGAGATCCAGCTGCTGACAGTGACGGAGAGGAGGACGGAGACGATCCCACCGCAAGGCGCAGGATTCTCGAGCTCTCTAGCTTCGGTCCAAGCGCGTCTGGCCCCAAGAGTAGGCGTCAAAAAGGCAATGCCATGGCCAGTATTGGTGCAGAGGAGGAGACAGCGGCTGCCACCAGCTCTGGCGCCGGAAGAGGCTCGTTCCCGATGACCAGCTTCTCTGGCTCCTCGGGGGCAGGTGAGCAGAAACGCGCCCAGGCCACGGCAGAAGACGGTGCCGCCGAGCAGCTCTAAAAAGAGCTTGAGCTCTTCGCCCAAGATGACGATGATGAGGAGGCAAGCGCTCTCATCAGCTACCCTGAGGACAACCAAGACTTTGGCCAAAACTGGGCAGACCCACAAGGAGGCCCCGCCCAGGGAGAGGACGACGCAGAAATCCAGGAGTTTGAGTAATTCTTCGACCAGAATTAGTGAGAGTGGAACTCTCTACCTGGCTCCCTGAGAGGAGTGATAAATGAAATGAGATATCGTACGAGAAATAGAAAATGGAATGATTGAAACATGTTGTTTCAGAATAGATAAATAGAAAATTGAAATAAATAGTTTTTAAACCTTAAACCCATACAATTTTAGGCAAGTATTT
>Ga0256413_1000020_pt1 | contig 14967 bp, 19 predicted proteins | sample WCR_77metaT_FD_190054 | JGI IMG/M metagenome (GOLD analysis project Ga0256413, IMG submission 190054) | Metatranscriptome of seawater microbial communities from Monterey Bay, California, United States - WCR_77 (Metagenome Metatranscriptome) | ecosystem: Environmental > Aquatic > Marine > Coastal... | reverse complement strand
TGGAAGTTTGGGCCCTTGAAGCGTATGGTGCTGCATACACCTTACAGGAAATTCTTACTGTAAAATCAGATGATGTGTCCGGCCGAACCAAGATATACGAATCACTTGTTAAGGGAGATAATTCCCTACAGGCGGGAACTCCCCAATCCTTTAATGTTTTGATGAAAGAGATGCAAAGTCTTTGTCTCGATATTAGAGTTCTTGGTGAAGATGCCCTTTAATTTTATTTAAATAACCCCCTCTATAAGGTAAATCATGAGCGTTGAAGCAGTAAATGAAGCACTAGGTGTGGAAGTTGGACCAATGGATCGCGTTTCCATTACGGTTGCATCTCCAGATGTAATAAGGTCTTGGTCAAAAGGAGAAGTAAAAAATCCCGAGACCATTAATTATAGAACTTTTAAGCCAGAACCTGGCGGATTATTTTGCCAAAAAATATTCGGACCTGTACGGGATTATGAGTGTGCATGTGGTAAATATAAGCGAATTAAATATAAGGGTGTAGTTTGTGATCGTTGTGGTGTTGAGGTGACCGTTTCACGGGTACGCCGAGATCGTATGGGGCATATTGAACTAGCAGTACCTGTATCACATATTTGGTTCCTTAAGAGTATGCCAAGTCGACTTGGCTTATTGCTTAATATGACGGCTAAAAGCTTGGAGAGAGTTTTATATTACGAACAGTATATGGTAACTGATCCAGGTAGTACACCTTTAGAAGAAAAGCAGTTACTTTCTGATAAGGAATTTCGTGAAGCACAAGATGAGTTTGGCGATGAATTTGAAGCCAAAATGGGTGCTGAAGCAGTACGTGATGTTTTAGGCAGAATCAATTTAGAAGAAGAACTCGAAGACCTTTATGATCAGATGCACGACACCAAGTCGAAGCAGATTAAGAAAAAATTAGCTAGCAGACTCAAGGTTACTCAAGGATTTCTTCATTCAGGTGCTTCTCCTGAATGGATGGTCTTGGATAGTATTCCAGTTATCCCGCCAGACCTTCGTCCACTAGTACCTTTAGAAGGCGGACGTTTTGCTACAAGTGATCTAAATGATTTGTACCGAAGGGTTATCAATAGAAATAATAGGTTAAAAAACCTTCTTCAACTCAAGACTCCCGATGTAATTATACATAACGAAAAGAGAATGCTTCAGGAGGCAGTTGATGCTCTATTTGATAACGGTAGGCATGGAAGAGCAATTACTGGATCCGGAAATCGTGCTTTAAAATCCTTAAGCGATATGCTTAAGGGTAAGCAGGGACGCTTTCGTCAAAATTTATTGGGTAAGCGAGTTGATTATTCAGGACGTTCAGTAATTGTTATTGGACCCGAACTCAAGCTTCATCAATGCGGTCTTCCTAAGAAGATGGCTTTAATCTTATTCGAACCGTTTATTATTCGTAGGCTTAAAGAGCTTGGTTTTGTGCACACCGTTAGGGGTGCGAGAAAAATGATCGAAAGTCGATCACCCGAAGTTTGGGATATTTTGGAGGAAGTTACAAAAGGACATCCAGTTCTTCTTAATCGCGCTCCAACCCTTCACCGTTTATCCATTCAGGCTTTCGAACCTGTTCTTATTGAAGGAAACGCAATACGTGTTCATCCATTGGTTTGTACTGCTTATAATGCTGATTTTGACGGGGACCAAATGGCCGTACATGTGCCTCTTTCCGTTGAGGCGATCATGGAGGCAAAGTTGTTAATGATGGCAACCCACAACATTTTCTCTCCATCAAGCGGTAAGCCAATTCTCACTCCATCACAAGACATTGTTTTGGGATCTTACTTCTTAACAATGAACCCGAAGAAAGAGGTTAAAGAAAATGATAAATTACCTCTTATTGGTTGTCTTGAAGAAGCTCTGAGTGCACTGCATGAAGGCGTCCTAAATTTACATGACTGGATTGACATGAAAAATCCGGATAAAGGTAAGGAAACACTTTTTGGTATTACCAAAAAGAGTGTTGTTCGTACCACTGTTGGTCGAGTCTTATTCAATACTATTTGGCCTGAGGAATTAGGGTTTTTTAATGAGCCCGCACTTAAGGGTGATTTAGGAAATTTGATTTTGGAAACTTTCCGTATGCGCGGAAATGAAGAAACAATTGAATCTTTAGACCGATTGAAAGAAATGGGTTTTGATATGGCAACAAAAGCTGGTATCTCCATCGGAATCTTTGATATGATTATTCCGCCTGAGAAAAAGCAGCGAATTAGTGTTGCCAGAAAAGAAATAGACAAAATTGAAGATCAATTCAAAAAAGGAATTATTACTCGCGGTGAAAGGCATAACAAAATTATTGATGTCTGGACAACCGCAACAGATGATATTGCGAAAGAAGTCTTTACTTGTTTAGACGAAAATTTAGGTAAGGATACAATTAATCCGGTTTATCTAATGATGGATTCTGGAGCACGAGGAAATCGACAGCAAGTTAGACAATTGTGCGGTATGCGGGGATTAATGGCTAAGCCATCCGGCGAAATTATCGAACAACCTATTCTCGCTTCATTCCGTGAAGGTTTATCAGTTTTAGAATACTTTATGTCTACACATGGTGCCCGTAAGGGACTTGCTGATACTGCTCTTAAAACCGCAGATGCTGGTTATTTAACTCGAAAATTATGTGATGTTGCAATGGATTGTATCATTGTTTGTGATGATGATGATCGTAGAGATGGAGTTGTTAAGAAAGCCATCATGGAGGGAGATAATGAAATTGTTCCTTTAAGAGATCGAATTATTGGAAGGTATTCCACTGATGATATTAACAATCCTTCCAACCCAAGTGAGATTGTAATTTCTTCAGGATCTTTAATCACTGAAGACATTGCTTCGGAAATTGATGCACTTGGAATCACTAGAGTTCGTGTGATGTCACCGCTTTCAAGCCGAATCAAAAATGGATTGACTGCTTTGGAGTATGGAATTGACCCATCTACAAACAGTTTGGTCAAACAAGGATCCTCGGTCGGCATTATTGCTGCTCAATCGATTGGAGAACCAGGAACTCAGTTAACCATGAGAACCTTCCATATCGGAGGTATTGCGAGTGCCGGACGTGAAGACCCAGTTATTAATGTTAGAAAAGCTGGAAAACTACGTTTCAAAGGTCTACGTTTAGTTACGCTGGCAAATGATCAACAGGTTACGCTCAATAAAACTGGTTCAATTCAAGTACTTGATGAAGATGACAGAATTGTCGATGACTACCCTATTCCCGCAGGTGCTTTGTTGCATTTTAAAGATGATGAACAAGTCGATGACGAAGCATTACTCGCTCAATGGGATCCTTACAATATTCCTATTCTTTCAGAAAAGAAAGGCGTAATTTCTTTTGAAGATATGCTACCTGGCGTAACAACAAAAGTTGAACGTGATGCTTCGGGAGGTAGGTCAATGGTCGTTATCGAGCATAAAGAAGATTTAAATCCACAAGTCATTGTAAAAGACTCTAGTGGTAATGCAATTGCTACATACTCCGTTCCTACAGGTGCACAAGTTGCAGTTGACGAGGGCACTAGAATTGACGCGGGATCCATTATAGCGAAAACTCCAAGACAAGCCTCCAAAACCCAAGATATTACTGGTGGTCTTCCTCGTGTGGCTGAGCTATTCGAAGCAAGAAGACCAAAAGAAGGTAACGTTGGCCAAATGGCTAAAATTGATGGTATCGTATCAGAAGCAGGTACTTTGCGTTCAAAGAAAAGATTATTGGTTACTAATGAAGAATCTGGACAAGTGGAGGAGCATCTAATTCCACACGGTAAACATGTGCTAGTGCAACCAGGTGATTTTGCTCAAAAAGGTCAGTTGATTACCGAAGGTGCTAAAGATCCACATGAAATTCTTGAAATTCTCGGACCATCTGCAGTTCAAGAATATTTAATTGAGGAAATTCAAAAAGTTTATCGGCTCCAAGGCGTAACAATTAATGACAAGCACCTTGAGGTTATTATTTCACGAATGCTTTTTAAAGTCCGTATAACTGATCCGGGAGATACTGAATTTTTCTGGGGAGATCAGGTAGATCGATTTGCTTTTATGGATTCAAATGAAAATATTGCGGAAAAAGGCGGTAAACCTGCCGAAGGTGAACCTATTTTACTCGGAATTACAAAAGCTTCACTAGAAACAGATAGTTTTATTTCCGCAGCATCATTCCAAGAAACTACTCGTGTTTTAACTAATGCAGCAACTCTTGGTAAAATCGACGATCTTAAAGGGTTCAAAGAAAATGTTATTATGGGACACCTGATTCCTGCAGGTACTGGTCTTCCAAAATGGCGACGATTAAAAATTGATACCCTCGGAACTTCTAAGAGTGAAGACAAAATAGCGTAATTATTTTTTAACAATAATAAATAAAACTTGAGGTTTTAAGATTTTCTGTTATCTTAAGCAACTTTTCCTCAAATTTCTACTCCATGCCCACTATAAATCAATTAGTTAGAAAAGGTCGCCGCCCACAAAAGGCTAAGACTAAATCTCCTGCCTTGAAGGCTTGTCCATTTCGTAGAGGTGTTTGCGTGCAAGTAACAACGCGTACACCAAAGAAACCTAACTCTGCAATCCGTAAGGTTGCCAAGGTTAGATTAACAACTGGGCATGAGGTAATTGCGTATATTCCTGATGAAGGACATAATTTACAAGAACACAGTATTGTTCTTTTGCGTGGTGGCCGTGTTAAGGATTTAAATGGAGTTCGATATCACATCGTTCGTGGTACACTCGATTGCCAAGGCGTAGAAAAAAGAAGAAGAAGCCGTTCAAAGTATGGCGTTAAAAGACCAAGGAAATAATTTTAGATATGTCACGTAGACGAAAAGCCGTAAAAAGACCAACTATGCCTGATCCTAGGCATGGTAGTCCTTTAGTTTCCACATTAGTTAATGCTGTCATGCAAAGTGGCAAAAAAGCACTTGCACAACGAATTGTTTACGGAGCTATAGAGAAGATGGCAGAGAAACTTGAGAAGGGTAATCCTGTTGATCTTGTTCTCGGTGCACTTGAGAATATACGCCCTAAGATTGAGGTGAAAAGTCGTCGTGTTGGAGGTGCTACATACCAAGTCCCGATTGAGGTTCCATTTGAAAGGCAACAAAGCTTAGCATTTCGTTGGGTAGTCAAAGCTGCAAGCACCCGCAAGGGAGCTCCAATGGCAGATTCTTTAGCTACTGAGTTAATTGATGCATACAACAATACAGGTTCAGTAGTCAAAAAGCGTGAGGAAACTCACAAGATGGCCCAAGCAAACCGAGCATTTGCTCACCTTCGTTGGTAATTTCCTTATTTTTTAATGAGCGATAACGATAATTTTTCATCAGCTAATTCTAGCAGTCGTCCGACTGTTTTAGAACATACCCGTAATATTGGAATTGCTGCACACATTGATGCAGGAAAGACAACTTGCACGGAACGTGTTTTGTTTTATTCCGGAGTAGTTCATAAAATTGGCGAAGTCCATGATGGTGGTGCTACTACTGATTGGATGGAGCAAGAGAGAGAACGGGGAATTACTATCACTTCTGCTGCCATTTCTTGCGGCTGGACAACCGCAGAAGGTCCTTTTGCAAATATACCCCATCGCATCAACATTATTGATACCCCAGGCCATGTAGACTTTACCGCTGAGGTAGAGCGTTCACTGAGAGTTTTAGATGGTGCAGTCGGAGTCTTTACATCAGTCGAGGGCGTGCAACCTCAGTCTGAAACCGTTTGGAGGCAAATGGACAAATATAATGTCCCGCGTCTTGGTTTTATAAATAAAATGGATCGTATGGGATCTAATTTTTTGGCAGCTGTTGAAAGTATGAGGGATAAGTTAGGAGCAAATGCACATCCCCTTTACTTAGCCATTGGTGCCGAAGAAAATTTCCGTGGTTTAGTAGATCTTATAAAGATGGTTGCGTACATTTACGATGAAACTGACGAATCAGGAGTTCGCTTCACAGTCGAGGATATACCTGCTGATTTGGTTGATCTTGCTGATAAATATCGCGAGTCTTTATTAGAGGCAGTTTGTGATTTCGATGATGACATTGCTAACAAGTATCTCGAAGGTGAACCAATTACTGAAGAAGAATTTAAGCGTGGAGTTAGGAAAGCGACTCTATCTTTGAAATTTATTGGTGTAATTCCGGGGAGTGCTTTTAAAAACAAAGGTGTCCAAATGCTAATGGATGCAGTAGTTGATTATTTACCAAGTCCATTGGATTTACCACCTATGAAGGGTGAAGATTCTGATGAAAAACCTGTTGAAGTTTCACCTGATGATAGTGCTAAGGTTGCTGGACTTGCATTTAAACTCATGTCTGACCCTTATGTAGGTAAACTTGTTTTCTATCGCATTTACCAAGGTACTTTGAAAAAAGGCTCTACTCTTTACAATCCTCGGACGCGAAAAAGTGAACGAGTCTCAAGATTGATGGTCATGAAAGCTAATGACCGAGAAGATATAGATGTTGCATACTCAGGTGATATTTGTGCTTTGATCGGGGTTAAAGATGTCGTAACTGGAGATACTCTAGCAGATAAGGATTTAGACTTACGTTTAGAACCACCAAGTTTTCCGGAACCTGTTATCTCTATGTCTATTGAACCTGCCACTAAAGCAGATCAAGAGAAGATGGGTATAGGTTTACAACGACTTGCTGAAGAAGATCCTACATTTGGTCTTTCTACAAACGAAGAAACTGGACAAACCATAATTTCAGGTATGGGAGAACTTCACTTAGACATTATAAGAGATAGGTTGTTCCGAGAATTTAAAGTAGATGCTAATGCTGGTAAACCCCAAATCGCTTATCGCGAAACTATGCTTAATGCATCTGAGGGAAATGGTAAATTTATTCGTCAGTCAGGTGGACGCGGCCAATACGGTCACGCTGTTATTAAAATGGAGCCACTTGAAAAAGGTAAAGGTGTAGAACTTGAGAATAAAATTGTTGGAGGATCTATACCAAAAGAATTTATTAAACCTACATTTGATGGAATCAAAGAAGCTGCCCTCTCCGGCGTTGTTGCAGGATATCCCGTAATTGACTTTAAGATAACACTTGTTGACGGTTCTTTTCATGATGTTGATTCATCCGAAATGGCATTCAAGATGGCTGGAATTTTTGCCTTTAAGGATGCAATGAAAAATGCTAGCCCAATTTTGTTAGAGCCAATAATGAAAGTGGAAGTTTCTACGCCGGAAGACTATCAAGGCGAATTAATGGGAGATTTAAATCGTAGACGAGGACAAATTCAAGGAATGGAAACACGTGGTAATGCTTGCATTATTCAGGCGTTTGTACCTCTCGAAAACATGTTTGGCTATTCAACGGATATGAGGTCCCTTTCTTCTGGGCGAGCGGATTATTCTATGACACCTTCTCATTTTGAGCAAGTTCCCCAAAGTCTTGTAGAAACCATTGTTGAAACATCAAGTAGAGAGCCAGCTAGAACTTAATTATACCCAACTTTAAATGAACGGACAGCGCATACGCATAAAACTACGTGGTTTTGATTACCGCGTCATCGATCAGTCAGCAATTGATATTGTTGATACTGCCAAGAGAACTGGTGCCCGAGTTGCTGGTCCAATTCCAATGCCAACAAGAATAGAACGTTACACAGTTAATCGTTCTCCTCATGTGGACAAAAAATCAATGGATCAATTTGAATTACGAACACATAAGAGGTTGATCGACATAATTGAACCAACAGTTCAAACAGTCGATGAACTTAAGAAACTGAATTTACCCGCAGGTGTGGAAATTAACATTAACGTATAAATAGGTTATTTATTAAAATTAAACCTTTAAAGCAGGTTTCAAATGGTTAACACCGCCTGCCGCTTAAAGAAATGAAACTTGAACTACTAGGAAAAAAACTTGGCATGAGCCAAGTGTACGATGCTGACAACAATCTTGTGCCAGTCACGATAATTGAAGCCGGGCCTTGTCCCGTGCTACAAGTCAAGACGGAAGATAAAGACGGTTATTCGGCCATCCAAATTGGGTATAATCCGAATGGCAAATCACCAAACAAGGCTAATTCTTGCCTAAAAGGTCACGCTAAAAAAGCCGGTGTAGATTCACAGCAAATTTCTCAAGAGATCAGGCTAGATGTTGATCATGAATTCAAATTGGGTAACACAATCACTGTTGATGACTTCAAAGATATCAAAACAGTAGATGTTGTTTCCAAAACTAAAGGTAAAGGATTTCAGGGCGTCGTTAAGAGATGGAATTTTGCTGGTGGTCCTGCATCTCATGGTTCAATGTTCCATAGGCGAGGAGGATCTTACGGATTATGCCAGTGGCCTGGAAGAATATTTAAGAATAAGAAAATGCCTGGTCACATGGGTGATGTAAGTCGTACAACCCAAAATCTACAGGTTGTTAAAATTCTTCCTGAGAAAAACTTACTTTTAATTAAGGGAAGTGTACCTGGTCACAAAGGTTCTATCATTACCCTTAGGGTGGCGAAGAAATCTAAAATCTGAAGGAAAACTTAGTCATGAAATTTAAGCTTTTTAAAAACGACGGTACTTCAAGTGGTGAAAAAGAAATCAAAACATTTCCAATACTCGAAGAAGGTAAAGGAATTGATGCACTCAGGCAGGCAATTATTGCTGTTCACGCAAATCAGCGACAAGGCAATGCATCGACAAAAGTACGCTCTGAGGTTCGTGGGTCTGGAAAGAAAATCTATCGTCAAAAGGGTTTGGGTGTTGGTCGTGCAGGCGACAAAAAAGCTATTCAGCGTCGTGGCGGGGGAGTTTCTTTCGGACCTAAACCACGTTCTTACAATCAAAAGTTAAACAAAAAAATTAAACGTTTAGCAATGGAGCGTGCTTTAGTAGACCAAGCAAATGCCGAAAATATTGTCCTTATAGAAGATTGGTCGGTTTCTGAAGCAAAAACTAAACTTTTCAAAAATTTGATTACATCGATCGCACCTACTGCGAAGAAAGTATTGGCAATAGGGGATACTTTTGAAGATAATTTTGTGCTATCTGCGCGAAATTTATCCAATGCTCGATTGAGTCGTGCCCAAGATTTAAGTCCTCTTGATATAGTTCAATCAGATCAAATAGTTTTCAGTCTCAAAGGCTTAGACATTTTAATTGCCAAATTTGGAGCAGAGGAAGGTAAATAATGAAGGAATCAGTATCAGTAATTAAAGAAGCTTTGCTTACCGAAAAAGCTACAATGCTCTCAGCAAACCTTAACAAATATATTTTCGCAGTCGCCCCTTCGGCTTCAAAATCGAACATCAAAGATGCAGTTGAAAAGACATTTTCAGTAAATGTTCTTTCTGTTAATACCCTAAATGTTAAACCAAAAGCGAAAAGGGATCGTGCACGCCGTAACAAATTAGGATTTAAAAGCGGGATGAAAAAAGCGATCGTTACTTTAAAGGCTGGTGACAGTATTGAACTTGCATAGAAAGATCAAATAATGGCAATTTTACAACACAAACCAGTTACTCCATCTAGCCGATTTTTTCTTAAAAATAAAGTCGACCTTGATACTAAAAGGCCTGAGCGTTCTCTTACCAAGGGTGTTCACAGAAAGAAAGGTCGCAATACATATGGTCGTATCACTTCTAGACGCAGAGGTGGTGGACATAAAAGACTTTATCGCCAAATAGATTTTCGTAGAGAAAAATTAAATATTGATGCTAAAGTTATCGCTTTGGAATATGATCCCAATCGAACCGCTCATTTAGCTCTTCTCGAATACCAAGATGGTGTTAAAACTTATATCCTGGCACCTACAGGCGTTAATGTTGGTGATGTATTAATTAGTTCTAATGAGAAAGTAGATTTTACTCCTGGAAATGCCCTACCACTCAACTTAATACCTTTAGGGACAAAAGTTCATTGTGTTGAAATGCTACCAGGTGCTGGGGCAAAACTTGCAAGATCAGCAGGTTGTGAAGTTCGTTTAATTTCTGTCGATGGTAACCACGCCTCTTTAAAAATGCCGAGTGGAGAAATTCGTTTAGTTAAGGAAACATGCAGAGCAACAATTGGATCCGTAGGAAATTCAGCACACCAAAAAGCAACCATTGGTAAGGCGGGTAGAAATCGCTGGAAAGGTCGTCGTCCTAGGGTTAGAGGTGTTGCAATGAATCCAGTTGATCACCCTATGGGAGGTGGAGAAGGAAGAACTTCTGGTGGTGGTCACCCAAGTTCTCCTTGGGGTCAGTTATCTAAAGGTTTTCCTACAAGAAAGAAATCAAAACCATCAAATTCTCAAATTCTCGTTCGCCGAAATGGTAGGAGAGTTAAATAATATTGTATTTAAAGGATATTTAATATGACACGATCGATTAAAAAAGGATTTTTTGTTGAACCAGGTTTGATGAAAAAAGTTATGACGGCACAGACTGCTGGAGATAGAAAACCTATCAAGACATGGTCTAGGCGTTCAACGATAACTCCAGACTTTGTAGGACTCAATTTTACGGTTCATAATGGCAAAAGTTTTCTTCCCGTTTATGTAACTGAAAATATGGTCGGACATAAATTAGGAGAGTTTTCTGCAACTCGTTCTTTCAAGTCGCACAATCCACATACACAGAAATAAATTATGGAAGTTAAATCTTATTCCAAGTATGTTCGAATTTCTCCTAAAAAAGCTAGGGAAGTCGCTCGTATTCTTCCTGGGAAAAAAGCTACTGAAGCAGTTTCTTTACTCAAATATATTCCTCGAAAAGCAGCACGGCTTTTGGACAAAACTTTAAAATCAGCGATGGCAAATGCAGAAAATAATTCAAACCTCAATGCCGATGACCTCGTTATCAAGGAAGCAATTGTTGAAGAAGGTCCTGCCTTAAAGAGATTTAGACCCTGTGCTCGTGGATCTTCTCACCCTTACAAAAAACGGATGAGTCATTTACGAATTGTTTTAACCGACGAAGATTAATTATTATGGGACAAAAAGTAAATCCGATAGGTTTTCGTCTAGGTGTCAGGCGTAATTGGAGTGCAAGATGGTATGCAAACAAGCATGACTATTCAAGATTTCTAGAAGAAGATAATTTAATAAGGGGATATTTAGAAAAAAAATTACGCTTTGCTTCCGTTCCTAGAGTAGTAATAGAACGTGCTTCAAGTAGAACTCGCGTCACAATTTGGACAGCTCGGCCTGGCATTGTAATTGGTCGTAAAGGTCAAGAGCTTGATGCTCTAAGAGATGCTCTCAATCGTACAATTAGCAAAGATATTCGCTTAGAAATTCAAGAAATTAAAAAGCCTGATTTAGTCGCTTCTTTAGTTGCTGAAAATGTAGCTTTACAATTAGAGCGTAGAATTGCCTTTCGTCGTGCAATGAAGAAAGCTGTTCAAACAACAATGTCCATGGGGGCTGAGGGAATTCGTATTCAATGCGCCGGTCGTTTAGGAGGTGCTGATATTGCCAGAACCGAACAAACTAGGGAGGGAAGAGTTCCGTTACATACTCTCCGCGAGAATATCGATTACGGATTAGTCGAGGCTAATACTGTTTATGGTATTATTGGGATAAAATGTTGGATATGCCTCAAAGACGAAGATAAAATCTTCTAATAATCTTAAGTTATGCCAAAGTTACTTCCATCCAGAACAAAATATAGAAAAGTCTTCAAAGGGCGTGTCCGCGGTACTGCATCAAAAGGCAATGCTGTGTCTTTTGGTGAATTTGGTATTCAGTCTCTTTCACGAGGGAGAATGACATCAAACCAAATTGAGTCTGCCCGTGTTGCTATCAACAGGCACTTAAAACGCAAAGGCAAGGTTTGGATTCGGGTATTCCCCCACAAACCCGTTACGAAGAAGCCAGCAGAAACTCGCCAAGGAAAAGGAAAGGGGCCAGTTGATCATTGGGTAGCGGTAATCAAACCTGGTCATGTGCTTTTTGAAATAGCGGGGTGTTCTCTTACTTTAGCTCGTGAAGCGTTAGGCTTAGCGGATGCTAAATTACCTTTCCGTTGCAGACTCGTTCAGCGTCAACAATCATTTTAATAATTCTTCAATGAAAATTTCCGAAATAAAAGATTTGTCAGAGACTGAATTGAATAAGAAATTCCGTGAATTGGGTGAGGAACTTTTACAACTTCAAGTCAGGAAACAAACCGGACAAGTTGAAAAACCACATTTAATTAAAAGTATCCGTAGGGATAGAGCTAGAATTTTAACAATCCTTTCTGATTCCAATAAGGAAACTGTTAACCAATAAATTTTATGACCGAAGAATCACCAAGAAACAATCGCAAAGAACTTACGGGTTTTGTTCGTGCAAAAACTGGAGACAAATCAATTAAAGTTGTTTACGAATACAAGACTCCCCACCCTCTTTATAAAAAGGAAATACGTCGTAAAACAACTGTCCATGTTCATGATGAAAAAAATGAATCGTTGGTCGGAGATAAGGTTAAAATTGTTACCACTAGGCCTTTAAGTAAGCTTAAAAGATGGCGGGTCTTAGAAATTATTGAAAAAGCTCCTGTAGCTTAAATTTGTCATGATTCAATTACTTAGTAGGCTAGAAGTAGCAGATAACACCGGGGCTAAGAAGGTTCGAATGATTCGTCGTATCGGACAAAATAAAAAAACCGCTGCGATTGGTGATATTATTGTTTGCCATGTTAAAGAAAGTACAACAGAAGCCTCAGTTAAAAAAGGCACTGTAGTTCGTGCAGTTGTCGTTCGCACCAAGTCTCCTGTTCGTCGTAGAGACGGAAGTTATCTTCGGTTTGACGAAAATGCATGCGTCATAGTTAATAACGATGGTACTCCAAAGGGTACTCGTATTTTTGGACCAGTTGCTCGCGAGTTACGTCAAAAATATATGAAAATAATTTCATTAGCGCCGGAGGTTTTATAATATGGCTAACAAAATAAAAAAAGGCGATGAAGTCATTGTAATCGCCGGTGACCATAAAGGAAGCAAAGGTAAAATATTACAAGTCTTGCGGGAAAAGAACCGTGTTATTGTAGAAGGTGTAAACATGATCAAAAAAACACGAAAAGAAAACCCAAGACAATCCACAAGGAGCTATTATTGAGAGAGAGGCTTCCTTGCACTTTTCAAATGTTAAAAAAGTTGGCACAAAAAATAGCTAATTTTTCAATCAATCACTAATTATTTATTAATGAATACTCCTGAACTTAAAAAAATCTACATTAATGAAGTTGCCCCCGCATTACTCAAGAGTTGTGGCTTCAAAAATGTTCATCAAGTACCCAAAGTTGAGAAAGTAGTTCTTAATAGTTCATTCGGTGTTGAATTGGACAAAAATGGCATTGAAGAACTTAGAAAAGACATCACTGCTTTGGCAGGTCAAGCACCAGTCGTTGTTAAGGCAAAAATGAGTGTTTCTAACTTCAAACTACGTGAAGGTATGCCGGTAGGAATTAAAGTAACTCTACTAGGCAATGTTATGTGGGAATTTTTATTACGTTTAATTGCGATAGCTTTACCTAATATCCGAGATTTCCGTGGTGTACCTGCGAAGTTGGATGGTTCAGGAAATTATACTCTAGGTGTTATTGACCATAGTATTTTTCCTGAAATCAACGTAGAGCGACAAAGAACTAATACTGGCTTAGATATTTCAATTGTAACATCTGCTAAAAATGATTCCGACGGGAGCGAACTTCTAAAATTACTTGGAATGCCCTTTCGGAAGAAATCATCAGATTCCGCAAACCAACAGGAAGCAGCATAAGTATTTATTATTATGGCAAAGAAATCAGTAATTCACAGAAATAAAAAAAGAGAGAGGCTTGTTGCAAAGTTTGCAGCTAAGCGTGCATCTTTAAAAAAGATTTTATCAGACCCGGAAACATCAGAGGAAGATTTTTATATCGCCCAGGCAAAATTAACAAAACTGCCCAAAAATTCTTCCCCTGTACGCTTGGTCAATCGTTGTACACTAACCGGCAGACCTCGTGCCACAATCCGCAAGTTTGGGCTTTCAAGAATTTCATTTCGTGAATTAGCCTTACAAGGCAAAATCCCTGGCGTTATCAAAGCCTCTTGGTAAACACCTAACTTTATTAAATATGTCAGTTCACGATACAATTGGTGATTTCATAACCGTCATTCGAAATGCGGGTAAGGCTGGAAAAGAAACCTGTTCTTATCCTCATTCTAATCTTAGAATAGGTATAGCTAAAATTTTAAAATCTCGAGGTTTTGTTGCAAATTGTAACGAAAATTCATCCGACAATGGTCATAAGAATATTGAGATTACTTTAAAGTATATCGATGGAGAACACGCAATTCGAGGTATTAACCGCGTGAGCACACCCGGTAGGCGTACTTATTGTGGTTATCGTGAAATTCCTAGAGTTCTGGGAGGTCTAGGTATTTCAATCTTAAGTACCCCTAAAGGTATTATCGATGATAAAACAGCAAGGAAAAACAAGCTAGGTGGAGAAATCCTCTGTAGCGTTTGGTAAATAATTATATAAACTTCTTATGAGTAGAATAGGAAAAGTACCCGTAGTGATTCCATCTGGTGTTGATGTTACGATTGATGGACAGACTGTCCGCGTAAAAGGGCCGAAGGGAGATCTTTCACAAGAATTTTCGTCGTTAGCAAAGATATCAAAATCTGAAAATTCACTAATCGTTGAACCTGTAAATACTAGTCGTGCTGCTCGTGCAAATTATGGAACGGTACGATCAATTATTGCGAATATGGTTCAAGGTGTAACGACTCCTTACAGTAAGGATTTATTGATTGAAGGTGTTGGTTTTAGAGCAACAGTAAAAGGTGACAAAATTGATCTTGAACTAGGTTACTCTCATCCTATTTTGCACGATATCCCCTCTGGGGTTGTTGTTACGGTAGCGGATAATGTTAAAATACATGTAGAAAGTGCCGACAAACAAAAAGTGGGACAAGTAGCAGCTGAAATTAAAAGCTACTATCCAGTTGAGCCATATAAGGGCAAAGGAGTTCGTATACTAGGCGAAT
>Ga0256413_1000015_pt1 | contig 15611 bp, 30 predicted proteins | sample WCR_77metaT_FD_190054 | JGI IMG/M metagenome (GOLD analysis project Ga0256413, IMG submission 190054) | Metatranscriptome of seawater microbial communities from Monterey Bay, California, United States - WCR_77 (Metagenome Metatranscriptome) | ecosystem: Environmental > Aquatic > Marine > Coastal... | reverse complement strand
TTTTTTATTTATTCACCCGCATCACCCTCTCATTCTGCAGGGGCTGCGAACTCATCCGTGACCTCCTTGTTGCCGAAGAAGCCTCCTATGACCTGGATAGGGTTGTTGAGGACAGCGAGAGCGATGTCGCTATTGCTGTCGGCCTTCTCCATAATGTCAGCGAGGCTGGAAACTTCAGCGTTCCATGGGTCATAGTAGTCGCCGTTGCCTCCACCGCAAGCGCAGCACTGCTCCGAGGCAGTGAAGCCAACAGCGTTGAACTCTGCGACCGTGCAATCCTGAGGGTTGACATTGTACCACTCACAGCCGAACCCGGATGCATCCTTGGCCTCAGTCACACCGTCTTCAAGAAGGTTGACAATGTCATCGCATTACTTCTGGCTGGCGGTCGAGCCACCGCCACAAGCGCAACAGAGATCGAAGGCACCGAACGCATCAGTGTCGAGGCCACCGCAGGAGGCTGGGTAGTCAGCGTAGAGCTTGCAGCCATTGCCCATGGAGTCGAAGACCTGGACACCAGTCTCAGGATCGATGTCATAGTTCTCGCACACGACGTTGGCACCCTCTGCCTGCTTTCTCAAGTCAATGAAGCCATCAAGTGAAGAGGAGAGCTCAGTCCAGTCCATGGTCGGGTTAGCAGCGGCAGAAGTCTCACCGAAGAGCTCATCCTTGATCAGATCCTCCCAACCCTCCTCGTTAAGTGTCTCGAGGTTGTCGTAGTCAATCGGACCCTTGGATGGCTTCTTAGAAGTCTCAGTCTCACCAGAGGCGGCGGTGGTAGCCTCCTTCTCGGCTAGCTTCTCAGCTTGGGCCTCAGCAAACGGATCAACCTTGATGGTTACGAACTTGGCACCGTTAGCCAGCTCACTACCGTGGTCAGGGTTGCAGATGCAGCACATTTCCTTGGCAACGAAGTCATCATCGTCGTAGGCTCCACAGAACTTGGGATATTTCTCGTAGAAATCGCAGCCACTGCCATAAAGATCGGAGAAAACACCGAAGTCCGTGTTGTCGCAGTCGTCAGGCTTGACGTAGTTCGAGGCAGCGGCATCCTTGGCAAATTCCCAGGAGCACACGCAGCACATCAGAAGAGCGTTGAACTCATTTGTGTCGTACTTGCCGCACCACTCTGGGTTGCTCTCGTACCATTCGCAGGTCTCACCACTACCATCTTTGGCCTTCCCATTCGTATCTCGGCAGGCGGGCTCAGGAGCATTACCAGCCTCAGCAGCTGGCTCCGCGTACCATTCCTTGCCTTCGTAGAAGCCAGTGTTTAGATTGGTGAAGAAGGAGTTCGCGTCAGTGACTTCTTGCACGTCAGATTATCCGACTGTCGGCCTAGAGGCTGAGACGACGGGGGTTGCCTCGGCTTGATCGACGGTGAGATCGATGGCACCAGTTTGTGTTGCGTCGCCGACCTCGATCACTATCTTGTATGTGAACTCAAGAGCATCCCTCGTAACGGTTGAACTCGGGCTTACAACAATGGGAATATCAATCTCGAGCTTGCCAATGTTACTTCTGGAGGCTTGGTAGGCAAAGAACCAGTACCTGATGCCCTTTTCTTGGAGGCCAAGAACGTACTTGGACTGATCCTTCAAGAGCTGCTGCTCATCCTCAGTAAGCTGAGGAAGACTGACTTCGTCGTTAGGGCCTTAAGAGTAGAAGAGAATACCCATCTTGTCGTAAGCGGCAGCCTTGACCGTCATATGAGCCTAGTACTGAGTAAGAGTGTTCATGTCGACCACTTCGAAGTGGTTCAGGTCCGCAGCATAGGTAGTGATCTCAAAGAGAGAGTCTATATTGGAATCAGTGACGTATACCGGAGCGTTAGGGTCGATCTCCGGCTCTACAGGAACTGGGCCGTAGTTTATGCCAAAGACGGCGGTCTTTAGGAGCTGCTTTTCACCCGTTGTGTCTTCCTTTTCGAAAGAGAAACTAACGGTGGCGAAGGCAATGTCAACAATCTCAGAGCCATCAGAATTCGTCTCTCTCAGGTTGTAGTTCTAGTACCAATTGGTGTAGCCCCAAGAGTCAGCAATAGCAGTGCCAGAGTTACAGCCCTTCTGTACAACGGGGCTATCGAGACCGATGACCTTGTTAGTGATGATCCAGCTCTTATCCATAGAAGCGAAGAGGAAGCCGATTTCCTCACCAGGGTAGGCGTCGATGCGGTATAAAGTCTCATCGTCTGCGAGCCTGTCGATGTCGAAGCTCATAGTGTGTTCCTTGTCGACGAAGTCTTACTCCATCCTTTCGAAATCAGTGAACTTGACAGGCCTGCAAGCAGCATCGGCATCCTTACCTGTGATGGCAACGTTGATCGTGACCTTCACGAAGGAGGCGGCGGTCATGACTCTGATCATGATCTGGCTCGTACCAGTCTTGGCCTTCTTGGGCACCTAATACTTAGTGAAGTTGTACATGAGACTCTCCTATCCCTGAAGTGTCAGGTCGACTTCGGCCTTGTAGGACGTCTGTTAGCTAAGGTGGTCGTTACCGATATAGGTGAACTCAGTAGAGATGATGTTGCTCACAGATCTCTGAGTCATGAAGCCAATCGTGTCGCCGGCCTTTACCGCGAGAGTAGGCATGTCAAGGTTCCTGGTGAGAGTGTCGTAGTTGAGCAGAATAGTCGGATGGTCCATGTAATTGGACCTCTTAACCATCTCGTCATAAGAGATCTTCTCATCAGTGTCTACTCCAACAGCACCATCAGTCACATCAACCGATTCGACTCCGACGGTCATGTGAATCGTGTATGCAGCCTGCCGAGCAACAGCAGTCTCGGTGGCAGGGTACATAAAGGTCACGGTGGCTGTACCGAGGAACCCATCGACGGCGTCATCCCACACTCTTGTAGCAACAAGCCAGCGCTTCATTTGGACACCTTCTTCAGTATAAGTCTCGGTGGAGAGGGCGGAGGTAGTGCCGAATTTCTCCTCTTCCATCGCACCATCAATAGATACAACTGGGATCGCATCGACAGATCTGGAGAAGAACATCAGACCAAGTTTCTGGCCAGGCTCAGCAGCGATCTGGAACTCCTTACCATTTTGATTGTTTGCCTTGTCAAGGTTGATCCTCATTCCCAAGTCGAGCTTGTCGAACTTGGTAGCGATGGGGTCATCATTCGAAATCGTGACCTTGGTAGTCGTTGCAACCTCCACGACAGGGATCTCAGCGATGAAAGTCGCGAACAGTGTCACAAGTCTCATGTCATCAGTGTCGTAGATGAACTCGAGGTAGCCTTCTTCAGTCGTCTCTTGCTTCGGCATCTCCATAACCTCAACCCAATTGTAGGTAACAGCGCCGTCGACAGTACGTTTAGCGGCAAACTTAGGCTGGTTGAGCTGGTAGGACGTGAAGTCAGAGAAGGGGTAAGCGGAGGTGAAAAGGAAGCCGATTCTCTTTCCAACCTCAAACTTGAATCTGAACTCGTTGTACTCCTCCAAATCGTCCAGTCTGATCACTCTCTGGAAGTCAGTGTCCTCGAACTATTCCTTAAGGAACTCGTAAGGTGACTTTTTGATTTTGTAGATGATCTGGGCCTTCGAAGTGGTAACAGCTCCAGCGGCGTCTGTACTGGTGAAAGTGATGTTGATCATAGCAGTATTAGTGGCAGACTCGTCAACCTTGAAGGTGGACAGCCAGAAGTAGGCACCCTCCGAAGGATCGGTGCCCTCAGCAAGGTTATCACCCTTGGCATCCATGGTCGCAGATTAGAGAGGTCCATCCTCGAAGATACTCTTAGTAATGTTTGTCACCGCAACAGCAGTGATGACACGAGTGTTAGACTTGGAACTCAAAAGAAGACCGATGGTGGAACCGGCCTCGATCTCCTCATCCCAAGTATCAACAACTTCTTTCTGGTTTCTCGGTAGGTTGGCGAACTCAAGGTCAATGACATCAAGGTTAGCAGGCTCTTTGTTCTTGACGTCCATGTCGTCATAAACGTAGGCAAGCTTCATGAACGCTTCAGACTCAGCAGTCACATCAAGGCCCTCATCAACCTCAGCAGCGCTTGTGCCCCAGATGTAGAAGTTGTCCCCGTCTCTGAGAGGCTCAAAGTTCTCCGAGTTGACTTCCATGAACTTGTCTTCAGTGTTGGGCTCGTCTTCCCAGTTGAATTCCTCACTTCTGAGGAAGAGTCTCTAATTTTCAGGTCTGTTCTCAAACCAGAGGGCGATTGCTGTCACGTCCATCTCATCATCAAACTCGATCCAACACCAACCAGTGCCCGCTTCGTGGTCAGACTCAAGGGATCCGATCGCAAATCTACAGGCACATTACTCCTCCAACTCGTCGTAGCATTCAGTGAAGAAGTAGACGCTCTGGAGTTTATCACTCTCTCTCATATCCAAACCCCAGTGCTCGTGCCAGATGCTGGCATCTTGAATGTCTTTCCTTATAGGCTCGAAGTATTCGATCGGGACCCAGATCCATGTGACAGGCTCGTTATTACTACCGTAGATCACAAGCTTTTCATCGGTCTCTGGCTCGTATTCACCCCATCCAAATTCTTCAACAGGTACCATCTCAAGCTGGTTCTTCTCCTCATCGGAGTCAACCGTTATCCAGGAGCCATTAGTACCACAGTCACCCTTCAAATCGTCGTCCTGCTGGAAAGGGGTCATCATAGCCCATCTACAGAGCTCTTCGCCAGTGTGGCTCCACTCAGTCCAGTAGAATAGTTTTTGAGGCTCATCATTGAATCTAGGATCCTCTGAGTAAGACCAGGCAAAGTTGGCGGGATCCTGCCAAATGAAGAACTGGTTCGATTTGTGAACGAATTTGGCCATAGCCTCTGGCTCCTCACCCCAGCCAAACTCCTCAACGTAGTTGAAAACGATCTGATTACCGGGCTCAGTATCGAATCTCAGCTTGTAGGAGCCTCTGAGAACACCTTCAGAGTCGTAAGTAGGCTCATTGACCTAGCAAGATCCAGAGCCATCAGGGCTGGTGTTGTCAGCGCTACCAATCGCGAACTTGCACTGAGCTCCGTAGTCTGTCCACTCTTCCCAGAGGAAGAGGTCATAGACGGTACCTTCGCCCCAAGCACTGTGATGAATTCTGCGGATCTGGAGGTTGCCAGCAACCTCGTTGGCATTCTTTACATTGATGTTAAAGCCATACTCAACCATGTTTACAGAACCAACTGCATTGGTAGTCTATGCCGTACAAAGCACTGAGGCCGAGCCTTCTTTGCCGACAATCTCGTAAGCAGTGTACCAGGCGTACATCGTAATGTCTTCTTCAGGAGGTGAGAAGGTAACGCCAACAGCTTGGTCTTCAGACCTTCTGAGGATAAGCTTGTCGTCAGAGAGCTTCCTGCATTTGATTTCAACGCTGGCTGTATCCTGAACATGAATGAAGAAGAAGCCCACCTCGTCGCCGTAAGCAACATCGATGTCTCTCGTCTAACCGTCTCTTGCAGGATCGTACTCAGGCACAAAGAAGCCCTCACCGTAGTCAAGAGATTCATACTTCTCCATGATCGCGTCGTAGCCATTGATAGGAGGCTTGACAAACTCAACATACAGTTTCCATTGCTTCTCAAAGTAATTGATGTTGCCAGCAGCGTCAGCAGGAGTCTAAATCTGTTGAGTGATCATTACTCCGATGGCAGAAACTTCGCCCTCAATAAGCTTACCAGTCGGTGACATCGACCTGAAGGAGTTGAAGTAGGGAGTACCGTCTGTTCCGTCGATCACAAGATTGCTGGCAAGTTCTTCATTGAAGTTGGCTAGGCTGAAGTAATCCCAACCATTGAAGCAAGTATGATCGTCGTTATCGGCAAGATCACCTGCAGCGTTCATACACTCATCAATGTCACCAGTAAAGGCAGAAATCCTACTATGCGATTCCTATTAGAAAGCAGTTCTCATCACCCAACCGAATGACTAGCCTTCGTAGACTTCAATGTTGATGTTCTCTACAGCTATTCCGGTGGCCGTATTTACCTCGTTCAGATTATAAGTAAGCTCTACAAGGACATCAGTATCCTAAACGGCAGAGTCCAAACTAGCAGCGGTGGCCAAATCTACCTCTGTGGTCTCGATCATAAAGGAGAAAAGTTTCTTCTGAGCACCGGAGTCAAGCTGGTTGCGCTTGTTTTCGTAAATCTCCTCAGGGCCATTGTAGATAGTAAACTCGAACTGAACCTCAATAAGGCATCGATCTCCAGAGAAGGTAACAGGTTTGAGCGAGAAGAAGTTGCTCGTGAACATCGTGTCCTCGTCGTAGACGTTTGTGACGAACTTGTCAACGATGGCAATTGATTCATCGTCTATCATCTTAGACTGAACGTCAACGGTAACATATGGGTTCTCAGACTTGAACTGGAAGCCAAGCAGATCACCCAAACTAGCAATGATAGGATCTTGCATACCTGTGGAGGCAACGTCGATGTCAATGACGAATAGGTCTTTGTCAAGTTCAGTTTCGGCATATTCTGTAATCTCGTCCACAGACAACTTGTAGTACTCGTCAATTTTTTGGTCAAGTATGAAGAATGCTACTGTATATGTACCGTAGGAGACACTGTAGTCAGAACTCATGAAGATTGCATGTGCAATACCGACTTCGCGAGCTCCAGCCTTCTTGTTGAGCCTAAATTTAGCGGCATAGTGGCAAACACCGTTAGCATCCATCAGGCCAGAAACCTGTTCTCCAGTAGGCTGGATGACCCAGTAATCTTCATCCTCGCTTTCGACTGCATCCTCAGCACCAACCATCATATTCAGAGAGCAATCATTGGCGGTGAAGTGCAAACCGACTTCATTCGTCTTCTCACCAGTCTCAATGTTCTTCCAGTTCGGGTTAGTGTAGACGATAAGGACCTCACCGGAATCTATCTCAGCATCGATGTCAGTAAATGTTCTCTTGTTCCAGTACTCGATCGACTCATACACTTCACGGAAGACCTCAAAGTCGCTGATTTTCTCCATTTCCACATTGATCTATAGCTCAGCTGTGAACGAAACCCAGTTAATCTACTAGATCCCTGTGGTCTGAAGGCGGCGAGAACCAGAAGGCGGCTAGCCATTATAGAAGCAAACATCAGGCTTGGCCGCGTCAGTGATCCCTTCCCAAGTATCATCATTGCACAAGACATACAGAGTTTAGAAGTAGTATTAGGGCATCGTGGTGATAGTTGGATTAGTTTGCACCCAGGCGTCGGAGTGGGCGTACTCGGAGAATCCACAGAATACGAAGTCTATGATTCCATCCTCATTGGTCTCAAGCACCATCATAAGTTACCATGCACAAGTGGGATCAGTTTACTCCGTGATCCACGTCTAAGGTTACTCGTTGGTAGTCGTGTCAGTAGCTGAGCCATCATCGGTAGTCACATCAGTCTCGTCATCGTCGGTTGTCGACTCTGGGTTGGTGCCATCGTAATCGCAGAATGATGGCAAAGCCAGTGAGTTTTCTTCTTCCCATTCCTGGCAGAGCACAAAAAGGGTACCCATCATCGGGTCTGAGGGACTAACCTGCTGCCAGGCGTCGGAGTGAGCCCATTCATCCTGGGCGCAGAATTTGAATTCATAGGTACGGGTCTCTTCGATCACCACAGTGAACTTAATTACCCAAGGGCAAGTAGCATCGGTAGTCGGCGTCTTTTCGAACTCGAATCCCATGTCAGTCTAGTCGTCACCATCCTCAAAATCGGTACGGAATTCTTCAGGCAAGTAGCCCCAGTCGTCGGAGCCGTCCTCGCAAGAGCCATCTGAGTCGATACACTCGCAAAGGTTGCCATCAGGACAGATCGGAGTCGTGCCAGAGCCTTCAGGGCAGACAATACCACCCATCATGAATGCATAGTCTTCACCGTTGTTTGAGCAGTGGTAGACGTAGCCCATTCTCTCATAGTCGATGTAGTCATCATAGTCTTCTTCCTCTTCCATGGCGCCGAATCCGCTAGTCTCTTCAGAAGTGATAAACAGATTAAGCAGTTCTTTCAGCACTCTTTCGACAAGTTTCTACTCCGTAGAGCCATACCTGTTGATGTTTTCAGGGTTTAATGTACCGTCTTCGAAACCACTTAATTCGGCCCCGATCACTTCAGCTTCACTCTCTTTACCAGAAATCTCAAGAAGAGTCCCAATGTTCTCAAATAAGTATCCGATCTCATCAAGTGTGATGGTTTCCCACTCAGTCCACTGAAGTTCCTCAAGCAACACAGTAGCGTAATATTCGAGTTCTTCACTGATCATAGCCTGGCCTTGCATGCTGCACTACTGGTTAGGGCCCCAGTGGCAGTCACCGTGGTTCTCAAGGACGCACACCTCAAGGTCGTAGCGATATTGCTCCTCCTGACAAAGGAACTCGGTGTCCTCACTATTGGCAAAGCACATGCACTCCTCACTTTCGCCATCTTCATAGCCTTCGAAGTTGCCATTGCGGTCGCAAGTTAGACCAATCCAGGCATCTTCGAACTCTTGACGGGAGATCTTTTAGTTGCTGTCATAATCGAATTCATAGATTTATTCGAGTGTCTCTACAATTTCAGCGTTTGCGAGCATCTCAGAGTTTGCCATGTCGAAAGTGGGATCATACTTAATTGACAGAGTTCTAAACAGATTCAAGAACTGATCCTGGCCGAACTCTTCGAGAACGGTGCCATCAGTCTACTATGCAACAGAATCCCAAACTGGGCTGATCTCTGTATCAAACATGTCCCAGCAGGGAGTGTCTCCAGCCCAGTCGCCATAGTCATTGCACTCTTCATTAATGGGCTCTTCAAGGATCATTTAGAAATCTCCTTTGCTGAGAGTGCCACTTTGATCCTTGTCAATTTCATCGAAGAATCTGAGAGCATCATCCATCCTCAACTCTTCAGGGAAGAATTCGTTGAGCAGCTCTGTTTTCTCTTCATGACTCATGTACTCAGCGTCGGGAATACCCTCTTCTGGGTGATTGAAGATAACATGTTTCATGACGTCAAGGTAGAACGTCTGAAGGGATCCTCGGGCCACTGCGGTCTCTTCGTTTGTAATGTAGCATTCACCATCAGTGCCAGTAATGCATTATTAATCGAAAATGTTGACAAGCTCTTGCCAGAAATCGTAGCAGGGAGCGCCATAGCTAGCGAGCTCTTCGAATGCTTCCTCGACATCACCGATCTCATCAAGTGAGTCATATCCGTAGAAGTTGGCAATGTCAGTCTCGGAAAGAGGATTGCCGTCTTGGTCGACCGCATAGCCAAGGGTGAAGTACATCCAAGCAGTACCGAAGGTAGCACCATCTGCGACCTGGCCCTCTCTGAAGAAACTGTAAGTACCATCAGTCTAAGGAAGACCATCAGCCTCAACACCGCCAACCATCAGGCCAGGTTGGCTCTCAAAGTATTCAAACCAGACATTGGCGTCCGGGAAAGGTGACTTTAGATGAAGAGCAAGCTTTTCATTCATCTTGAGGTTAAACTCTTGATTGAGGTACCACACATCATTAGCGATTGCCTCGTTGACATCGACCTAAATTAAATTCGCCGACGTGAAAGAACCCAAGAGTTCGGCAAACTCGGTCGTGTCTTCAACCTTTGGCTCAGTCACAATGATGTTGAAGTGAGCAGTGAACCACTTCTACTCCATTCTGTCTGAGGAGCCCAATTACTTGTACTTCATTTTGAAGTCCATCATGATCGTGCCGAATGTGAGGCCAGGCTCGACGATCCAGCTAGCGGCCAAATGCTGATTAGAACCGTAATCAGGCATCGGCATCATTACGCCATTCTCATCAGGGAAGGTGAATTCAGACCTAGGCATTTAAAGTGGTGTCGGAGTAAAGGACTCCATGCTGAGTAGTCCATCAGGGTCGAATGAGTGCAGCTCGATATCAGTGTCAGCGTCAGGGGTTGACAGTAGGATGCCGAAGGTCTGGCCAGGAGTCACAGTCATATTGAGCTCCGAATAGCCCTCAGACCACTAAGGTTCGAGAACATCGACAGCCTAGGCGGCATCGAGGCCCCAGTAGACGTCCATCAGATTATCAAGAGATTAGATGATGTCCTCCTTCTACTCAACCAGGATCTCAAGTTTGACCGTGAAGTCATCCTTTGGGTCCTGGAAGATGTAAAGGTGGGCCATATCCATGTCATAGCTGTATTCATCAACAGTCCAGGAGTGGAACCAAGCTGTGTATTCTCTATCGAATAACATCCGCTTAGCGACATCGTTAGTCTTTACCAGGAGCTCATCGTAATAGTAGTACTCCTCGCTGAGTCTTGGCTCTGGGTCAAGCCAAGGGATGGGACCAAAGAACTCGCGTTTCTCGATCATCTTCTCGATCTCGACAGGCTTCTTCTTGGTGATAATGAGGACACCGACAGACTTGCCAATGCCAGTCGTCAATCTGAGCGTCGAGCCCTGCTCGATGTTGTCGAGGTCGATGACTTGGCGTGAATCAATGGTGTCCCAAATCTTCTCAAGTTGTTCAGTCTCGGTGATTGTAGCAACCTCAGTGTCAAGGACTGCGACGATCTCGATAATCACTCTGAAGTGTGGCATCGCAGAATCAGGTTCACCGCGCATAATGTCAATGTTGATCTCGGTTCCGACTGGAGTGCCTTCGGCGACCTAAGCGGAGTAGAACCAAACGAAGTTCTCATCTGGCTTCTCAGGCTCAGGGTGCTGCAGAGCGACTGCGAAGTCCTCTGTCGGCCAAATGTAGTCAAGCTGAGAGTCGTCAACTTTAGGCCACGGCATATTGTCTTCCTGGTCGTACTTGGAGTGCATGCCGATACCGACTACCTCACCAACCTACACTTGCGTGCGGATTGCGTTGTGCGGGAAGTTCCACGTAGTCTGGTCAAGGTTGACCAAGATGTCAGAGTCAAGCTCATTCCAGATAGCCTCAAGCTAGTCGAAGGACTGGATAGTGCCCTCACCACCGACATCACCCTTGCCTCGGATGTAGACCTCGATCATCATGAGAGGCTCGTCTTCGAGGTTATAGTCAGGGATAAAGATGATACCAGATGCGTCAGCGGGCGCATCTTCGCGCACAGTGTACGTGAAGAGCCAGTTGTAGGTGCCCATAGGATCCATGATTGCTGAGGCAACAGCGTTTTTGGTGACGCCGTCGCGAGTAACACCCTCTGATAGCACTACAGGGTACTGTTCTTGCATCTAAGCGAGCAATTCGGCTCTCTCCTCTGCAGTAGGCTCATAATCCTAGTCTCCGTAAGCTAGCATACCCTCAAGCATCATCTCTGCGGTGAGAATATTCGGGTGCTGGTTGTGCTCGAAGATGTCGATGTAGTAAGAGGAAGTAACGACAATGCCAATCGTCTCTCCAACCTTCGACTCGAAGCCGATGTAACCCTCGTTGTAGTCCATGTTGATATGCTCGATGCGATCAAGGGTTTCGGAGAACTCGACAGCGTTGTCGTAGTTCTTCATACCGGCAGTGATCTCGAAGATGATATCTCTATCACCGACTGTCAAATCGATCTTGAACACATTTCCGGGCGTGGCAGCTCTTGTCACCTTGTATGAGCCGAGCCAGAGGTAGAGGGTGACAGGCTCGTACGTATAGTCGCCAATCTCCTCGTCCCAAATCTCAATCTCGTCCTCCATAGGGAAGCAACTGTCAAGACTGAATACTTCCTGAACCATCTCAGCGTCGCCCTCAAAGAAATTCATTGCAGGGACGATGTTCTCCTCAGAGATGTAGGCAACAGTCATGTTCTGGCCGGGAGTGACGATGACTTAGACTTCGTTGACGACGCCCCAGGCGGGGTCGCTGATGTCGATTCCGACCTTCACATTGGAGGAGTAGTAAAGCTCTTCGAACTGCTCGAGTGAGCTGAGCTCCTTTTCGCCATCTTCAGAGAAGCCAAGGTCTTCCTCTGGCTCCTCACCTAGGAATAGAAGGATGTTCAGCTGAGGAGGCTCGCGGGGATCACGGTACACTTCAATTGTAGCATTCATGAGCCCGTCGACGGTAGCGGCAGTCGCATCAACTTCGAACATATTGAACCAGGAGTAAGTCTTCTTGTCGGCAGACTGAAGCTGAGCAGCGAAGTTGTCATCAGTCTAGACGTACTCGAGTGATGCAGCAGTGTTATCATCACTTCTAGGGACGAAGGATGGGGGATACTTGGCTTGGTAAGCGGATTTCAGCTCAAAGCCGACCTTAGTGCCTGGCATAGCGTAGACGGTGACAACGCTACCATAGGCAAGGCTATCAACATTGAAGGACTCGATCTGGTTAAGAGCATTCTTGTAGTTCTCGAGATCAGCGTTGGTGGTGATGGTTGCCTGAGCAATCTCCTCTACTTCCTCAACTTGTTCGGGGTCAGCCACAGCGGTCTCAGCGGCTGCAGTGATCGAGTTCTCGGTCTGCATGTCAGCCAGATCCTTCTTCTTCCAGATGAAGAAGTCTTTCTCAGTCTTCGTAGTCGAGTCGACCTCGCGCCACTTCATAATGGCCTTAGGCTCAACAGCCTCATCCATCTTGAATGAAGTGACCCGGGTGAACTCACGAGTCTGCGTCTCATCGTAGGCAAACTTCAGAATGATCTGTGCATCGGAGTAGACACACTTACCAGTACCATCTTTTCTAGTGGATAGGCGATCGCCAATTGCGAAGCGGCACACAGTCTCACCATTGTCAAGAGTCGCGTACCATCTATAGAAAGGCATCGGGCTCAAGTCGTTGTTGGCCCAGTTGGCGTGGTAGATCATGAAAGGAGTCTCGAACTCGTCGGCTGAGAGACCAACCTTGAATACGATCTTGAAGAGACGCTCATGGGTCTTGCCGTCCTCAGTGGACCAGGTAAACGAGTGACGGACCTAACCAATGACACCAGTGGCGACGTCCCGCTTGACCTAGTAGACGTTGTACCAGAAGTGGTAGCCATCCTGTACAAGTAGGTCAGTATCTTTGGACTTCTTAGGCGAGGTAAAAGCGTGCATGAGCTTACCAGCAGCGAACACTGAGGTGGAATCCATGGCTTAGGCACTGTAGTAGATGATACCGATCTTGTTGCCAGGCTCGACAGTGAGTGTAATGACTTCATCGGCGTCGAATTGCTCAATATCGAAGAACTGAAGGTCAGCCAGCGGGCTGTCTTAATTCTCCATGTTGGCGGTGACCTCGTCGAAGGTGGTCAGGGTAGTGAGAGCGATGTTTTCTTCGACTGGGGCAACGGGCTCCACGACTGTGGTGCCTTCCTCAGTCTCTGCAGGCTCTTCCTCGGCGACCAGGTCGGCCATGAGAGCGGAGCCGTCAATGCCAACAGTCATCTTGTAGTCATACTGAATCTCAGCATTCCACCAAGAGAATTTAATTTCGGCAGAGCCTTGCAGGCCAAACACCTCGTATGAGACCCACCAGTAGTTGAGGCCGTCCCATACATCATCATCAGTTTTTCCTCTTACTGCAAGATCGTAGTCGCCAGTATAGTCAATGGCACCATCGAAATCCTCTCTGACGTAGACGTCATCGCGCTCTGAGGTGAACATGAAGGCAACGATGCCACCGGAGATGCACTCGACATTGAAGGTGGAGCCAGACTTGTAGGCGTCCATGTCAACAACAAGCTAAGTGTCGGCGAGCTCGAACAACTCCATCATCTTAGTGTACTTGCTGAAGTCCTCTGCTCCATTCACATCGGTAGGATCCTCAGCAGTCGGCACTTCCACGATTTCTTCTTCCTCCTTGTAGGCAGAGAAGGAACCGCAGGCGCAGCACATCTCGTTGGCAAGGAAGCTGCCGTCGTCCTGGTCGTAGTTGCCGCAGAGGTAGGGCAAAGCAGCGTAGTACTCACAGCCATGGCCAGCCTTATCCTTGGCACCTCCATGCTTGTCGAAGCAGCCACCACCGCAGCTGCAGCACATGGCCTGAGCGTTGAACTTATCAGTGTCGTACTTGCCACAGCGGGCAGTGGCAACGTAGGCTGGGCAGTCATCGCCGTACTCGTCGCGAGAGCCAGAGTTCATGTTGCTGCACTCGCTGTAGCCCTCGAAGAAGCGGCTGGAGGCGGCAGGCTTTGGCTGATCGTTCCTATCGATAACTGACAAAGAATCTTTCACGTGCTTGAACTCAGAATCAGTCTGGTACAACATCACATCAGAAAAATCTGTTTGTTAGGCGATATCAGCACGCAGCTAATTGAGGGTGCCGTCGGCTTTACTAAGCAGATTACCAGACTCAACAGTGTAGACACTAGTGGTGAAGTCACGGCGTGGCGAGCCCATCCAGTTGTAGGTGACCTGGATGGTGAACTTATCATTTGGCGCGTAATCGCTGACCTTGATGAACTAGTTCTGGTAGTCGGCGTAGCTCAGCTCCTCTCTCTGGTACCCATCGACAGCGTTGCCCCACTCGACCTTAATTGTCAGCAGCGGTGTGTTGGCGTAGCGGCTGATGTCGGCGTCGAAGCCAGTCGTGCACTCGTAGGGAATGATGTTGTAGGACCAGGTCTCGGCAGTGAAGTAGAGTGGGTAGCGTGCGAACTAAGGAGTGTAAGTATACTCATACGTCTCACCGTCGACTGCGTTGTGCTGGTCGTACCAGGTCTGAGAGTAGTCCTGAAGGACACGGGCAACCTAAACCTCAACGAAGCAGTAACCGACGTCGGCATTGTTCTTGAAGGCCTCGAAGGGCGTGATGAAGTAAGGCGAGTCGGTGTCATAGCGTGGGTCGAAGTCGACACCAGTGGCCATCCGAACTTGAGTCACAAGATCATCAGTCCACTTAGGGTCGATGGTACTCCACCTCCAGCTGTAGCCGTGCGAGCCCTTGGGGTCACGCATGAGCAAGACCTTGAACTCGTTGCCCTTCTTGTCCACCATGATGAAGGCGTCGAGGACTGAGAGAGAGTGAGCCATGGAGATTCCACAGTTGTTGTTCGCGACAATCTCTCCTGAGCCAGCAGTGGCTGCGATCATGATGGAACCCTCAGCCAAGGCAGCCTGGAGATCGTTCCACATGGCGTCAAGCGAGTCAGTCGTGGAGCTGAAGTCCTTCGAGAAGTACTCATCGACGGGGGCACCGGTCAGAGCACGCAAGGCGTTCTTGTTGTAACCGTCACCCGCGAGGATGTAGTTGCCTTTGACCTTGGCCCATGCCTTCTCGAGAAGGGCACTCCAGAGACTGCCATCTTTCCCGCGCTTTCCGAAGTGAAGTCTTGCGTTGTCTCTGGACCCCTCGAAGAGCATGATGTCGTCGACGGACACCGTCCAGGGCTTACCGCGGATGTGGAAGCGGACGTTGTATGCGCCACTGGTTGCCTCGTCGTTTGTGAAGAGGTCCTACACACGCTCGGGGTACTTGGCCAGCGAGGCGGCAGCAGCCATAAGATATGAAGTATCAGCATTTCCTTGCCTCACACTGTCTGGGCTGATTCTTCCGAAGAGCTCGGCGTCAGGATAGAAGGTAGAAAGGCGAGAAAAGAAGATGCTCTCGGACCTGAGTGCCTCCTCATACCATGTATAGTCGGCGCGAGCGTTAAGGCCTTCCCACCAGATGGCGGATGGACCGGTCGGCAGGAACGTCGAATCTTGGAAGTCTGCGGTGTTCGCATCGGCGACATCGAATCCGCCTTGGAGGCGATCCACAGCCTTGATGCAGCTCGAGTCGGAGTTGGCAGTGACAGCTCC
>Ga0256413_1000011_pt1 | contig 16582 bp, 27 predicted proteins | sample WCR_77metaT_FD_190054 | JGI IMG/M metagenome (GOLD analysis project Ga0256413, IMG submission 190054) | Metatranscriptome of seawater microbial communities from Monterey Bay, California, United States - WCR_77 (Metagenome Metatranscriptome) | ecosystem: Environmental > Aquatic > Marine > Coastal... | reverse complement strand
TTTCATTTATTTGTTTAAAATATGTGATTATAATGGAGATCATTCTCCCTCACTTTTAGATGGATTCACTCATCAGACTCATACGGTTCCGTCGGTGGTGGTGTCATCGGTGGTGGCGGCGGAGTCATCGGTGGTGGTGGTATCAGCGGCTGTGCCTGGAGCAGTTGCGAGCTCTGGTGGCTCAACCCACTCTGGTGGTGATTGAGAAGCATCGTAGTCTGGAAGAGCAGTTCCAGTTGCGTTTTCAATATCAGCACTGTGTTGCTATCTATCTTGCCTGAGTCTGCCGTACTCTCCTTCCAAGAATTCAACACCTGTAGTGGTGCTAGTAAGATGCTCGATAGTTTATTGGAGAGATGTAATTCCGTTCATGAATTCCTCGTACAATCCTTCAACTCTATCCAATTCGTCCTTAGCGGTACTGAACTCATGTTGGTTGGTTGAGAGTCTCAATTCTTCTTGAGCTGCTTCCAATTGCTTGTCCATGTCATGTTTTCTATCAAGGGCTTCTGCAAGATCTTCAGCGCTGCTTTCAAGCAATGCGACACCAGATTGCCAGTTCTCATAGGCGACGTATTCAAGACCCTTTTTGACGTATTGCTCATCGTAAGCTTGGTTGACTTGGGCACTATTCATGTAGTTTTAAATCTCAGTAACTTCAGTTCTTAAGCCATCAGTGAGGTCTTCAAGAGCAGTTCTATCATCTTACATAGTAATGTATGCGTCATCAGACTCTGCACCACCATTAGTAAGGTGTTCTTACATACTTTCAGCGGTGCTCTGGATTGATGATAGATTATTATCAAGAGCAGTTTGTGCGTCATTTCTAAGACCTTCTGCGTAAGTGTAATCTTGACCTCTTTAAGCAGATCTCTCATTGAAGGCTTGAAGTTCTTGTCTAGCAGCTTCCTCATTATCTCTTGTTGTCTTAAGAGCCTCTTCGACATCATAACTAGCAGTGGTCCTGTTAAGTCTTGCAACAGTCTCGTTAAGAGTAACAAGAGTAGCTTCAGCTCTGGCGTTGAATTCATCAAACAGCTCGTCATCAACGGCATTGGTATTTCTCAAGTGGATCCAATCATCGTATTCAGCTTGAAGTTACTCGACTTGTGACTCTTCGTTTGCTTTTTGGGCTTCAAGATCATAGAATGCTTTGTTTCTTGCTTCAAGTTCTTTTGCAATGGCAGTGTTCTATCTTTCAGTTTCAGCAAAGTCGATAGTAGATTGTGTATTATCTCTTTCTGTTGTTGCATCATCGAGTGCAAGTTGAAGATCAGCTAAAAGAAGTTGATGGTTCTCCAAAGCCAAATCAGCAGCATCCTTTGCAGCCTAATCAGGTGTTGTACTGTTGTAGGCCTATGCCTTAGCCTTCTTCAAAATTTGTTCTTAAGCAAGATAAACGTCCATGTCGGCTCTAGCTGCATCATATGTAGCCATCTTTTCACCCAATGTTGCTTAAGCGGTGTCAAGCTCAGCTTACAAGGTAGCTTACCAAACTGCTTCTCTTCTCTGTTCAATCATGACGACATCCGCGTACAAGAGATCGAAGAAGGCTTGTGCTCTGGCGAGCGCGGCTTCGCTTGCGACCATAGCGGCATAAGCAGTCATAGAGGCGTAGACGAGGTCACTAACAGCTGTCACTGCCTGGTTGTTGGCAATATTCTTTTGACTCTGTGAAAGTTGGACGGAAGCGGTGCTGAAGGCCTCTTCGGCGGTTCTCATTCTCTGCTCAGCACCAATGATTGCCGCGACGGCCTCTACGCCCTCTACAGCCTCTACGGCCTCTACGGCCTCAGTTGGTGGGTTAGTGGTGTCGTCGGCTTCGACGGCTTCGACGGCTGCGACGGCAGCGACTCCTTCTATTGCTTCTCTTCCCCATAAGGTGTCGTAGGCTGCCATAAGCTCATTTTCATCTCTCATATCGAGCTCGTGGGCTGCTTCGGCGGCGAAGGTGGCGACAGCCTCGTCTCTGGCAGTGGTGGCGTCGGTAAGAGCCTGCTCTGCATCGGTCACAGCAGTGGCTGCTGCGCCTTGGTCATCTTCAGCGTCGGTTTAAGCTAAGAATAGTCCATTGTTAGTAACTGCTGTGTGTACGGTACCGTCTGCCAGTGTCAAGTCGTATTCGGTATCACCGTCAGCAACTGATTGATCTCTATCATTATACAATTGTGTTGCTGTTGCGACGGCTGTGTTTGCTGTGGTGAGTGCAGCTCGTGCTGTCTCAAGGGCTGTCTGCGCGGTGACACGGTCAGTTTCTGCATCCGTGGCTGCAACTCTCCATTGGTTGTCGGCGGCATCCCAAGCAGTCTGGGCAGCTGTTCTGGCAGTGGCTCTGGCTGCACGGACGTCTCTCATGTCTTCGCTTTGAGCCTTCTTTCTGGCGTCACGTTGGGCAAGCTCCCTGATCAGTCCTTGGTTCTCCGAGAAATCGGCTGCAGCCTCCTCCCAGCTACTTTTGACCTCTGCTCTTATTGCTTCTGGAATATTCTGTTCAAGTCTAATTTCTTCCCATACGATAGCTGCAGATGTGAAAATGTCCACAAGACGATTTTCGTTGTCTCTAGCTTGTTACAAACTTCCAAGCAACTCTGCTTCCTCGGCGGCTTCTCTCTCAGCCTGAGCTGTAGCAAGCTTTTGGATGGCGGTGACCTTTGCTTTCTGTTCATTGTAAGCTTTCTTAGCTGTATCAAAGTCTCCTTAAAGACTTGGATCGGCTGCCAATTCTTGTTCGAGTGAAGTCATAGTTTCTAAGAGTGTGGCGAGGGTCTCTTACTCATCTTCAAGAGTCTCAACCATGGCCTCTTCTGCCTCTCTCTGCTCTTATTAGAGTCTAATAGCTTCTTCGGCCTTCCAGTTTGTGTAGTCTTCTTCCTCCTATATAAGTTGGGCCTTGTACCTTCTTTGGTCTTCTTCCCAATTTGCGAGGTCTTGGAGCTCGATGGCGTAGCTCTCAAGGGATGCGTTAATAGCTTATCTTGTCTTAGAATCAGCTCCCTTGAGTTCACTTTGTAACCTAGCCATCTCTGACTGGATCCATTCTCTATGCTCAATGATATTTGTAAGGCTATGTTCAACATCTGCCAAGGCTCTTTGTCTGTCTTCGATTGCTCTCGCTTCTTACTCTGCTTGCTATCTAGCCTCTTCAGCAGCAGCATCTGCTTTTCTTTATTCATCAAGTCTAAGCTTTTCAGCCAGTCTTTCAGCTCTGAATGCAATTGCCTAGTTTAAGTAGTATTCAAGATCGTCAGTGTAACCTCTGACAGAATCCCATTCACTCTGATATTGGTCATAAAGTTCCACACTTTCTACTGGAAGATAAACAAGTGTATCATCTGTAGGATCGGTTACATAGAGGGCATCCATTGACTCTTAAAGATTTTCCATATGGCTGTTGGTATCATCAACCCATTTTTGTTGTCTGGCAATATCTTAATCAACCCAAATTTCATCTTGTTCGGTGTTATTGAACTCGAATAAGAATCTCTCGAAATCAAGAGTTTGGATTTCTTCATTCACATCATCTAATTGTGAGTGCAATGAATCCATCAGCTCCCAAATTCTATCCTACTATGGTCGGATTGTGTTTTCCCAGTATTAATATTCTTCTTCAACATCCCATTAAATGGAATTTGCAATATCATTGGTCCATTGAAGTTTTTGGTTGAAGTAATCGATAACATAATGGAAGTATTCTAATTGGGCAACGGCCTCATCAATCTTATCAGTATAGTAGTCTCTAGTCTCTGTTCTTGTGCTTCTAGTTACTGCTCTTTCCCAATCAAGCTTGAATTAATCAGCTCTTTCTTGGAAATGACTAAGCTGAGCAGTCATAGAGGTAATGGATGCACTAGTTGTTTCGTAGTCTACAGAAGAGGTAGACATGTTTTCAAATGATGCTTCAGCTGTAGCAAGGTTTTCTACAAGTGGATTAACATTGTTTTCGACGTAATCGTTGTAGTGATCTCTAAGTGTGTCAATATGGGCTTGCTCTTCGCTTCCAGATTCAAGGATTTACTCCAAGTAATTAATGTGGCCCATTTAAGCATTATAATTATCGAGTTCAGCCTATAAAACACCGAATGATGCCTCGAATTCATTAAGTGCTTGCTCAGCTGCATCCATGGCGATCGCTAATTAGGTTGGTGCTGCCTCAGGTCCTTTCACTTAATCAACAGCTGCATCCCAGTCTTAAGGAGTCATTGATTCATATACTGTGTTGACAGCTTGATAGAAAGCATCATCTGCCTCGTAGTAAGCGTTCCACAGAGCATCTCTTTCTGCATGTTATTAATCAATTTAGCCTTGATAATTATCGATATTCGATTGGATAGATGCCTTGTTGGCAATTTCATCTAAGATGAATTGGTTAGCAACAGAGTTTCTTTCCTCGTCATAAGTTTGCACATCACCTTGAAGAACTGTCTTGTCTGCAGTAAATTCATTGATTTATGAATCAAGAGCATCGAGTTGAGTCTAACTCTTGGCTCTAACTCTTTCAGATTAAGTCTCCATATCTGTAACCAATTAAGTCTTTTCACCTTCCAACACTTCAATTACTGATGTGAGCTCCCTGATATCTCTCTTATTTTGTTCATAGACTGACTTTGCTTCATTCAGAATGGCTTTAGCACTTTCATCTTACTAGTTTTGTTCAATTGCAGCCCATGCTTCTGTTGCAACATTAAGTATTTCGTCAGTCTTTGCAGTTGCGATTGCAGCCATACTAGCTAGATGTCTCAAATATTCAGGATCACCACTATTAGCAACAGTTTCAGCATTTTATGCTTTTTCTAAGAACATAGCTTCTCTTGGTTCCATTGCTAAATAAGTAGTTTAGAAGAAGGTGATATCATTTCTGACACCCTCAAAGATTTCGTTTCTTTGATTTGCAAGTTGTCTAGCTCTAGCTTCCTCCTCAATTATTCTTCTCTCTTCATTGATTTCGTCGAAGAGTTCTTTTGCAAGATTATATTGTTATTTCAGTTCAGTATAAAGCTCATCAGCTTCATCGAAAGTAGCTTGGGCAGCATCAATATCACCTTGAACCTATGGATCAGCGGTGTTGGCAGCATCCAATGCTTTCTGGGCGGTATAGACGATATCTCCTTGAGCAATTTATGCTTGCCTTGATTCTTCAACTTCGATTCTCATGTCATTGAATTGGGCCTCCTTTTCCTTTTGAGCAGCTAAAGCGGCCTCTGTGGCCTCTCTTAGTCTCTTTTACTCGCTGACAATCTCGAAATTTTCTCTTAATTCATCAACACTAGTTTAAAGTAAATCAACTTGTTGCTGATATACATCAACGTACTAGCCCAAGAGGTCGATCTTGGACCAATTGGCGAGAAGAACCTCTTCGTCGGTTTCTGCTTCCAAAGTATCTTTCTCTTGTTGTTTTTGGTTCAACAAGTTTTGGAATCTTTGTTGTTCATTTACTGCTTCGTTGTATTCAGTCACGACCCTTGTTGCTTCTTCATTGAATTATCTATCTGCTTCTTCCTTAGCTTTTGTGTTAGCATCAGTTTAAGCTTCAGCGGCTCTCTCTTGATAGTGTCTTTCTTCAGTAGCATGATAGGAGGTCCAGAGCTCATCTAATTCTCCTTACATTTAATTAATTGAAATCTTTGCATCTGCCAAATTACTGAGAAGCTCATTTCTTTCCTCATCATTTGCAGCGAATTCAATTGATTCAGCAGCTGATTACTTCGTTGCATTAGCTGTTGCGATTGATTTATCCTTTGCAGAGATGTTGACCATGATCTCATCAAGAGCAGCAATTCTGGCTGTCTCTAATGCGGCTCTTTCTTCAGCCAATTACATTTTGGCTGCTAGACTAGCAGCTTCGGCAGCCTCTTACAATTGACTTTGAATTTGAATGGCAGCAAAGTTATATTAGGTATCTGCATCAGCAAAGGCTATTTCAAGCTCGTGATATATATCCCATTATTCTTCAGTTGCAATCAAAGTTTCATCAAACACTTCATTTTCACTGTATTCGGCTCTGAACTCATTGAGCGCAGCTGTAGCAGCATCTTTCTGTGCAGTTGCTTGTTTGTAATCATTGGCAATCTTTTGTCTTCTCTCTTCAGCTAATTTTCTGTCAGTGGCATCCTTGGCAGCTTATGCAACAGTCAAAGCAGCTGTAGCATTGTCGACTGCAGTTTAAGCAGCTGTTGAAATAACTGCAAGTCTATCCCACTCAGCATATACTGGGCCAAGTTGAATTGAGGCGACTCTAATTTGTCCTTCGAGATCAGATTTTTGGCTTCTCAAGTTATCGTCATTTGGACTATTAGTCAGATTGGCTCTGACCTGGGTCAATTATGTTTCAAGAGCTGTTCTTCCTTCATTTTATATATCATAAACTGCCTTAGCTTCAGCTGTATCAGCAAGGGCAAATGCAAGTTCGTATTAGGCTTCTGATAATTCATTAAAGGCTCTGTTGTAAGCTTTATCGTTTCTTTCTCTAGTAGCTGTATCCAAAGCTGCCTTTGCGAGGGTGTATTCATTCAACTTTTCATCTTGCATATATTCCATTTCAAGAAGTGTAACAAAGTCAGCATCACCTTCTCCAATATCTCCTGCAGCTTCTCTTGTAGAGAGAGCAGCTAGATCTGCAGTCCATTGGTTATAAGAGGCCTTCAATGTCTCGTATGCAGCTGTTTGATCAGCGAGTGCTTTTGCGGCTCTGGCATCCTCAGCTTCTTGAAGGAACTTATTTGCAGCCTTAAGTCTAAGCCTTTGAGCTGTAAGCTCAACATTCTACGCATCATTAAGAGTCCTTTGTCCGACTGCTTCTATGGATTGTTCGTTGAATAAATCATTATTTTCTTAAACTTATTACTTTGCGAAATCTCTATCTTCTTCACTTAAAGATTCGTCAGTTTGGAGTTGTGTGTAGTATTCAACTTGCTCAGAGTGATATTCAGCCTCTGATTGAAGATAACTGATATGTGCGTCTCTATCCTCGACTTCTTTGGTGAGAGTAGTCACTTGATATTCAGCATCTACTTATTCCATTTCAGCGAATCTTTAGTCATTTTCTGTCTTCTCATCTCTTAATCCCTACAATGATGTTTGAAGAGCTGTGAGTCTAGATTAAGCAGCTGCCAATTCTGGCTCTACCATATCTGCAATTGCTGTAGTAAGCTCAGATTCGATCTTGATGGCATCAGAAATCTGGTTGGTCAACTTAAGAGTCCTATTTTTGGATTCGGCGAGGAGAGTTGCACGTTCTTCGGAAAGCTCTCTCTGGTTGTCAGCATCAAGCAAATTGTAGTGCTCCTTTGCATTTTCATATTGTAGTCTGTATTCTGCAATTTCTTTGACCAAGCTGTCTTAAGCTGCTTAATCGGCGAAGTCATCAGTCCAGCAAGACATACCCTTCATGCAGCAGACCTCATAAGTCCATGGTTCTGGGTACCATCTCTCTGGTGCTGGTTTCTCAATGAGTCCTGAGGAATAAGCGAAATTCTCGAATTCCTTACTAGTGGCCTCAAGCTCTCTTCTCAAAGCCCTAACAGCAGCATCTTAGTATTTTTCCTCGAGGGTCAATTGGAAGATTGCAGCTTCAGAGCCGTATGCAATAGAACTTCCAACAACACTAAGAATTTAAACTTTCATCATGTTATCTTCCAAAATGATCATATCTGGAAGGTCCATGAATGCTTGGAAGTTAATTCCATCTGGGTTGGTGACTTGATTTCCAACTTCTCTAATGATTTCGTCAGCGAAGGATTCGGTCATAAATGAAAGACTCATTAAATATTCTCTCATGATCTATCCGATAACATCACCGAACATTGGAATAAGATCATAGAAATTTGGAATTCCATCTCCTGATGATCCATTTGCAATATCAGTGAAAGTGTAATCAAGAGCTCCCTTAATGGCAGCTGCCATGACTTGTCTAATGCTTTGGTCAATATCCAAATGTCTTACTCCGTCGATCAATGATCTCTCAAGGAAGTTTTGGAACTCGTTCATTGATACTCTAATTGCTTCGGCTGGAATGTCAAAGGCGGCATATAATTCTGGTAGCTTGTAGAAGTTTGGTCCTCTTTCTTGTCTCATTTCAGTAGAGAAAAGTTCAATGAATTCAGCAATTCTACCTTCATCTGTCACACCTGCCTCTGGTAAGTTGTTTCTCAAGTATTCCTATGAGCCTTCGAGAATAAGTCTGGAGATTTCTTCAGTCAGTTCATATGGAATTTCGTAGTGAACATTCACGAATTCTGAAATTGGGTCTAAGTTAGCTCCTGAGCTAAATCCAGCACTCATAATGTATCCGTATTCTTCATTAGACAAGGTACCGAATGAGTAAGCCATTGAAGCAGCTGTTGATTCTAATTGCTCTCCTGAAAGTCCACTCTGAGCCAAGATTTCATAGATAAGACCGTTGAAGAAACCTCTCATAGCGTCCAAAATCATATCAATGATGTCTTATGGCAAGTTCATCTGATATTAGACATAATCAATGATAGCACCGATGTTTGGTCCTGTTTCTTCAGTAAGCCATGCCACTGTTAAATCAATAATTCTTTAAATCTCAGGTTCAGTGAATTAAGCTGGATTGATTTGTGGAAGGTTCTCTCTCAAGTATTCTGAGAATCCATCTATCATTCTTGGGACAAATGCATCAAGTGGTGGAATACTAACTTACTCTTCTTTTGCCTCTTCTCTATGATAGAATGTGTATCCTAGATCGATCAACATATTCATCATTTCCAATTGGTCGCGGTCTGAAAATTCACCGTTGCCTTCATAGTCACTCATTTACTTGATTTGGTAGATAGTATAGGCCTCGATAGCTCGGGTATCATCCTCACGGTATACCAATGTGTATCTAAGAACGTGAGACATTGCGCTAATCAACGAGTCGACGATGTGCTCATATGCTGCTTGTCTATTCTCTGGGGTCATTTCTGTCATTTAGTCAAGAATGCCCATCACACTGTTTGGACCGCCATCCAAGAATGCTTTTGGTCCATGTTCATATATCGTTCTCAAGTCATCTTCATTCAAACCTAATTGAATTCCGTATTCAGCATTAAGTCTTTCACCAACTATTTATTGGTAAACATCGATGTTTTTCTGTAAACCATCAAGTACCTGACCGAAATCTGGCATTTGTCTAAGGGTCAAATCATATTCAAGTCTCTCTTAGATTTCATAAAGTTATGTGAAGTATGGTCTGATAATTTCAGCTAAATCTTCATAGGATGTTGCAGTAACAAATTGTCCACTTAATCTTTCGACACTAGAAGCTGGAACTCCCATGTTGTCAGTCAACCAGGACACTAATCCTTCGATAACATCTTGTCTGATTGATTCAGTGAAGGTTTCTCCGAATCTTTCTTATGCTCCTGTAATGGTTTGTTGGAGCAGTTCGTTGACTCGCGATTCAATACTTGGACTGATATATTCTCCTTAGCCGTATGCAATCATTTCAAGAGCATGTGTGAGAATTGAGATGAATCTACCTGCCATTTCTGGTTGATTGATATCGATTTCAATACCGCTCTTGACCATCAATCTGTAGATGGCTTCGTTTTCTTCTTGTGTGGCACCAATATCTAAGAGTCTTGGTCCGAGAGCTGCAATTATCTCATCAAGTTGTTCTTGAGTAGTCACTTCTCTAAATGCTTATTCAAGATAAATGATAGTTTCTTCAGCTTGGTCGTAGAAATCTTGGTTTGTGATTGGTGGCTTATATTATTCATCACGTTCAGCATCAATGTATTCTTGAGCAACTTAATAGACAGCACTCTCAAAGATTGAAAGGAACATCTCAGCGTCTTCCATAGTCCAGGTATCTGGTGATCCTTATAATCTATCAGCTCCTGGATATTATTGCATCACTACTCCTATTCTGACCATTGCTTCTTCAGGAACACCCTTTTCCATCAAGACATAGTAAACACTGGAGATAATATCAGCGATCTGATCTGGTTGAGCCTCATTAAGTTGGTTTCTAAGATCATTGACGATGTATGGAATTTCCTACTAGATCATGTGTGGAATACTGTCTCCTGATGATTTTTGTGATGCTCTTTCAGCAACTTCGTTTAACCAATCTACAATGGTCCATAAAACCCTTTCTTTATACTCATCAGTCATCATAGATGGTGTGATTGATGGATCGAATCCCTCCATGCTATAGAAAGCTTGGCCTAATCCAGAGAGTTCTTCTTATGTGACACCTAATGACATAATATCTTGAATCAACTGTCCGTTGAAGTAGTCCTCAACTTATTCTGGAGTTGGTAAGTTGAAGCCAGCTCTAATCTTGTCCGCTAATTCTGGGATTTTGGCCTTCATATCTGCACCTGAATCACTGTTAGCGTGTGGATTAGTTTTCATATAGGCAATCGTGTAAGCACCTTCCATCAAAACATGATAGAATTGATCCCTGTATTCTAAGGTTGGTTGTTCACCAAGATTCAATTGCTACCAGAGTTCACCAAATATCATCAGATCTTCTGAATTAAGATTAGCTTCAGTCTACAAATATGTTCCAAGACCTTACATGAATTATTGGAATTCGTCCTCGGTGGTAATTGCATAGAGTGTCTCTTATGCATTAATTAAGAAAGCATCGAGTTACTCTAAGACCTGTGGGTCAATCATTGATTTAACTTACATGCCCTCAGCAATCATTTAAAGACCTTGTTCCAGGACATACATGATATCTTCAAGATCAGCAAGGCTTGCTTGTCTTTCTCCGTACATACCGCTCCAGATATTAGTGAATACCTCGGTTGAATGAACTCCAATTTGAAGGAGTTAATCTGAGAACTCACTCTCAAAGAAAGCATTCAATTCTTCGTCTGTTGCGAAAGTTTGTAAATGATCTCTGATGTTATTCAAAAAGTCTTACATTTGCTCAGCAACTTATTGATTTGGTTCCCTTATAACATTTTCATGTTGAGTAGTTTTAGCACTAAGACTGTAGAGGAAATCTCTAACCAAAGCGACCAATTCTTGGATAGTTGCTACATCGCCCAACTGAGGTTCTAACACATTTGCCGTTGAGTTGCTCATTGCGAAATTAGCAAAGCCACTCAACTCTTCTTCTGTTAAACCGAAGATTCCCATCGCAGTCACTCCAATATATTGCACGGTTAAAATGAGTTCATCTTATGTTGTGGCTTCTAACATTCTAGTTTCGAGTTCCCGGATGTATTCTTCAATACCACGATCTGTTAAACTTGTCTCCCTTTTGAATTGTTCTTGCATTTGCTATCCTTTTGCCATCATCATGTTCCTGGCAAATGCAGCAATCAATAGTTCGAGTTAATCGGCATCAAAGGTACCAACTGAGTTGAGTGTGATATTGCTTTCAGCAAGTCTCTCATCAGATAATTCTTCTTCTGGTGCACCCATCTCTAACATATATGATCTATAAAATTCCATCATATCTTTTGTTGCTTGTGCTGTTTGGGCTTATTCGAAATCTGCTCTTACATTAACGATGAACTAACCCAATTCGTTGTACATATTCGTGTACATATCTAAATATTCTTGTGGAACTTCAGTAGAGGTAGGTATAGGCAATGTCCAACCTTAAGCAACTATTGCCAGAGTTCTTTGCAAGGTGGTGAAGAATCCAGTTATATTTGTTTGCGTTGGTTAAACACCCTCAAGTTCAAAGATTTTTCCAAATAATGGCATAGACATGTAAGAGAAGCCGGGAAGGGACAAGATTTCAAATTACATGTTTTACAAGGCAGCCGAGAAAACATCTTCTGGAGCTGTTTCAAATTATAATAATCTTTATTACAGTCCGTCAACTATTGCAGGAATACTGTCTAATAATTCCTGATTTGGTTCACCTCTAACACCACCATTTGCTCCTAACCAACCTTCAGCAACGCCAACAAGTAAGTGATCAAGAGTTATGTCAGGAATGGTTGCAAAAGCGTTAGCAGTCTCTTCACGCCACGCTTCAATTTAAGTGGCATCGAGGCCTGACGATTCTAGGTAGCTTAAAACAATTTCATATGCTTGGATCATTGTTTATTGATTGAACTCTTCTCCGACAAAGTAATCTCTCATTTGTCTATAGGCTACAGCGAATCCATCCTCTTCCTCTTGGAATTCATCGAATTCTCCCTCTGCTGCTGTAGGTGGGCCATTAGGATCGGAGGTGCCTGATGGGCCAGTAGTTGATGGGTCAGAACCATCAGTAGTTGGTGGGCCAGTAGTGGATGGGTCAGAACCATCAGTAGTTGGTGGGCCAGTAGTGGATGGGTCAGAACCATCAGTAGTTGATGGGCCAGTAGTAGATGGATCTTCTTGGAGTCTTCTTCTGAATCTAGTGCCGTCAGCTGCAGTGACGGTTGTATCAACGAAATCACCAGTAGTTGGTTTATCAAATCCACCAGTAGCTGTATCAAATCCACCAGTAGTTGTATCGAAATCACCAGTAGCTGGTTTATCGAATTCACCAGTAGTTGGGTTTGGATAGGTTCCAGCACCTCCTTCAAATTCACCGGTAGTTGGGTTTGGATAGGTTCCAGCACCTCCTTCGAATTCACCGGTAGTTGGGTTTGGATAGGTACCTGGACCTCCTTCGTATCCGTAATCACCAGTAGTTGGGTACTTCTCTTCACCATAATATGCTTCATCATAATACATATCATCGTGATACATGCCATCGTGAGCGGCTGTTTGCATCTGTTGATGGAGAAGGTAAGCTCTGGAAGCTTCAACTGATGCTTACAAGAGGCATTCGACAGTAGTGCATGGTACACCTGCTCCGTCTGGTCCGTACTTCACGATATCAATCATCATGTTTTCAATTGAGAAAGCAGCCTTTTCTCTAAGCTGGTTAACTGCATTGTTCATTGCATCGGCAATTCTATCTGTGAAAGATTCAAAAACTACACCTGTAGTTGCGCTACCAGCTGCTCCACCTGGAATAGCAGTAGCAGCAGTCTATGATGCATAGTATTCATCGAGTGCTGGAGTTGGAATTTGGCTTTGGAAATCCATGAATCCTGCTGGAATAACTTCTCCAGTGAACAATGACCAGACTTAGTCATGTGGGGCATCGATGTAATCTGGGAAAATACCCATTTGGGCATCATCAGGGGTAATATCACCGGTAATGTAAAAACCATTGATGATATCAACAGCTACTTCTGATACTTGTGGCATTAGGGTTGCTTCGTCCAAACTATAAAGGAATGATGGCTCGCATGTTTGAAGGGTACCGGCGACTGGCTCTTGGGCACTTTGCTCTTCTTAATCAGAGAACAAATCGTTAAGTCTCTGCTCGTAGTCTTGAACAAGACTCTCATACCATTACATATCAGATCTGGCATCGATCAATGCGGATTCCTTTGCGGCAGCTAGAGCATCGACTTGTCTTTGTTGGGTGATGACAAGTTGTCTTGCGGCAATTTCATTGAGAATATCTTGAGCCTCTTCAATATCTAACTCAGCAGCTACAATGTCTTCTTTAAGTTGATCAATTCTTTCATTGATAGCAATTGTCAATGCTTCTTCACGATCGTTACCAATAATTTCGTAGATCAAATCTTCAAGAGTGATAATCTGGAGCTCGAATTGTCTTCTATCGTTTTGCTTGGTATTCCAGATGGCCTCTTGATCTTACAATTCTTGAATGAGTTCTGCGTTTTCATCAAGGAATTCATTTTCGTTCATGATTCGCAGGTCTTCATTGATCAATGATTGGAGATGGTTGTTAGCTTATTGAACACTTTGCTTATCCCAACCGATGTACAATTAGATTTCTCTGATGTTACCCTTGGTCATCTCAACTTCATGTTTGAGATCCAAGTACTCTTCAGATTCTCTATCAAGAGTTTCATCAGCTTCCATAGTGTCCAAGTTGGCCTTTAGAAGTGTCTACTTGAATTAGTAGAAAGCAAGTCTCTCTGTTGAGTCATCTAACCACTTTTAGGAATCTGCTGCCCATGTACGGGCATCATCAATATAAAATTGTCTTTCTTCTCTCTCAGCTGTTCTGAGGATGGTTTGTTGTGTCTTTTGCTATTCAACAATTGCAATTTAATCAAGTCTCTTTATTTCAAGAACTCTTTCAGCTTCTTCTTTCTAAAGTTGAAGTGCTGCATCTTGGGCACTATATTTATCTAATTATGTTTGAGCTTCAGCACGCTGTTCAGCAGTTGAAGTAGCATCATCAATGATTAAGGTCAACTCGAGCTGTCTGAAAACAATTTCAAGCTTTTCTCTATCGGCAGACTCGGCCTTTTCTCTTTCCTCTTGCTCTTGTCTAGCAGTTTCTGCAGCGAGCTCTCTTTGTGTTTGAGCTTAATACAGTGCGTCGATGTCAGTTTAGATCTTATCATATGCTGCTTTATCTGTAACGTATTATGCTGTCATGAGGTCGTTTCTTCTGTTATCAATTTATTCGAATTGATCATGGTATTCTGCATGAATAAGGTCTATCTGAGTTTACCATTCTTCATCTACTGGCATGCTGTTAGCTTCAGCATCATCAATGTATGATTGCCACTCTTATAATCTTGGATTCATTTCATCAAGGATAACTTGGGCTTCATTGTCGATTTCCCAAATTTAATCATCAACACTTTAGATTTTTCTCCAAGCTTTAGCAAGCTGTTTGTAGAGTGCATCGAGAGCTTCCATATCTTGTCTGACTTGTTTAGCCTGTTGGGCTGCTTGCTCAGCTCTTGCCAAATCACCCTTGAGGTTATTAACAGCCTTATTGAGATCTGTTAACGTTGTTTCGGCAGCGTCAATTTCTTCTTGAATTGCAGGTCTGTCATCAACTGTCAAATTGAAGTCCTATGGATTAGTGTATTTTGCATTAAGGAAATCTACTTAACCAACTTGTCTGGTGACTTAAATCTCTGCTTCAGTAAGATTTCTTTGCACTTCTTCCTTAGCTTTTGCCAACTCAGCATCCTATGCTTTAGCATTGGCTTCCTTTTCCTTTTGTATTCTTTGGTCCTCAATGACCATGATCGCATCGTATTTTTCATTAGCTTTCTGTTCAGCAAGTCTCATTGATTCTTGAGCTTCTGCAATTCTGGTTGAGATCTTGACATAATCAGCATCACCGGCAACTAGTGCTTCTAATTCTAATTTCCAGAGTGCAATCTTAGATCTATTACCATCAGCAGAATTGGTAAATTAGGTGTATTCTTGCCATAATGTATCGATCTATTACTAAAGTTCTTGTTCTTCAAGTCTTGTGGCATACTGAGATTCAATTTCGGTAAGATTGTTTTGAACTTCAGTCATTCTATCTTAGATTGTGTCAATTTCATTAGTGGCAAGGAAAATTTCCCATTGATAAGCATCTCTATCAGATACAACTGTAGTTGCTTCATACAATGCAGTCAATCTTGTGAGTTCACCTTGTTAATTGGTGAGATCAGTCTGATCAGTAGCAAGTTTATCTTTCATTTCTTGGATTGCCAATCTATACTAGTTATTTTCCTCCTTTCTGTCGAATGCAGTCCATTAGTTATTAATTTGTGTTTGAACTCTATCCCTGTTGGCAATCTTAACGGCGAGATCTGCCTCAAATCTAGTAACAGACATTTCAATCTCGTCCAAAGTTTGCTCGTCTTCTAAGAATGGTTATCTGATTGAATCTTGGTTCTGCTCCCAGTATCTTAGAACCATCTCATCAACATGTGTGTCATTCATAAGTTTGGAGGACGAGAATTCCAATTCTTCGATAGAGATTCTCTCTGAATTAGTACCTATTTTGATATCTTGTTCCCTTCTTCTATTAGTAAATTCACCCTAGAGTTCAGCAATTTTTATGTCCTAGTCAGCAATCTATTCGTTGAGAAGAGCAATGGTAGCTGTAGCTACTGCTTGTGTGACGTCACTATCTTCACCACTAGCAGTCAAATTTGGTGTTAAACTAGTAATTTGTGTTTGAAGATCTGTTTTATAAGTAGTTCTTGTCTGAATCTCTGACTGGATATCCATGATCGCCAATTCTTCAGAAGAGAAATTGAGTGCCAAATCGATTCTTCTCCCCTCAATATGTTTTTATCCAGCTTCAAGTTGCAATTCAGAGTATTTAACTTCAAGTGCTTCGATTTCTTAAGTAGCTGCAACCCATCTTTCCAAATTGGTGGCCTTATTAAGAGCTTGTTCCAACTCTAGACCTCTAGTATATAAATCCTCCAATTATCTGTTGAGAGATTCCCATTCGACTAGTAAGAAGTTTCTTTATTCTTCTTGCTGGATTCTATACTCGCCAGCTTACTCTTTTCTGTTGTCTCTCTCAGTTTTGAATGTATCATATCTAGACTGAAATGTTTCATCAATCAATATCCTTACATTCGAGTTATTCTTATTGATTTCTCCTGCAATGAATTCCTATCTAACTGCTTGATATTCAGCAGAATTCACATCAACAGTTGCCATTTACTCTGCAAGAATTGCTGCTTCAGCTTCAGCTCTAGCTTAAGCTTCTGCTGCAAGTCTTTATTCTTCAGCTAATCTTTCAGCTGCTGCGATTTCTGCAGCTAGTTTCTCAGCTGCTGCTGCTTCAGCTGCTGCTGCTTCAGCTGCAAGCTTTTAATTTAAAGCAGCTGCTGCATCTCTA
>Ga0256413_1000008_pt1 | contig 19281 bp, 18 predicted proteins | sample WCR_77metaT_FD_190054 | JGI IMG/M metagenome (GOLD analysis project Ga0256413, IMG submission 190054) | Metatranscriptome of seawater microbial communities from Monterey Bay, California, United States - WCR_77 (Metagenome Metatranscriptome) | ecosystem: Environmental > Aquatic > Marine > Coastal... | reverse complement strand
GTTTTATGGAACCATCTTATCCTCAACTTGTAGTTTTATCCTATCAAGAACTTCCTACCGAAACCCAAATTGAGCCTTTTGGTGCAATTTCAATTGAAGCCCAATCGTTACCCCCCGATATCATTTCAGCGATGGAAGATTCCAATTCTGCCCCAAATTCTGGCGAAGTACCTGTTGCTGCATAATTAAATGGAAACTTTAACCGATAGTAATTCAGATGCGAAAGCTGGAAAAAGATTTCGATTAACGGTAAAATCTGCGGAAGAGGCAGTTCGAGTTATCAGGGATAAGTTAGGGGAAAATGCTCGCGTCTTGTCTGTTCGTCAAGTTGGAGGTGAGGGATTGAAAAAATTTATTTCGTCTCCTAAATTGGAAGTAATTGCGGAGATTCCTTCCAATTCAGGATCTGTTGAAAATGATAAATTAGAAAACGGTCTCAGTAGTCCAACGTTAGATGAGAATGGAGTTTCTAGTGTTTCAGTTCCCTCGGTTTCATCTGCAAAATCGGAGGTTTCAAGTCCTTTACCCGATGAAACTGATGAAACTCCTGACGAAAGTGAAAGTGACTCTTTTAAAATATTGGCTAAAACAGGATTTGATCAGCAATTGCTCAATGATATTCAGTCATGGTCAAATTGGCCCGAGATTAACAATCTTCCACTCGCCGAAACTCTTAAAGAAATAACCATTGGGCTTTCAGATCGTTTCAAGTCCTTAGATTCATCTGCTGTTGGTAATCGGATTGCTTTAATTGGAGCACCAGGGGTTGGAAAAACTACTACATTATGCAAATTTCTTGCACATGATGTATTCATGAATAAAAAATCGCCAAATGTGCTAAAGGTAGAAAATGGAATACCAAATCCAGATGATGCTTTGAGAATATTTTGCGAAGTTATTGGAGTAACTCTTTACAGAGAGTCTACGAAAATTCCTAAAAGTTCATTTGATTCTCCTTTGTATTTAGATTTTCCTGGTCTTTCTCTTGCGCATAACGATGATTGGATGAAAGCAAAGCAGGACCTCGATGACTTAAATGTTGAAACTCGTGTTTTAGTCTTAAATTCCGCTTATGATAAGCAAGTTCTCAATAAATCTATAAACTTTGGAAACAATATTGGAGTTACTCACCTTGCGTATACTCACTTTGATGAGCTTTCTAATTCCACCAAACTTTGGCCATTACTTTTGCGTAATAATCTATCACCACTGTGTGTTTGTAACGGGCAGAATGTAACAGGAGATTTTAGTACCAGTGTTCTAAATCAAATGATCGCAAAAACTTTCCCGGAAGAACTTTATGCTAGAGGGTTTTCAGCTTACAGGAAAATCTAATTATGAATAATGATGCTCGATTTTTCTTCTATTTGTCTGGTTTTATTGGGTTTGTTGTGTTTTTTTTAGTTGGTATTTTAATCTCTCATGACTTTATCATTGCACTGGTTCAAAGCACATTCGGATGCCTGTTTTTTGCCCTGTGTGGTAGATTTTTATTAAGCTTTATTTTAAATGGAATTATTGTAGAATCGATTTCTCGTAATAAGAAAATCGAAACTGGAAATGTATCTAAACAAAATGACAATGATTCTGCTAAATTGGCCGAGGCTATGAATGAAGCATCGACTAACTCTAAGCATATGGTGCAAGCTCAAGTTTAATTAATCGTCTAATATGAATTCGCTCAACACAAAAAAGAAAGATACTGACAAAGCTTTTTCAGTTGCTTCTTCTGTGCGAATGAAAGAAGCGGCTGACAAGTACAGGTTGGCTATGTCAGATGAGAAATCAAGAGATCAACTCATTGAAGATTATCTTCCTCTTGTTAAATCAATAGTTTCTCGTATGCGATTTCATTTTCCCGATCATTATGAGATTGAGGATATGTACGGCATTGCTGTTAAGGCTTTAATTGTGTCCGTTAATCAATTTAATCCATCTAAAGGAAAGTCCTTTGGTAATTATGCTGCTTTAAGAATTAAGGGTTCACTTCTAGATGAATTAAGGAAAATTGATTCTCTTCCTCGTGCTAACCGAGCTAAAGCTAGGTCATTGCAAACTACAATTTCAGAAATGGAATCGCGTCTCAAGCGACCTGTTAGTGTTGATGAAGTTAAGGAAGAGTTAAATTTGAGCCATTCTGAATACGAGACTTTATTGAAAGAAACACAGCCTATTACTTTTGTCCCCATCGATGCGCCTGTGAGTGGACATTCTGGAGACGGTGACTCGACTCCACTCTCTGAAACAATTTCTGATCCTACTGAGCAGGATGCTTCTGAGAAAACAGAGCATAGAGAAAAAGTTCTTTTGTTAAGAGATAAAATTAAGGATTTACCGGATCCACAAAAGAAAATTCTAATGTTATATTATTACGAGGAACTGAAACTTTCTGAAATAGCGCACATTTTTGGGTTGTCAGAAGGGCGAATTAGTCAAATTCTCTCCCAATCGGTGCTGGCACTTCGTTCGCACTTCCGAACCTTACTCTAAATTATTTTTAAGTTATGTTACTTGTTGTAGGAATGATTATCGTTTTCGCTTCTTGTATTGGTGGTTTTATGACCGCTGGTGGAAATCCTATTTCTCTGGTTCACCCAGGTGAAATTATGATTATTTGTGGTATTGGTCTTGGCATACTTGTTGTATCTAGCCCCAAAAGTGTTCTTGTTGGATTAAAGATTGATATTATCAAAGCATTTAAGGGTGGAATCGCGAGTAAGGAAAAGTTTATCGACCTCCTCGTTCTTCTTTATGAACTTTTTATGCTCGGAAGAAGGAAAGGTACGCCAGCACTTGATGAACATGTGAGCGACCCCCAGAATAGTTCAATTTTCACCAAGTATCCTTCTTTTCTCAACGACGCTGGCTTAGTTGAATTTTTGTGTAACTCGCTGAGACCAATTGTTGATGGTCGTTGTAAGCCAGCAGAAATTGGTGGTATTTTAAAAGCAGAATTGAACAGTAGGGAAGCTGAGGCGGGAAGGTCAATAAAAGCAATAGAAATGATTGCGGATGCACTCCCGGGCGTTGGTATTGTTGCAGCCGTTTTAGGTATTATTAACACCATGTCCAATTTGGAAGACCCTTCCTCGGTTGGCGCAAAGGTTGCGGCAGCACTAAGTGGTACTTTCCTTGGAATATTTCTTGCTTATGGTATCGGAATTCCACTCGGTAGATTGGTTTCTTTAAATCAAACGCAAGAGTTTTTGTACTATCATATTGTAGAAAGATCAGTCTCCGGTTTCGCCACGGGATTATCACCCATCATGGCGGTTGAGATTGGGCGTAGATCTCTCGATAACCTTATCCAACCCTCTGCTGATGAACTCGAAGAAAAGTGCAAGGATGCTGCTAAGGGTGGTTAATTCTAAAATCCCTCATACTTAATGTTTAGTCGCATTCATAGGAGTAAAACCTTTAAGAAAGGAAGTCACGGCGGAGCTTGGAAGGTGGCTTATGCCGATTTTGTTACGGGAATGATGTCCTTGTTTTTAGTTTTGTGGATTTTGTCACAAGATGAAGAGGTAATTATAGCCACTACTAGGTTTTTCAGAGACCCATACAAAGCAGGGGTTCCAAAATCTACTCCAGTCGAGCAAAAAGATGCTCGCCCAGGTAGTATGGTAGATCAAATAGTAGGTCGTTCAGATACTACGATGAGGAATACAGATGATACGACCTCAATAGATATTGATGTGTTACATAGAATAGCCCAAGATTGGTTTAAAAGATTAAAATTACATGAGATTGATGATTCAACCATGCAAATCGAAGCTACTTCAGAAGGTTTAAAAGTTACCCTATTTCATGGTGATGATAAACCTCTTTTCGAACCTTCATCCTCTCAGTTGACAATTCATGGAACGAAGGTAATGCAAAGAATGTCTTGGCTCCTTTCTCAACATGTTTTAGTTTATCGTGTTGATTCGCACAGTAACCATCTGGATAGTGGAAAAGGAAATACAACTGGTTCTAATGCTTGGACTATGTCCCTGGAGCAAGGTGCAGAGGTGACTAATGCCCTTGTGCACTACTCGGCTGGTGAATTAGATGGAAAACTTGAACGAATAACTGGTCATGGTTCCACCAAGCCAAACGATATTCGGTACCCCAATCAACCAGCCAAAAATCGTCGTGTTGAGCTTAGCCTTGTTTTGGATATGAGTAAGGAAGACCTTGCTCAATACAAATAACATAAACGGTACGCAATCTGCTTAATCAAGTTATGCAAAGTTATTTATCTGGTCGCGGAGCAAGTATTGAAAGTAATGATTCTACTGATGCTTCTAGTACATTTAATTCCTACCTTTCTGATCCCAATAAACAGCACCAAGTTCCTGTTTCCTCGGATTCGGATGATTCTCCTCAAAATAGTGAAACCGAGATTATTCATACAGACGAAAGTGGAATTAAGATTGAAGTTGTTTCTGTAGATAACTCACCTGTAAATATACTTATTCATATTCCTGATGGTCGCGTGATTGACTTATCGTGTGAATACTAGGATTTTTTAATTTTCTCGTAAGTCCGACCCCGAGCATGCATTTGGCATGTTTTTTGCTTTCATGAGGGTGTGAATTTATCTCTCTATGAAAACGCATCTGCCCTACGAGGGTTAGAGCAGTACCAAAATGTAATTGCAAACAACATAGCTGCAAGCCATGTGGCAGGTTTCAAAAAGGTAGCGGTTAGCTTTGAGGCAGTTGAGGGAGGCGAGATTGCCAGAAGCACTCATGATCGACTTAGGAATGAAATGCCGGGTTCCTTTCCTGTAATGAAAAATCAAGTTGATTATAACGAGGGCGAAATGAAAGAGACAAACAACCCCATGGATTTAGCCTTGAGAGGCGAAGGTTTTTTCGCACTGCTTAACCAAAATGGTGATTCCGTTTATACACGAGACGGTCAGTTTTATGTTGATTCCCAGGGTGTAATGGTCAACAGCATGGGGCATCAATTTTCGGATGATGGTGGTGCAAGTATTCAGACTATACCCGGAGGTGGTGACCTTACTATTGATAAAGAGGGGCAGGTTTTTCAGGGTGATCAAAACATTGGAAAGGTAGGAGTTTTTTCGTTTGAAAACCCACTTCTTGACTTACAGAAAGTTGGAGGTGGATTTGTAGCCAAAGATCCCGAGACTAACCCCGAGGTTACTGATCCAACCCAATTTACAATAATGCAAGGATATCTTGAGTCTAGTAATGTATCTGCAATCGAAGAAATGATCGGATTAATTGAAGTCTCACGTGCACATGAAGCGAACCAGAAAATGATTCAAACATTTGACCAAAATATTGGCAAAGCTATAGGAACTTTAGGGCAAACACAGTAAATCTAAGTAACAAAATATACTATGAACTTATCTCTTTATTCAGGTGCCACTGGCATGCAGGCACAGCAAATGAACTTAAATGTTATTTCTAATAATATAGCCAATGTTAATACAACAGGCTACAAGAAGAATAAAATTGAATTTCAAGATTTGCTTTATCAGAACCCTCGCCAATCAGGTGGGCAAACGGGTGCAGGAAATGTTGTCCCTACCGGGGTTGAAATGGGAAATGGAACAAAAGTAGTCTCCACAGCTAAGATATTTACTCAGGGACAACTTACACAAAGTGGTGAGAAGATGGATATTGCGATTGATGGGACAGGTTTTTTCCAAGTTGAAAAGCCAGATGGTACTGAGGCATATACACGAGATGGCGCATTTAAGGTTGGACCTGATGGTCAGATCACAACTGCAGATGCGTTACCATTAGCCGCTGGTTTGCAAATTGATCCAGAGGTAACCAATGTTTTCGTTTCCCCAACAGGTGAAGTTTCAGTTGAAACTGCAGATGGAACTCAAATTATTGGACAACTTGAATTAGTACGATTTCCGAACTCCGCAGGACTTAAAGCGAACGGTGGGAATCTTTTTACTGAAACCGAAGCAAGCGGTGCTCCTGAAATTGGTGCTCCTGGTGAAAATGGGTTTGGCGTTCTACAGCAAGGCTATTTAGAAATGTCCAATGTTAATGTGGTAGAAGAGATGGTTAATATGATTATTGCACAAAGAGCTTACGAAATTAATTCAAAATCTATCCAAACATCTGATGACATGCTTTCTCGTGTTAACCAGTTGAAAAGATAATTAATGAAGATTTGGCTTTTAGCATTACTTTCTCCCTTGTGCATTCTATTTGCGGATGTAAGTCGTTTTATCGATTCAATTGATTTTTCTTCTGCACCCGTAAAAACTAGGATTATTACAAAATCTTCTGCATTGATTTCCTCCCCACCCGCAATGTTGCGTTCCTATGACTCAACTTTATCCGCAACTCCGAAAACGATAACTCTTGACCGACAAACTTTAGAGAAAAGGCTCGGGGAGAGTATCTCTCATCGCTACCAGGCTTCCGGAAGGGTAATTGCTTTCCTTACTCGGGAGTGGACTCCCATAAAGGTTAGTTCTAATTATCTAATAAAGATTTCAGATTGCTCTCCAGATGAGTTATCTTCAAGTACTTTTACTCGTTTTGGAGTTTGGGATGATGGTAATTTGATAGGAACATTTGCGGAACCTTTAAGAATCGGTCAATATGTGGATGTGTTTTATTCTAAGACGCCCTTGATGAGGGGGGTGAGAATGAGCTCAGTTCAATTTGATCAAAAACCCGTTGATATACTTAAACAACACGCTGGTGCAGTTCCGGTTACCGCTAATGTGAAAGGTTATCAGTTGTCTTCCAATATCAAATCTAACACTCCCATTAAGTGGAATTTTCTCTCTAAAGTTACCTTAGTGAAAAAAGGTCAAATCGTTGATGTATTCGCTTCTGGTAATGGTATTTATGTAACAATGAAAGGCATGGCTCTAGAAAACGGAGTAGCAGGAGGAAATGTAACAGTACAAAACCTTTCTTCCGATAAAAAGTTTCAAGCAAAGGTTTTAAATGAAAATAGCGTTAAAGTTCACCTCTAATGAAAATAATATCTAATATAATCTTAATATTGATGATCTGCAACAGTACCTTTGCAGTATCTCTTTGGCTGAAGAGTTCCAATAATCAAAGAGGTCTCTATGGAGATAAGCGTTCTTTCGCCGTAGGCGATTTGATTACCATAGATGTTGGCGAAAGTTCATCGTTAGCCGCTTCTCAAAATTCTGTCCGTAATCGTCAGTCACAAATTGAAAACGCGGTGAAGCAATTCTTGTTTGCTAATAGCAAAATGGGTACTCACAAGGGGGGGCTTCCTGGTACTGAGATAGAAACAAAAAGTAGCAATCAAGGAGGTGGGTCAATTGCAAATACTCAAAATCTTAAGGGCCGGGTAAGTGTTGTTGTTATTGATGTTTTACCTAATGGTGTTCTTGTTTTGGAGGGTGCTCGAATGGTAACATTTTCAGGCGAAAGTTATTATGCTGTTTTAAAAGGTATGGTTCGTCAGGAAGATATAGGTGCTGGATTCAGGGAGGGATTACGATATCGAAATATTGTTTCATCTCAATACATTGCAGATGCTCAAATTGAGTTTGTTTCAAAGGGTAGTTTAAATGATGCACAAAAAGAAAGTTGGTACCAAAAGATAGCTGCAGTTATTAACCCATTTTAATTATATGTATCATAAACTTATGAAATCTACTGCATGGGGATGCCTTTTTATCTTAGCATTGACCTCTGTTTTTGGGGCTAGAATTAAAGATTTGACTGATGTTCGTGGCAGCAGAAGCAATCAATTGTTTGGGTATGGTATCGTAACCGGGCTTGCTGGTCAGGGCGATTCTCGCATAGAGTACACTGAATTAGGGGTGTTGAATGCCTTAGAGACTTTAGGGATAAGAGCAGATAAGGCAGATAAATCTAGAAATATAGCTGCTGTAATGGTCACGGCAGATATTGGACCATTTGCAAAGGAGGGAGCAAGAATGGATGTAACAGTCTCCTCCATTGGTAATGCAGACTCTCTTCAAGGTGGTATTTTATTACAAACCCCTCTATACGGTGCAGATGGAAAAGTTTACTCAGTTGCTCAGGGTGCTGTTTCGATAGGTGGATTGTCTGCTGGTGGTGGTGGCGGTGCAAATGTTCAAGTTAATCATCCGACTGTTGGTATTGTCAGTAATGGTGGATTAGTAGAGAGAGAAATTGAAAGTCGGGTTCTAAATAGTGGTAATGAGATAGAACTTATTTTAAGATCACCTGATTCTTTAACAGCTGTTAAAATTGCTGATGCGATCAACAAGTACTATCCGGGTACATCCTTGGCAATTGATGGTGGGGTAGTGAATGTTCAAGTTCCTGCTGATTTTCGTGGTCAAACCACAAACTTTCTTGCTGCAGTAGGAGGTATCGATGTTAAACCAGATGTTCCAGCTAGGGTTATCATTAATGAAAGAACTGGTACTATTGTTGCGACACAAAGCGTTCGTATTTCACCAGTTGCTGTCAGTAGCAGCAATGTTACCATTTTCTTGAACCCGACAACGGGAGTTAGTCAACCTCTGCCATTCTCTCAGGGTGCAACTACAATTTTACAAGGTGAGAATGCAGATCTAATTGAAGAAGTCGGTAGATTTGAGGCACTTGATGAATTAGACCCTCCGGGAGCATCAACTGTTAATGAACTTGCATCCGCTCTCAATAAACTCGGGTTAACTACTCGTGAAATGACTTCTATATTACAATCCATTAAAAATGCTGGAGCTCTTCAAGCTGAGCTTATCATTAATTAAAAAATATTATGGAAGCGGAAAGTGTAGGAAAGCAATATGTGGGAATGGATTCTTCCATGCTCATGGAGATGGCACATTCTAAGCATACGACTCATGACCAAAAAGTTGCAGCTGTCAGTGATCAATTTGAATCCGTTCTGGTGAAGCAGTTTTTAAAAGAGGCATTAAAGCCTATGTTTAAAGGTGTTTTTAATGAGGATGGTGGAGCTCATCGAATGTATCGTCACTTCTTCACGGATGCGATTTCAGAAAGTATTGCTAGCGGGGGTGGTTTTGGAGTTTCTACTATTCTGCAGCAACAACTTCAGAATAAAGGCGATGATTCAAGCTTATTGAAAGAGGGCACTAAACAATAAATATATGGTTCAACTTGCACAGAAACCTAATTCAAGCCTGACTTTTACATGGGAAGACTTGCTTACTTTACTCAGAGATGAATTGCAGGAATATGGTGGTTTAGTTGGTCTTTTAAATGCCCAGCAACAGAGTATTCTTGATCGCAGGACAGAAAGTCTCATGGAGATTAACCAATCTGTACAAAATCAAATGGAAGCAAGTCAAATGCTACAAAAGAGACGGCAAGGCTTTGTTACTTCCCTCGCTAGTTCACTGGGTAAACCAAGTGATTCAAGTTTGAATCAATTAGTTGAACATTTCCCGGAAGTTACTCAACCGATGTTCCAAAGTATAATTGAAGAAATTAATAAACTGATCTCTCAAATTAGATATAGAATTTCCCAAAATCAAAAAATCCTCGCTCGTTTGTCTGAGGTAACTGATCAATTGCTATCTGTTACTGATCCAAAGTCTCATTCTAAAACCTACAATCGTTCTGGAGACATTAGCCGATTGTCTAAAACACCGAGATCATCCCTAAATGAATCTGCTTAAGGACTAATTTACAATGGGACTATTAGGAGAGATAAGTAAAAGTTCTGAAGCCCTTCGCTATCACGCGAGGACAGCTGAAGTTGCTGGTCAGAATTTAGCTCATGTTAATGATGAGAATTATGCCAGGCAACGGGTGCTTGCAAGAGAAGGAGTTATGCACACTTCTTTCGGCGGGCTTCTTTCATCTGGATTAGAGGCAGGTGGAGTTGATCATGCTAGAAATCAAATTTTAGATTCAAGAGTCATAAATGAGAAAGGGGATTCTGCATCCTTAGCCGCTCAGCAAGAAATCCTTCAACTTTTGCAGGGTGCTTTGGGGGAGAAAATTAATCGCCAAGGTGTTAATGTTGGACTAGATGACTTGCACGAAAGTGATTTGGCTCCCGGTAGTTTGACTCGAGCTTTAAATGATTTTTTCAATACATTTCAAGAACTTTCAGCGTCGCCTTACGAACCCACGATTAAACAGGAATTGTTTCATAAAATTGAAACTTTAACTAAGCGTTTTAATGAGGCTGGGCATAGTTTAGAGCAAATAGAATCTGATGTTTCAGAAATAATCTCAAGGTCGACAGATCAGATCAATATTCTTCTTGGTCAAATCCACGAAACAAATACCCAAGTTCGTCGATTTGAATTGCTTGATCAAGGAAAAGCAGTCTCTTATCGTGATCAAAGACAAAAACTTTTTGAAGAGCTAGGTAGTTTAATCAATTTCTCTCAGGAAGAAGATGTTTCTGCAGCTACAGGACAGGTTTCTGGTTTTGTTAATCTTTTCATCGATGGTGAAAATGGCGAAAAAGTAAATATTTTAGATTCAAAAGGAGCGAAGAATTTAACAAATCAATGGGGACAAGAATTTACGATTGTAGCTCCCACAGATCCTAATGGCGTTGCTGCTGTTGTTCGTGCTAAGATAGATTCCAATGGTCAGCTTGGACGATTAGAGGTCTTAAAAAGCGGTTCGAAATATGATGATTCTGACGGACCTTTATTAGTTAGCATTTTGCCCCCGAAACCAACTGAACCTCTAATCATTGAGGAGCAAAAAGAACAACAGGTACTTGACCAAAACCAAGATCCTTTGGCTCTTGAGCAAGTGGAACCGGCTCAAATGGCGAATCAAGCGGTTGATGCGGGTAATGAAATTGCAGCTCAAACTGGAGGAGATATTGGAAGCACCACCACTATTGACCCTTCTTCCTCTTCTCGTAAATCAGGTGAAGTCTTTTACGAGGGAAACAGTTACTACCAAGCTTTAGTGGATACGCAAAAGGGTGATATTCTAACTGACGAAACTAGATTCTTAGCTATATCCGACCCTCCGAATGGTATAGTTTCAGAAATAAAGCGAACATTTTCAGATGTCGATTTCTTTGCTAAGGGTAGTCAAATCTATTATGAAGGAAAAGTTTATCAAGCTACCACTGATGTAGGTCCGATAACAAAAGAGGTTGGACTTGTTGATCCTGCAACTGAGGCAGTTTTGAGTTCAAGGAATTATTCCAACGGCGAGGTTTTTCAGTTTAACAATAATTATTATCAAGCCACAAAGAATGTTTCGAAGGGAACAGAGTTTTCTTCTTTGCCGGTAGTAGCTGGTGCGGTTGATCAATCAGGAATAATTGCATTGGGTGCAACTTTGCCGCAGAAGTCATCAGAGTTGGATATTTCTTGGCCAAATGGAGATGCCTTGGTTGCTGGTTCAGTCATTTCTTTTGTTGATCCCAGTTCTCCTTCTGGTTCGAGCGGCAACTTTTACATGGCAGTTGGAGATGTTGCAGCTGCGACTAGTGAATTGCCTTCTTCTTCCTCTAATTTTATCAAAATTGGTGCTTTTGTGGATGATACGATTTCAACTGTTCAATCTCTACCCAAAAATGTAACTAGTATTCAAAATGGTGTGGAGGTAAATGAACCACAAATTAACTTTGAAGCGGGTAATATTTACTATGACGAAACTTCCGCAACTCATTTTTTAGTCAAGGCCAAACCAAATCCCGTTGCAGGTGATGCTGATATTAATACTTTTAATCCATCTGATGTTAAATGGAAAAATAATTTCCATATTTTTACACCTGACCCGACATCTGGCTTGCCTCCAACATCTGTGTTGAGAAAGTCAAACCCCGGTGGATTGAATGTAACAAGTGGATCCTTACAGGAATTAAACATTGGGGTTGCAGAAGCAATCATACAAAATGGAGAAATTAAAAGTTTTAATATTCTTCAGAAATCGAACGATTTACCTTCTACAGATGCCTTATTTGTAAATGGATTGGAAGTCGATTTGAAATCAGGTTCTTTGCATGGTTACCAACACGCAAGACAGGTTGAACTTGAAGACTTCAGGATTTCTCTGAACGACCTTGTCTCTAAATTTGTTACCCAAGTTAATAGCATATATAATCCGCAAGATGCACCCGGTGAATACCTTTTTGGCTTTGAGGCTAATCTTACTCGTCCTACAATGGGGCGAAATGTAATAATGGAAGAAGAGTTTGGTCTTTACGGAGTTGAGGGAAATGGCGACTTGAAATTATTTCGTAACGAGGTAAAAATGTCCCTTGCTTACGCAGAAGATGATACTTTTACAGTAACCAGTACAACGCCGGTAATTCCGGTGGAGTTAAAGGAACAATTTGAAGGAACAGGTTACATCATAAGAGATACCGTTGACGGGCAACTTCAGTTAGAAGATACCAATTCCGGATCACTATACACTTTTTATGGTAGTGCAAAAAGAATGCAAAATGTCACCATGGAAACTGACAGTAACTACGCTGGAGAAGATTTACTGATAGGAACTGCTGACGATGGTCGGTCCGTTATGTTAGCCTACGAAAATATTCCATTTCGACTTGAGCAGGGAGATAGTGAATTTTTACTGGGAGATAATTTTTCTTTTGATGCTGTGCTTGATAATAGTTGGAATTTAGCCAGTTCGTTAATTATTGATGATAACCTTACTGCAGAAACCATTGTTGCGAGTTCTGATTTTGATCAAGGTTCAAATGATCTTGCTCTTGCTATAGCAGAATTGGGTAATAACGAATTTGCGAAAGATATTTCAGATATAAATGCCGATATCGGAAACTCTCTTTCTGATATCAGTGATAATATCGATCATCAGAAAACAATTGAGACACTTCTCCTAGATCAAAGAAATGCAATAAGTTCTGTTTCAATAGACGAAGAGGTAGCGGATTTGATGCAATTCCAAAGATCTTTTCAAGCATCCTCTAGAGTTTTAAATACACTCGACAAAATGCTAGAACTTGTTGTTATGGGGCTTTTGAAATAATTTAAATGAGACTTCCCAACATCAGTTCAAGTAATTCTATTATCCAAAAGATAAAAGACCTTGATCAGCAAAGATTTAAACTTGATGCTCAAATAACAAGTGGTCAAAAGTTAACTCTACCTGAAGATGATGGTATGAGACTTGGTCGAGTCATACAATTAGAAACTCAAAAGGGACAATTAACTCAATACCAGAGAAATGCTTCCTACGCTAAAGAATATCTAGATGCGGGTCATCTGAACCTTGATAAGCTTCGTGAACTCAATCAACGAGGTCAGGAAATTGCTAGAACTGCTGGCTCGAGTTTAAATGGTCCAGCAATGGAAACTTATGGTTTTGAATTAAATCAATTAATTGAAGAAGCTCTTAATCGAGTTAATTCAACTCACCGCAAGCAAGCATTGTTTGGTGGTACGAAATTGAAGCCAGAATTTGGAAATTCAGAGATATTACTTGGTAAAAGAGAACAGAAAACTTTTACATTTAATGAAGTTGGCTCTCTTGGAAATGATGGTAAGAGAAGGGTAAGTAAGGATGAGATTATAAACTTTTCTCTGAATGGAAGAGAATATGTGGTTCAGTCGAAAATCGATGGCCTTAGTACTGATTCAATTGCGACTCGATTGAAGGATTTGATTAATAATGATGCAGAACTTCTTTCAGATTCTCTCTCTTTCGAAACATCTGAATACAAGGCTTTTGTGCGTGGTTCCGCGTCCAATGATATTTACAGGAATCCCAAAGCTACTCTTGAAGCAGAAATCGCGACAAATGGCGATTTATTGATATTCGGCAGTGTTGGAGAATCTTACCAAGCCTCTTCGTCCTACACTACAAAATGGGATCCAAATTATTATTTCCCCGAACAACTTGAAGAAAAACTAAATGCTGAGACTGCTTTGCGTTACCCTGGGACCCAATACACGGAACTTTCACAAAGTGATAAGCAAATTGTTGATAGTGCCGTTCAAGGAAGCGATTGGAACAGAAACTTATCTGTAACTTCTACACTAGTTAAAGGAACTTCAACTATATCCGTTGAACACACCGAACATTGGAAACGCCTAACAATATATAAGCAGGGTGATATTGTTGAGCATGAGGGGCGATTTTTTGAATCAATTGGATCCGACAATGTAAATCATTCACCTCTAAGCAGTGGCACGGATTATTGGTCCGAAGTAGGAAGCGGTTACAAAGTACCAAGGGAAGACTGGGATTTAGAAGTTACAGGTACAAATAGTCGCTTCTATTATACAACACCGGACGGTAAACTTTTTGCGGATCAAGCTAGTGCTACGAACTATGCTCAAAATATTCTTTTGGCTAGTAAAATTCAGGAGTATCAGCAGGCTAGTAATCCGGGTGCGGCTTTAGCTACTGACTTAGCAAATGTGGTAAAACGCATTGCAGTTCCGGTTAATGAATTTTCTGTCAATGGTTCTGACAGTGAGGCAGCAGTTTTCTTTGATCCTGAAACATTGGAATACAAGTTAGTTGCGGCAGGAGATGGGGGATCTGTTGTAAAAGGAGCTTTTATTAAAGAAAATGGACAAGTTTTTTCTTCAACGGAAAATTTTCAAAACAACGATGTAATCCTACATGAGGGGCGTTATTTTCTTGTTCAGGACTCAACAAAGGTGGATCCTACCAATTTAGAGCATATTGTTGAGCACTTTCCGCCCTCTGGAGACATCGTTACTTACAGTGGACAAAATATAACATTATCTACTCTTCCTACTGGGCAAAACCTCTCTGTTAATGCTGGCCAGTATATACACGATGATACAAATAATAAATATTATCTTGCGAATCAAAGTCTTAATTTAAGCCCTGCAGATATTAATTCCGTGCTTAGTCAGGCTACCGCGACTGCATCTACAATGCCACGCGATCCTGCGACATTAGACGCTTACAACTCTTCACCTTTTCTTGCTGGTAACTTCATTTCTCCCAATGGAACAACTGCATTAGTTGCTTCTGATGTGATGCGGGGCACTTTTGACCCAAAGAAAGATTATACAACTGGCGATGTGGTATGGGATGGGGTTGATGCTAATGGGGATGGAATATATTACGAGTTGCAATCTTCGCACCTTGGTGAATGGAGAACGGGTGAAGCAGTTACGCAAGGGCAGACTATCTTTAGAGACAGTAAGCTATATGAAGCTAGATTTCAATTAACAACAACCAATAATACTGATTTAAACTTTTCTTCTAATTGGGATGAGTTGGGAACTCCTCCAAATCCACCTTCTGCTTCTCAATTTACTAACTTGTCTTTTGGCAAAAAGCCTAATGATATTTCACCTACCGTAAAAACTGAAGCGACAGATGTTACCAATACTATAAATAACAAGTATTTTATAGAGGTTAGTGCCACAACCAACCCTCTTTCAGTCTATTTGCCGAGTGGGTTAGTTGAAATGGGTTATGCTCCGGACGATGTACAATTGAAGCAGGGGCAATATTTCCACGACACAATCAATAATCAATACTTGCTCGTTAAAAGTGATGCGTCACTTTCCTTTTCAGATACATCGATAAACAGTTCGGACATAAGCGCGAGTTCACTGAATCTAGTTTCTTTGACCGAGCGTTCAGATGGAAGTGTTTTTCTTCTCGGTGACACTCTCCCAACTGAAGGGAAAGAGCACATTTATTCTTCCAGTAAAAGGCTTGACGCTAAGGCGGGAGATTATATCTACGATCCCGACAATAACGACTTTTATGTCGCTAAGCAGAATTTTAATAAACCAGCTGATTGGGTCACGGGCATGCCTGTCACATCAAGTGATTTGGCTTCAGTGAACGGAAAATTATATTTTGCCAATTCTTCCATTACAGCTGAAAATAATACTTTAGCTAATTTTGCTACAAATTGGACTGAAGCAAGTACTTGGTTGGAAGGGTTTGCGGTAAGCAGTGGAGATCATGCTTATCGAAATGGAGATTACTATGTTGCAAATGCTGATATTTCTCCTTCTAACAACAGCCTTAACAATTTCGATACTAATTGGACGCTTAAAAACGTTCCTGATTACAGTTTAGAGAATAACGATCTTTTCAGTAAGGTTGGAAGTTCTGATACAATACCTGGTCCTCGCTCTGCTGAGCAGGGAGATGACTGGAGTCCTAATTTGTCATATGATTTCGGGCAAATTGTTTACCATGAAGGAAAATATTTTCAGTGCCAAAAAAGTAGTTTCAACAACTATTTAGATATTCCCAGTTTGTCAGGTGATTTGCCTCTAGTTACCCCAAGTGATGTTAATATTCCCACTGTTAGCGGACAATTAGTTGCAAATGATATTTGGTTACAAGTTGAAAAACAATTGAATCATGTTTTTAAATTTAAAGTCGACAACACGAATAGTCCTACGGTTACAGTACAACCAGCTGGTAGTTCAGGAATAGATGCACAGGCAGAAGCAATAGTAGATTCTGACGGTCAAGTTGTGGGTTTAAAAGTGATCGAACCCGGCAGATATTTCTTTGGTTCATCGAGTGGGGGAGAGGTTCCACCGAATTTTCAAAAGGCAAAAGTGATGTTATCAAATGGGCAGGAAATGGAAGCTGACATTCTGTGGGGGCAGAACCCTAGCGACCCGGGGCCCTATAAAATTCTAGGATTTGATATTTCTGGTGATATTCCTCTTAAGGGTACAACTATGAGTGCCAGTATTGGAGATAATTTTACTTTCGCAACAGGCACAAAAACATTTTTGGATCATCGTGATAGCAATGGAGATGTTATTAATGTAACATACACTGGGAGCGATAGAAACTCTCAGTATTATATCGGAAATGAGAGTAAGATTTCAGGCTTTTTGGATGCTGATAATAAAGGAACTGAAGAATTAGGAGATGTTGTTAATTCTCTTGTTGATTTGCGAGATGCTCTCTCTAATGCAACCCCTTCTCATTATTCACAAGCCGTTGAAGATGAAGAAATGGAACTTCTTAATCAGGAAGACAAAATAATTAATAAACTGGGTGAACTTTCAGCTCGAATGGTCCGAATGGAAACAGTCAGAGCTCATGACGAAGATTATTTTGTTCAGCTCGATCAACGAATTTCCAATGATGTAGATATTGATTTATCGGAAGCGATTATGCGCTTAACTCGATTGTCCACATCATACCAAGCTGCTTTGCAAATCGGTTCACAGCTGTTAAATACATCACTATTGAATTATCTGTAATTCTGTAAGATGAAACTCAAGGTAAACGAAGATTCCAATACCCCCGAGATCGGGCAATCTGAAACAAGGAGTGAAATAAAACTTCCCCAAGGTCTTTTCGGATTTGCTGAAATTAGGTCGATGGAGTTGGTTTTTGATCAAGATGAGTTACCATTTATGTGGTTGAGGGAACAAAAACAAGACGGTCTTGCATTTATTGTTCTCGAACCAGGTGGTATTATTTCAAATTATTCTGTAGAAATTTCAGATGCAGATGTAAAATTATTGAATATTACCGGGCCCGAGGACACGATGATACTAAATATCGTCACTTTACCCCCAGATCAAAGCGGGAAAATTTCTCTCAATTTAGTTGGTCCAATAATTGTTAATAGAAAAACTTTATGTGGTAAACAGTGCATTATTAATAACCACGAAGAATTTTCAGCTCGTCATGTTTTGGATGTTGGCGGAGAAGGTCTCTGAGTTGTACATTTAATCGAGACCAATGCTGATATTATCTAGAAAAGTTGATCAAGGAATTACAATTGGCGATGAAATTGAAATTTCTATAACAAAAATTGAAGGCGATTCTGTTAAAATTGGTATTTCTGCACCCAGATCTATATCTATTCTAAGGCGAGAAATATTAGAGGAAATGCAATCTTCTAATCTTGCAGCAGCCGTAACAAGTGTACCAACACAAAGCACCCTGAAGAGTACATTAGCCGCTGGTTCAGCAAAACAACTAATAGCTCAAATGAGAGCAAAGAAAGCTGCAAAAGAAGGTGTGTCTGAAAAGTAATCACACTTTTAACAAAATAAATTATTTTTAAATATGGCCGTTTTTAAGCCTTTCAAAGCAATCAGACCGCGTTCTGAGCATGTAAAAGCAGTGGCATCGCGCCCATATGATGTATTAAATAGTGAAGAGGCTAGGATTGAGTCCAGTGGAAATAACTTATCTTTTCTACATGTAGTAAAACCAGAGATTGATTTGCCTAAAGACACGGACCCATACTCCAATGAGGTTTATGAGAAAGGGAAGGAAAATTTAGTTAGTCTTAGGTCAAGTGGTGTTCTTATCCAAGATGATAATGCATCCTATTATATTTACCGGCTTACAATGGAGGGGCGAAGTCAAATTGGATTAGTAGGTTGTTGTTTTTTTGAAGAGTATTTTGAAGGTATTATTAAAAAACATGAGCTTACTCGTACTGCAAAAGAAAATGATAGAGTGAATCATGTTGAATGTTTAAACGCTAATGCGGAACCAGTATTTTTTTCATATCGAGGTATAGACTCTATTGACGATTTGGTGTCAGAAAAAATTAAGGCTGAACCCTTATATAACTTTCATGCTGATGACAACATACAGCATGAATTGTGGTTGGTTTCAACTCCCGCAGATATTAGGACTTTAGAAGAAGCTTTTAAGACAGTCCCATATCTTTATGTTGCTGACGGTCATCATCGAACTGCTGCTGCTGCTCGCATTGGTCAAAAAAGAAAACAAGAAAATTTAAATCATACAGGACTAGAAGAGTATAATTATTTTTTAGCCGTTTTATTTCCCGAAGATCAATTAAAGATATTTGATTATAATCGGGTAGTTAAAGATCTTAACGGTTTATCATCTGAAGATTTTCTTAATAAACTAAAGGAATCTTTTTTAGTTTCTAAAATAGAAAAATCTGAATCTCAACCCCGTTCGATTCGGGAGTTTAGTCTTTATGTTGAGGGATGCTGGTATAGGTTAGTAGCAAAAGAGGGTTCCTGGGATACTAATGATCCTGTTGCTGATTTAGATGTTACAATTTTGTCTGAACAAGTTCTAGCACCTCTGTTAAATATTACTGACTTAAGAAAAGATAATCGCATTGACTTTGTAGGTGGAATCAGAGGACTTGATGAGCTTGAGAAACGAGTTGATTCAGGAGAAATGGAAGCAGCTTTTGCTCTATATCCGGTTTCTATGGATCAATTGCTTAATATTGCAGATGCAGGAGAAATTATGCCTCCCAAAACAACATGGTTTGAACCAAAACTAAGAAGTGGTCTATTTATTCACGACTTAGAATGAGTTAGTCTATTTTTTGTAATCTTGAGAACAGTAATCATTTCAGACTATTGAAGTGAACAAGAATCTCCTAATTCTCAGTTCTTCAACAGGTGGAGGG
>Ga0256413_1000004_pt1 | contig 25227 bp, 21 predicted proteins | sample WCR_77metaT_FD_190054 | JGI IMG/M metagenome (GOLD analysis project Ga0256413, IMG submission 190054) | Metatranscriptome of seawater microbial communities from Monterey Bay, California, United States - WCR_77 (Metagenome Metatranscriptome) | ecosystem: Environmental > Aquatic > Marine > Coastal... | reverse complement strand
CTAAACCATTTATTCGATAAAAACTAAGCTTTAATCGCGAAAGACGTGACCGTCTTGCAGCGCATGTAGACCGCCAAATGTTATCAATTTCAACAGCAGTAAATTCAAGATTATGTCCCGGTTTTGTAGATAAGAAATCTTGCAGCCCTGCGTACAAGGTTGAACCGAGAATTTCATCTTGAACTTTTTCTATATCAAACATTTTCTCATTTTGCACACGCCCTGTATGCAAAACAGGAAACGGCACACCTTTGATACATAGCCCATGATGAAACTTATTAACTATTGCCCACATCATGTCAGAGCGGCGAACAGCTCGGCCATTTATGGTAAGGGCTACGTTAGGTGTGTGTGTTAATGCTTTAGGGTTTAAAATAAACGTATTGCCACCACGATTAACCGTATCTTTTAGTAAGTCGAGTGGGGATTCTGAGCATAGGGGTATAATGCCACGAGTAAGCGGATACCCTGAAAGTATTGAGGGCGCAAACGCAATTAACCGCCTTTTGGCCTCTGCAACCGTTTCTCCTTCATAGGCTGGCTCAAGCCAAAAAGGTGCTTCAATATGAGCCGTGTGCTTACGAGATAAATCGTAGTAATAATCTGGGTACCTATTTCGAAGCTTATCATTTTCAGTACTTTTATTTGGTAGTTCACTGTCTTGCGGGAATGTATCTAGCCAACGTATGTTGTGAACTAAGTCGAGAAGCTGTCCTCTTAGCCCATTTAACGGGGGATTTGGAGACGCACCTTCATATTGACCAATAATAATATCAGTGCCATTTTGCTTTAATTTAGGCAGCCATTGCAAATACTGTAGTGCTCGGTTATCTAAGCGCATATCATCATCAAGGATCCACGCGTAACTTTCTGCGCTCTTTGCGCATGCTAAGCCTACATACTTTTGCAACATACTACGTGCAAAAGCAATACTAACCTGCCCACTTGGCCGATAAGTTAGATCACTACCAAATAAACCGGCTTCTGCATCTTTACTTTGCTGTTGTTCACTAATTATGCGTATAGCCCCTACTGGGCGCTTACTCATGTTTATCGCTAATTTTAATGAGCTCTCTGAGCAGCCATTACATAACACAATGGTATTGACCGCCTGTATATACTCTTGTCTTTCAAGAGCAGTAATACTGTTGAGCAAAGGGAGTAGCTTATCGGGATCACCTGTAATAACACCAATAGTCAGTATAAATGAAGCTGGTTTTTCTGGTGTTGGAATAGGCAACTTTATAGTCTGAGCTTGCTTTAGATCACAATCAATACCTATCAAGCGTTGTCTAAACTCTTTATAGCCAAACATTTGTGGTATATCTAGACAGCTTAATGTTTGGCGTAATAGTAATTTTAGATCTGGGTGATTTGCGTAATGAATAGTGAGGTACGCTCTTCGTGCCATATGCTCAAAGCCTAGCTCACTCCATGGACGAATATCTGAACCATAATCGATTAGCTTTACTTCATTTTGTGTTTTAATCAAATTTTTAGGGTGAATATTATTACAAACAATCCCCGCTTTGCTGCAACTATGCAGTAAGTTAATTACTTGCTCTGTATAGCCCCCTTTATAAGCTGTGCTAACTTCATAAGGATACGTAAGTACAACGTTTTTACCCTTAGCAACAACCTCATAAAGCGCATATAAACCTGATAAACCGGTCCATTGTGTTGCATTTTCTAATAAAAATTTAATTTGCTTATGTGGTACACGCGTTTTCCAATAATCTATACACTTAAATACGCGTTTTTCATCTGTTAATACAATAGCCTCAGAGCCCATGCCTAGTAGGTGAAGATTGTTAACACCATATAACACCTTAATCTGAGCTTTGGCCGCATTAATACGGGATAACTTTAATTGTTCGATAAGGGCTACTTGCTGTGACACTAACCCACGGCTCAACTCATTTTCGCCCAATCGGTAAGCACCGACTCTCTCAAGAATGTCAGGCACCTCTTCTAAGAATGCTTTAGTGGTTGCAAAGTTAGCCTCTACGGCCTCTAATACCCACGCTTGATGACCAACATTTTCTTGAGAGATAGTAGCAACGGCTGTGTTTAAACAAACGTTTTTATTACATAGGTTATAACAGGTTATTCCTTGCTCCACACAAAACGCTATAAACGTGCCTAAGTCATTATTATCTGGCTCATATGATGCCGTCAAAACAACATTAAACCCAACAAGGTGTTTTTCGGCTGCTTGCTGGATTTTTTCAATTGCATCGTATAGCCGCTCGAATGAAATAGCGCCGAGCTCAACACCCAGTGTTAATCCTATTTGAATTGCTGGCACTGATGGCTGGTATGTAGCTGAAGTCGGTATCCAATTAAATAATGTCTTTGCACGACTAAGAAAAGCTTCCCGCTGTGCGCTGTTCATTATCCGATAGTATTTCTGCCAAAAAGTATTTAACCCTTTATTTTTAGTTATCGAGTTAGGTGTACTCAGGCGCTGTATTGTACTGCTTGCATAGTGATTTAATAACACCTCATCTAAAGCGTAATAATTTACTTTACCTAGCTCAGATAAACGTATACACAAATCGCGATCAGTACAACTAAGTAAGTTTTCATCAAAACCACCCGCCATTAACATAAGTTCAAACGTTAAAAACAGGTTTGAACCTTGAATACCTGGATTACCTATTAGAAACAAATCTCTTTTAAGTATCTGCGGTGGTAGGCATTTAAAATATTCATCGTCTTCTACACGATTGAAACCAGCTGCCACCATATTAGACATATTTATACTCGAAGCGTGTAAACAACGTTCTAAGTAACGGCTGTGCCATTCATCATCATCGTCCAAAAATGCAAGAAATAACAATTCACTGCTTTTCTTATATTCACTACACAGGTGATCAATAGCGGTATTCCACGCACCGCTGGCACCGGGTGTACGATTATTTTTTAGGTACTTAATATGGCAATCATGATGAGAAAAAGAAGAAACTATTGATTCATTTTGCTGTTGAATATTTTCGTGAGAATCGTCGACAATAATTAGGTAGTTAGGTGATCTGGATTGGTTGAAAACACAAGCGAGTGCACGCTCCTTTAAAAGGGAAGGCCTGTTCTTAGTCGCTATAATTACAGCCACTTGTTTGTCAGTCAAATTATACTCCATTATTTTTGAGTGACGCGTTATATCGCTTAATTTCACAAGAACCTAGCTAGCACTGGATTCAAAGGAGACAGATAATCCCTTTTGTAAAATTTGTTGTCAAGCTGAGTTTAAACGAACTCATCCTTGGATTGTTTAATGTTCGTTATCAGCAACTAAGTAAAAAATACGCTTTGCTGTTCAATAAAGCCATGGGACTTATTGGGGAGAAACCGGTTGCAATAAAAGTGTCTCAATTACGTCTCAGTAATAAGACACTTTTAAAATAACTATTTTTAAATTAGTAAGTTAAAGAAACATAAAAATAACAGCCAATAGGCTCGGCTGTCGGTGGTTGTGCTTACTTGTTGTAAAACTCTTTATACCAAGTAATAAACTCAGCAACGCCCTCTTTAATGCCTACTTGTGGTTTGTAACCCGTTGCAGCAAATAAGTCTTGGGTGTCTGCATAGGTTTGGTATACATCGCCAGGCTGCATTTCACGGAAGTTTTTCTTCGCTTCTATACCCAGCTCATCTTCAATTGCTTTCACAAAATCCATCAAGCTAATAGGTGAGCCATGACCAATGTTATATACAGCGTAAGGTGCAGAACTTGAAGCAGGCGTACCTTGCTCTACAGTCCATTGCTCATCACGTCCCGGTACGACATCAGCGATGCGCACTACGCCTTCAACAATATCGTCTACGTGGGTAAAATCACGCCACATATCACCATTGTTGTTAATATCAATGGTGTCGCCATCTAATATCTTTTTAGTAAAGATAAACGGTGCCATATCTGGGCGGCCCCACGAGCCATACACGGTAAAGAAGCGCAGGCCAGTTGTTGGAATATCGTATAAATGCGAGTAGCTGTGCGACATCAACTCATTGGCTTTTTTAGTCGCTGCGTACAACGAAACAGGATGGTCAACTGAGTCAGAAGTCTCAAAGGGAACTTTAGCATTTAGGCCGTAAACTGAGCTTGATGAAGCATAAATCAAGTGCTTCACTTTTGTTTGGCGACAACCTTCAAGAATATTAAGATGGCCAACTAAGTTAGAATCAGCGTAAGCATGTGGGTTCTCAATTGAATAACGTACACCTGCTTGTGCCGCAAGATGTATTACACGGTCAAACTGCTCTTGCTCAAATAAATTAGCCATTGCTGGACGATCTGCTAAATCAACCTTTTTAATTTCAAACAACTCATGCTTAATACGTTCAAGACGTGCAAGCTTAAGGTTAACGTCATAGTAATCATTTAAGTTATCAATACCGACGACTTGATGCCCTGCAGCAGTTAGTTTCTCTACAACCGCACTACCAATGAAGCCAGCTGCGCCTGTTACTAAATATTTCATAATATTCCTTTATATGTAAAGGGGTAAAAAGATATCCAACGTCAAAAAACTAGTTACTAGCGACGAGACGTTTAATTTGCAATAAACTATGACTGATACATAAAACTGTATATCCAAATTTATATAGCTAAGTGACTAATTAATCACTTCCAAATAAATCGCGCGTATACACTTTATCTGCAATATCGCTAAGCTCTTCAACCATACGGTTAGACACCACTACATCTGATATTTGCTTAAATTCATTTAAGTCTTTAATTACACGTGAATGATAAAATTCATTTTCTTCAAGTACAGGCTCGTACACGACAACCTCAATACCCTTGGCTTTTATACGCTTCATTATGCCTTGAATTGCAGATGCTCTAAAGTTATCAGAGCCTGTTTTCATTACTAACCGATAAACCCCTACTATTTTAGGGTTGCGCTTAATAATAGAATCGGCAATAAAGTCTTTACGGGTTGTGTTCGCATCAACAATGGCACCAATAATATTGTTAGGTACATCTTGGTAGTTGGCACGTAGTTGTTTAGTATCTTTTGGTAAGCAATAGCCGCCATAACCAAACGATGGATTGTTGTAATGATTGCCGATACGCGGATCTAAACTAACACCTTGTATAATTTGTTTACTATTTAAGCCATGTGCTTCAGCGTAGCTGTCTAACTCGTTAAAGTAAGCGACACGCATTGCTAGGTATGTATTAGAAAATAACTTGATGGCTTCAGCTTCTGTTGAATCGGTAAATAGCACCTCAACATCTTGCTGAATTGCACCTTGCTTAAGTAAGTTAGCAAATATAGTAGCACGATCACTTTGCTCACCAACTACAATACGTGAAGGATGTAAGTTATCGTGTAAAGCTTTACCTTCGCGTAAAAACTCAGGCGAAAATATTATATTGTTTGTGGCAAACTTTTCTTTAATCGATTGCGTGTACCCTACAGGCACAGTCGATTTAATAACCATAACAGCCGTTGGGTTTATTTTAATAACATCGCTAATAACTGACTCGACACTATTGGTATTAAAATAATTAGTATCGGGGTCGTAATCGGTAGGGGTGGCAATGATAACAAACTCAGCCCCAACAAGCGCAGCTTGTTTATTTGTTGTTGCTGTAAAGTTTAGTGGTTTATTTTGTAAAAAATCACTAATTTCAACATCAACAATGGGTGACTGTTTTTTATTTAAAAGTGCTATTTTTTTTTCGTCAATATCAAGCGCAACAACTTCATTATCTGGTGCTAATAGCATTGCGTTTGAGAGACCTACGTATCCTGTACCTACCACTGTAATATTCATATTAACTCTTCTAAAGTAATCAATAGGGTGATTATATCTCTTAAGTAAAGCAACCTTATGAGTAAAGTTATCCAGTATATGTAATGAAACTAAGCTAGATAGTGCTTAAGAAGCTTATTACTCTTTTCATCACTTGTTTTGTATTGCAGCTATCATAACTCTCTACATAACACCTTAGTTCAGGAGCATTCCCTGATGGCCTTAAATGCAAAATATCCCCACACGATAGTGTAATACGCAAGCCATCAGTCATATTTAGCTCATAATTTGATTCATAACCTAACATTTCAATAAACTTGCTCGCATCTTTCTTCAGGCATTCAATTAGCTCTAAACTCTTCTCTCTTTCAAAGTGTTGTAAGCGATCACTGGCTGTAAATCGCTGAGGTAATTCATTTAGCTGAACTGAAATAGGTTGTTGCTGACTTAGAATTATAAGTGCAGGTAAGAGAGCATCCCGAGTTGGCAGGGCTTTCAGTACCTTGTCATTAAAGTTTATATCTGAGCCTAATAAGTAACCGCCGTTTGCTTCAAAACCAGCAACTCTTGTATGCTCGCTATTTAACTTTGCAAATTGAGCTATTACAAAAGGTGAGCCAATTTTAGTTCGAACTACCTTTTTAAAGCTAAATGTCTGTTCAATTGCTGTAGTGCAACTTACCGGTACAGCTAGTGCATCAATATTTAATAATTGACTACACAATAATCCTAGTATATCTCCACGTAACCAGTTGCCATATTCGTCAGATATCAATGGGCGATCACCATCGCCATCAGTTGAAAATATAGCATCAAAGCCAAACTCTTTTGACCATTTTAGTGCTTTTTTCTGATCCGCTTCCGAAACAGCCTCTGTATCTATTGGTACAAATATATCACTTCGCCCAAGACTTGTTACTTCCGCACCTAAGCTTTCAAATAAGGTTTTATAAATGTCGCGTCCGGCACTTGAGTGCTCATAGATACCTATTTTTTTGCCTACCAGTGTATCATGGCTAAACAAATCGGCGTAGCGGCCTATATAAGCTCGCTCTGCTGCCTTACTTACTTTCAACTTAACAAGGACACCTACAGCATTAAACTCTGCAGAGTTAGATAAAATAGTTTGCTCATCAAATTTTGTAATTTCCCCATCAGGGCGATAAAACTTCAACCCATTACGATCAAAAGGTATATGGCTTCCTGTAACCATTATACTTGGCATATCATCCTGCATTGCTTTATAAGCAAGTGCAGGTGTAGGAATCACACCGTAATAAACAAAATTTAAATTAAGCTGCTTTAAACCTTCTGCACATGCTTGCGCGATTGCATAGCTACTAGGGCGATTATCAATAGCTAGCGCAACGGTATTAAAACTAAACTCTTTATCAATTGACTTTATGAAAGCAACTGTAAAGGCAACACATACATCGGGACTAAAGTCGCTTACCAAGCCACGAGCACCACTAGTTCCAAAAGCAATGCCACTATTGGCAAGAACCTCTGAACTTATTAATTTATTATCCATGTAACACCTTTAAAATCATCTCATAAAGAAGTAAGAGAACATTTACAAATAGCAGTAAAAGGAGGTCACACATGAAAAAACGGTGTCTAAAACTTGACTTCTGTACTATGACTATTTGTTCAAAAACGTAATATTCTCTTAACCTTTATGAAATATACTTACTTAACTCGGCCGTAGCGATCTTCAAAGCGAACTATGTCGTCTTCACCTAAATAAGATCCTGACTGCACTTCTATAAGCTCCAAATCAACTTTCCCCGGGTTCTCAAGGGCATGTACTGCTGTGATAGGAATATAAACCGACTCGTTCTCTGTAACAAACTGCTCGGTATCGTCAATTTGCACCTTGGCTGTTCCAGATACAACAATCCAATGCTCAGCACGATGGTGATGCATTTGCACTGAAAGCTTAGCACCAGGTTTAACAGTTATACGTTTAACCTGAAAACGGTCACCGCTGTCTACTGAGTCATATTTACCCCAAGGACGGTATACTTCTCTGTGTAGTTTAGCTTCGGAGCGCTGCTCATCTTTTAACTGCTGTACAATAGCTTTTACTTTTTGAGATTCATTTTTGTGAGCAACAAGTACCGCATCTTTAGTGTTTACAATAACTAAATCTTCAACACCCACTGTTGCTACAAGCTTATCTTCACCAAATACGAGTGTATTTTTAGTATCAATCGCCTTTACATCGCCACTGAAAGCATTACCATTTCTATCTTTAGGAGATATTTCCCATAATGCAGCAAACCCACCAACATCACTCCAACCTGCATCCATAGGCACAACTATGGCATCTTTCGTATGCTCCATTACAGCGTAATCGACAGACTCATCAGGGCAGGCTTCAAATAACTCTTTGTCTACACGAATAAAATCTAAATCGTTGCTTTGATTTTGCATGGCTTTTCCACATGCAGCGTATATATCTGGGCGAAAAGCTTTAAGCTCATTTAAATAGCGGCTCGCTTTAAACAAGAACATTCCGCTATTCCAGTAATAATAACCACTTTGTATATATTGTTCTGCGGTATTTGAGTCTGGTTTTTCTACAAATGCGTCAACTACAAAACCTGTATTAAATTGTATCCCCCGCTTAATATAGCCATAACCTGTTTCAGGTGCTGTTGGTACAATACCAAATGTCACTAATTTGTCCTGCTGAGCAAGCTCTGCTGCTTGATTAACTCTTTGTTGAAATACTGCGGTATTCTCAATTACATGATCTGCAGCTAGTACTAGTAATAGTGGGTCTTCGCCTTGTTCTATTGCTTTAATAGCAGCTAAGGCAATCGCCGGAGCAGTATTTCGACCTACAGGCTCAAGAAATATACCATTATGCTCGACACCCAACTGGCGAACTTGCTCAGCCGCAATAAAGCGATGCTCTTCATTACAAATTAGCATCGCAGGGCTATGAGTTAAGCCATTTAAGCGGTTCAATGTGCTTTGCAGCATTGTTTGCTCACCACTTAATGTCAAAAATTGTTTTGGGTAGTTACCGCGTGACAATGGCCACAAACGTGTACCTGAACCACCAGCCATAATTACTGGTAAAATCATATAAACCTCGAGAATATAAATAAACTAAATTCGCTTGCTAAAAGCGCTAAAGATATAATGCAGAAAATAATAAAAGCGACTAATAGTACTTAGTCCTTTTTGCATACATAAGATATCATAATGCCAACGAGCTGCTTTGACCTTATTTGAAGATAGTGAGTTAGAATAAACTCTATAATTTGCCAGTGAAGATTCAATGCCAATAGAATCCGCTTCTTTCAAAATTCTTAACCACATCTCATAGTCTTCATGCCCAATGTTTTCTTGATAAAAAATACCTAACGAATCTCTATTATACACCCCTGTTAAATTACCTATTTTATTTCCTCTCAATTGCTCTTTATAACCAACTTTTTCACAAGCACTGACAACGTTGAGTGCTTCTCCTTTTTCATCAACTCTTGTATAAGCTGAATGGCTTACGTTATACCCATTTTTGAGCATAGTAGATATTTGTATCTGAAGCTTTTCCTTTTCCCACGTGTCATCACTATCCAAAAAAGCAATAAATTGGCCACAAGCAATATTCAGTGCAACATTTCTAGCATAAGCCGCTCCCTTATTATGAAGCGTATTTTTTTTAATAACGATTCTAGAGTCAAATTTTTGAAACTCTCGTAATATATGTTCAGTCTCATCCGTCGAATTATCATCTACAATTATTAACTCCCAGTTAAGGTAGGTTTGATTAATAACTGATTGTATACTTTCCCGTACAAACCGTTTAGCGTTAAATGCAGGCATAACAATCGATATCAACGGGGTATTCTCATCCATGTAAAACCTTTTATTTATAATTAAAATGAATAGTATTTACCGAAAGCACGATAAGAATCATCTTTTAGTAATTCTAACTCTTCATCTTTTAGCGAAAGAAAATAAGATATTTTATTGACATATTGCTCAATGCTTTCAGCTTTGGCTATAAAACTAACGTCATCTATATCATCATAGCCAATCAAAGAGTGCTCAGAACAAACAACTGGTAAACCAAAACTCATTGCCTCTGCTACTTTTGTTTTCATTCCGCTACCAATTTTAACGGGAGAAACATATAAACGGGCTCGGCAAAATAAACTTTGCATATCATCACTGCTAGGAGAATCAATCAAAATGATATTTTTTGGTGGCATATATCTCTTCATATCGTAAGAGGCTCTACCAGCTATAACAAATTTTTTATCCGTCAGTTTATTTGCAATACATATTAATTCGATAAATGCCGCTTCATTTGGATAAAAATTAAATGTTCCAGTAAATAAAATATCAATATCTTTTTTATCAACTTTCTTGTAGTTTTTAAGAGGGATTTTAATTGGTAATATTTCGGTATCGATATTACCGTACCTTTCTATGAAGTAATCTCTATCTTGTTTTGTAATAAACAAACATTTTGATGCAACCTTAAAAGATAGATAATCAGATATTTTACACAGAACGAAATCAACAGCACTGATAAGCCCTTTAATTCCTTTTGAAGAAATATTCATTTTAGATAGTTTTGACTCAACATTGTCAAAACAGATTATAATTTTAGTTCTGAAGAACAACTTTATCAATAAACCTAGAATACCGTTCCGGCTATTATGTAGATAAACAGTATCAGGATTGAAACGCCTGATGTGCAATAAAATAAGAAATGAATAAAAGACCAAAAAACTAGGAGACAAAAAAATCCTAGATACTAAATCTACAAAAGGATTTTTATTTAAATGATAAACCTCTATATCATTATGATTGCTTTCCATAGAATCTTCATTAGTATTTTTACAATAAATAGCTAACAACTTCGACTTACGAGAAATATAATTACAAATATTCCTAGCATATAAACCTCCACCTGAAAGTTCATGAATACCATTTAGTGTACAAAATAATGCCTTATCATTCATTTGAATAACCTTCCAAGCGCCTTAAATGCATTGAATGACTTTAAATATTCACCTCTTATTACTCTGCGTAAGATGTTAAAAAAGTGAATACCTAACACGATAGGTAAATAAAAAGGATAAAATTTACGAGTAAAAATAAGGCGGGATTTTAACAAATGGTAATCTGATAAAATAGAAACCTTTTTATAACTAGACGAAGAAGAGCCAATTGATGCCCCCTCTTTATGCAAAATTAATGAGCTTGACGATATTCCAAATGAAAAGCCTTTTATAGCAGCGCGCTTTATGTAATCAAGCTCTTCATAATATAAAAAATAATCTTCAGAAAGTAATCCAACCTCTTCAATCAAGTTGCTTTTTATCAATAAACAGGCTCCTATTGGATAATCAAACTCTTCCTGCTGTTTTTCAAAGGAAAGTTCGCATTTTTCTGGAGATAAAATATGTTTACACCTACCAGTATAAGGCTGATAACTCCCAGCAATTGCTTGTATCATAGTTGGATCGTGCCAGTAATTTAATTTCGCACCAATTAACCCGACTCTGTTGGTTTCAGAGTATTCCTCTAAATCACGCACGAGAAGCCCCAATGAATCCGGCGAAAGAACTAAATCATTATTACACAACAAAAAGTAATCATATCTACTTTTGCTCTGCGCAAACTCTATACCTGCATTATTACCATATGCATAACCACCATTAAACTTCGTAGATACTATAAATATTTTGCCTCTATTTCTGATCTTACCTGATGCTGCCTTAGAGATCTTTGAGAAACCTTCAACTGAACTCGATGTCAAATCGTACTTTACTAAAAGCTTCTCGTATGAATTATCACGACTGTCATTATCTACAACAAATAAATCAAAGTCTTCTCTGTATTTTTGCTCCAAGATACTCTCAATACACTGTACCGTATCATCAAAACCTTTAAAATTTAATACAACGACCCCGACTCTTTTTAACTTTTCCACGTCAAAACTCCAGCCCATTTTTTTGAAATATTAAACACAGAAAAAGCTTTTGCCCTCTCTATAACCTGTTGAGAGTAATATTCTAATTGTGAATCAGTTAAAGTAGTTATCAGATAGTCAACATGATTCTCATAATCTTGTTCAGTACTTACAAATAAACGTAATTCTCCTGTTAATATTTCTTTGGGTCCTGCGTGATCTGTAGTGATAGGAATAACACCTCTGCTCATTGCTTCAATAATGGATATGCCAAAAGCTTCCTCCCAATTAGCACTTCTTATACTTGGCATGAGAAGAAAAGAAGATTGGTCATAAGCTTTACGTAATTTTTTTCTATCCGAAATATAGCCCAAGAAGGACATGTTATCACCATTGTACGCCAATAAAAGATGCTCTAACTTCCCGGAACCAATAATATGAAACTCATAGTCTTGTTGGTTAGATGCAAGCGATATGATTTTTCCAATTCCTTTGTCTTTTTCAATTCTACCGACATATATAAATCTCTTAGATCTAATTTGAGTATTAATTTTCTCAAACCAGAAATCCTCACATGAATGGTATACCACTGATGAGTTATAAATAGGCTTTTCAAATGCTAATTCAACAGACTTGATTGTAGATGTACTTACTGCAAAGAAACCAGCTATCTTATTAAGAAAGAAAAACTGCCAATACTTCTTACTTACTTTAAACATAAATTTTTTGGGAACTAAATTAGAATTCCAATTAGGCCATGAATTATGTATGTATATTTCATAATTTCTGAAAATTTTTGCAAGTAACCACAACCTAAAATCATATGGTGCAATACCTAATATAACTTTACTGTTTGGATCACCTGCATTGAACAAAAACTTAATCAAAAAAAATAAATTCCTTTTGGCTCTAAGAAATGCGTTAAAATCTAACTTTATAATTGATAAAAGTATATTTTTAATTATCGAAAACTCATAAAAATCAATATTACAATTATTTTTTTTTGCTAAATCAATAAGACCAAGATAATGATTTTTAGAGCCATATTCATGTAATACATAAATAGATATTACTTTATTCATGGTTTATCTTTCCCACCGTATGTCCCTAAAAATAATTTTTGCAGGTGTACCAGCTAAGGTGACATTAGATTCGAGGTGTTTGCGAGCAACCACTGATTTAATACCTACTATAGAATCATTTGATATAACAGCTCCTTTAGTAACGGTAACTCCTTCACCTAACCATACATTGTCTCCAATTTTTATCGGAGCATGGGTTCTCTTTTTTGAGCCATTCTGATAAACAACGTGAAAATCAGTATCCATAATTAGTCCCCCCCAAGAGATTAATACATTACTCCCAAATTCGATTTTGTCATGGCAAATAATACTAGTCGGCCCTGTAATACAGAAACTTTTTCCACAGTTCATTTCACCAATTACAGATAATTTAATACCTGTACCCAAAAAAGCAGACCCATTAAATTCAATTTGTCCTCTGATGTCTAATACTGACTTTTCGTGACAGTGAATAGATGTTCCTGGAAATCCGATTTTGACACACAAAAACTTAGGTTCTCGAACTAAAGCTCTACCACCTAAATTAGTAAACTTTGTACTAAAGTGAACAAATATAGGCAATTTACATGCTTGTTTAAATGATAATAAACGGAAATTAAAATAAATACTTTTTGGAACAGAAAGTAGATACGAGAATAGTTTAATCATAATATTATTTCTCAAAGAAAAAAACATAAGGCAACAGAGGGTCTCTTTCTGGATTGATTGATGCAAAGTATATAGATGACAAAAAGAGCAATGAAGAAAATATGATAAATGAAATTCTTACCAAAGTCTTTCCTCGAGGAACAAAGTTAATTACCTGTGGCAATGAAAAGCAAGAGAAAATAACAAAGAAAATTGATGCTCTGGCAGGTGCAGTTCCAAAACCAATTAAAGAGATATACAAACAAACTCCAATGAAAAAAAGATTATCATATGCAACTACATTTTTATTTGTGCTCTTATTTACAGATAAAGTGGAAATTAAATACAAAATGACAGTAACAACCATAATTTTGTAACCGCTATCACTATTGTCTTCTAGATATAGTCCATAGTAAGGATAAAAATCAACCACTAGATCAACAAGATAATCTGAAAGTATAAATGAAAAAAATATAAAAGTTACTTTCAAAAATATTGAGTAATTATATTTAAGATAACGAACGAAAAATAAAATTGGTAACACTAAAACAGCTGATAAATGACAGAAAACAGCAAAAATCACTAAAAAAACACCTAAGGCCTTCTTTTTAATATTGCTTTCGTTAATTAATATACATACTCCTAAAACTATAAATGATACCGCTAGGTACTGACGAACAACTCCCAGAGAAATTAAGAAAAATAAAGGATAGGATATAAAAAATATTAACGACAAAAGCCTGTAAGACGAGTATCTGTGAAAAGAAAATGCTATCAGTCCATAAATAAAGAAACTGGTCACAACGAAAAACAACTGTTCGCTACCTGCAGCCCTTGAAAGTTCAATAATTACCTTGGGTATTAATTCAAATCGTTCTCTATCACTGGAATATTTAATAGCATCTAGATATGAATAAAAATCATAACCTACCCCATACCTTAAGCTAGATATAGTAAGTATACCTACAGTTAAAGTTAAGAAATAAAAATTATTATTTCCAGAGCTTGTAAAGCCGAAAATTATAATTAGAGCTAACAAAAACAGATAAATGTAAAGAGACTGCTCAACAATAATTTCATACATATAAAATCAACACTTTGGAGATCACTTTAAGTTGAATAAGAATATTTTTATTCTAAGGTTAATCAACGAATATTATAATTTACCGGGCTTTCAAAACGCCACAAGAAATAATCTACAGTTATATTTCAAGCAGACATTACCATAAGAAATGAATTGACTATCCTACGAATTTAAACGTCTACGATTTAAACCTACTAATCCGAGTGCCGCACCATAGCTATGGTATGACTCAATAAAGCATAGCGTCGACAGACATAAGTAGTTAAAACTATGGGTAACCGTTAATTTAGCAGTCCTGGTTATCGATAAATGTAAGCTAAATAGTCAATAAAATTAAAGATAGTAATACATGAAGCTTCTCTTTTTAAGGGAATTAATTTTACAAGTCAGTTATAACCTAAATACTTTAATGTAAAGCTTTTTCTACTAAGTTTTTAGTACGTTGTACTATAACGTCTTCAGACCAATTTTTTTGTAAAATCTTTTTATTTTCTTCTATTTGATAGTTAGATAAATGAGTTTCAAGTAGCGTTGAGTCTAGTTCTAATTCTTGAACAGAATAAACATGTGCTCCTAAGCCTTTAAAAAACTTGTAAAGTATAGACTCTTCCCGTAAAAACACTTTAGACCCACGGTACATCATTGCTACGATATTAGCGACAGCTTGCTGCCTCACATGATTCATAATAACGAAACCACAGTTATTTAGGATCGAATTATATTCATTCAATGGCATAAACTTATCTAATACCTTACATTGGGACGACAATCTAGGGTTATTAAAGATATAGTCTTTTACAGATTTGGCATAATTCATATCCCCATAACTTAATGGAACGTAGATAGTTCTAGTTGTATTCATATCTAAAATAGAATTTAGTGCATCAAAATGGTTGTTTGTTGATGTTGCACTATTCCCTAACAGAATTGAATTAGCTGAGCTGATATCTTTTGATGAGATATCTTTTGCTAAGTGTTTTTCTAAAATACCATAATTCCAAGGTGAGTATTGAGTGTGCTTACCCAGTCCATATTTCATTTTCACTAACTGAAACTCTTCAGGCAGAACCGGGGAGAAAACGTTTAAGTGCCGCATAGCCAATTTAAAAAAGTATTTACTACCAACAATTTTGTTAGCTATATTTCTTGAAAAACTTTTTGAAGTTGCTTTATATTTTATATGGGAATTTTCTTTAACTGCAGTATTAGGTAGGATAAGTGAGCCTTCTAAAAGCCCACTATCAAATGAACGACTATAATAATCATAACCCCACCCGAGCCAAACATATCGGTGCTTCAATAATACCATAGGAATTAGCCACATTGTTGGTAAGCCATGAAAAACAATAATATCATATTTTTTAAGGATACTGCGCTTTGTAATTAAAATCTCTAACCATCTAACTTTGCTAAGTGGTTTATATATAGGCTTGTCTTTAATATATCGCCATGGTTTTGGAGAGCCAATATAAAATGTGTTTTGCTGAGGGTATGCAGATTCAAAAATTTCTACGGCACACTCTATAAATTTTTCATCTGTTGCTATGTGAGCTATCTTAAGCATAAGCTATCTTATTACGCCAATAAAAAATTGATTGCTATCAATATCGATTGATAGCCAATAGAAAAAATTTTCATTAAAAGATTTTAATTTTGATATATCTCTTATTTCCATTAACATCCTCAAAATACGAGTTATTAAAATCGCCATGACTTAGCGCTCTAAGAATATCAATGTGTTCCCTAAAAGATCCTACATGGTCCAAATCTATTTTGCATAACCTTTTAAAATCATTTACTGAGTTATAATTACCTACTTCACAAGGGCTATAGGTTTCAAAATGGCCATCTATAATTTTAAAAAAATTATCCGCAAGAAGATTCATCTCCACTTTTTGTACTTTCTCATATACGTCTAAAGAAGTATCAGTTTCAGTCACCTGCACTTTTTGCTGAACAATAATATCTCCTGCATCAATATCTTCGTTCATCAAATGTATTGTTGCCCCTGCTGGCAACTTATTTACTATTGAAAAAACTTGTGGATACCATCCTCTATTGAACGGGTTAAGCCCTGGGTGAACATTGATACATCTAGTGTTTTTTACTATTTCATCAGGAAATATCTGTTTGCAATGTAAAGAAAATATAACATCATATTTTTTAGCAAAATTAGCGTCTTTACTCTTTATATTCAACTCCTTTGCACCTAACTCCTTCATCCCGGATGGGCTTTTATTTATACTCGAATAGCACAATTCAAAGCAACAGTTGTGTTCTGAATTTGGAATAATACTATTAATTACAAATGCACTAAGTTTTGGGTTATCCGATAAAATAAGTATTTTCTTCATTATAAAAAACCTAGTCTCGTTATTATATTTTTCGACATACGATATCAAGTATGAAGTTTTGATCAGATACTTGAATACCGCTAAATATTGGTAAACAAAGTACCTTATTCGCGATATTATTTGCATGCGGTAATTGTTCAACAGCTGCACTTTGTAAGCCGCGGTACATTGGCATGTTGCTTATTAGTGGATAAAAATATCGACGTGATAAAATATTATTTTCTTTAAGCTTTTCATAGAGCTCATCTCTACTAAGAGGATAATCATCTTCAACCAATATTGGGAAGTAAGAGTAATTACTATTTGCATTAGAGTTGTGTTTGTAGAGGCTTATACCTTTTACATCTTCTAGCGCCATACAATAGCGCTCATGAATCAATTGGCGTTGATGCAGTGATTCATTAATATTTTTAAGCTGTACTAATCCAAAAGCAGCATTTATCTCACTCATTTTTCCATTTATACCTGGAGCTGTTACTGTGACTTCATCTGCAATACCGAAGTTTTTTAAGCGATCTATACGTTGCTTTGTTTTTGCATCTGGGCTTATGATTGCACCACCTTCAAAGGTATTAAATACTTTTGTAGCATGGAAACTTAAAATTGAAAGGTCTCCCCATGTTAGAACGCTTTTATCCTTATAGTTTACAGCGAAAGCATGTGCAGCATCATAGATCACTTTAAGTCCATAGTTATCAGCAATTTTTTGAATTGCTTCAACATCACAAGGGTTTGAGTAACAATGAACAGGCATAATAGCCGTTGTCCGTGGTGTAATAGCAGCTTCAATTTTTGTAGGATCAATATTAAAAGTAGCCGGATCAATATCAACAAACACTGGTTCTAACCCGTTCCACATAATTGAATGGCTAGTTGCAACAAAGGAATATGGGGTTGTAATCACTTCTCCATTGATACGCATAGCCTGTAATGCTGTTATAAGAGCAATTGTACCATTGTTAAATAATGAAATATGATCTACACCTAAGTAGCCACATAGTTCAGCTTCAAGTTCTTGATGAAATGGTCCATTGTTAGTTAACCAGCAATTATCCCAAATTTTTTCCAAATATGGTATAAACTCACTCAACTCAGGTAGAGAAGGCTGAGTAACAGGAATATTTTTATTAGTCATGTTTGTTCCACTTAGCAAAGTTGTAAAAACTATTATCAAATAATACTACTATACAGATCATTGTTTAAATGCCTGACGAATCTGTATGAGTAGAGGCCTTTGAAAAAAAAATAGATAAAGCATATAACAGAATAGAGCAGTCACTAAATTGCTTGTTATCTGGAACCAAGGAACTGCGTTAAAGAGTGAACCAATCCAAAATGAAAATACTGCAGAAATAATCACGGCCAACCAGATAGGAAACAAATCTTTGCATTGTTTTCGTTGAGTTATACGCGTAATTCTAGCTGTATAGTATGTATTAATTAGCAAAGCAATATAGGAAGTTATGGTAAAACCTATACACATAGCTAGCACATCGAATTGAACAGTGATCAGTAGAACTATTATACCTATTATTTTTTTTATTATATCTGATTTAAGAAATAAATCACTACGGCCTTTAATTTGTAAAAAATTTAAGTTTATTGAATTTATAGGGTACAACATGAAACCCAAACAAAGAACACTTAGTAACACTCCCGCATCTCGCCACTCTGGGCCTAATAGTAAGATAGTTAAAGGTTTTGCTATAACAGCTAGACCTATAATCAATGGGAAAATAACGACAGCTGCTATTTTCAAAGTAAGGCAATAAGCATTTTCAATTCTATCTGTATCCTCTTGCATCTGACTAAATAGTGGGTAAGTCACTTTTTGAATTATCCCGGTCATTGTAACAGCGGGAGTGCTAGATAATTGATAAGCTTGGTTGAATTGTCCCACAGTAGTAGGATTAGATTTTTTTCCTATTATAACTTGGTAAAGGTTGTTGTAAATTACATCTAACAGACTAGATAATAGTAGCTTACTTCCAAATCCAAACAAATAATTAAACGACTCTTTAGATACTTTCCCTTTTGGTCTCCAAGTTACATATAGGTTTAATAATAAAGCAGTAATGATAGAATTCACTAACATTTGAGTTACCAATGACCAAGCTCCATAACCATTAAACGCCATAATCATGGCAATGATACAACTAAATATGGCACTAAGAACCGATACTTTAGCTTGGCTTTTAAAATCCATAGCAACGCTCAATATTACTCTAGGGATCATAATAAAAGAGTTTACTAACACTACTAAACCCAAAACTCGTAATAAGGGTTGCAATTCACTTTGTTGATAGAAGTTAGCAATAAAAGGAGCAGACAAGTATAGTAAAATGTAACATATACAGCCTATTAAAATATTGTAATAAAAAGCAGTAACCAAGTCAGTGTTATCTCGGTTGGTTTTACGAATTAACGCTGAAGTAAAACCACTATCAACAAAAGCATTCGATATCGAAATAAACACTGACAGCATTGCTATTAACCCAAAAGCTGATGGCCCTAATAATCTTGCCAAAATCAACATTACCACTAACTGAATTACTTGAGTAAGTATCCGGTCAATCGCGCTCCATTTTAAACCAGATTTAGTTTGTCCACTCAAATCCGACATTAAAAATAATCTGCTTTATTAAACTCTGGTTGTAATTTGTCTTTATCAGATAGCGAGAGTGGTATCCCCTTCATCGGCCAATTAATAGCTAACACTTTATCATTCCAAATAATCCCTCGCTCACTGGGTGCATCATAAAGATTAGTCGTTTTATATACAAATTCAGCAGTTTCACTTAGCGTCAAGAACCCGTGCGCAAAACCTTCAGGGATCCATAGTTGCTTTTTATTTTCTGCGGATAGATGAACCCCAACCCACTGCCCAAATGTTGGTGAATACTTTCTAATATCTACCGCCACATCAAATACTTCACCAATAATACAACGTACTAGCTTAGCTTGAGCATGGTGTGAAACTTGATAATGTAAACCACGCAACACCCCTTTACTTGACTTTGAATGGTTGTCCTGAACAAAGTTAACGGGGTAACCGACTGCAGATTCAAATACTTGTTGGTTAAAGCTTTCAAAAAAGAAACCACGTTCATCACCAAAAACGGTTGGTTCTATAATTTTAACGTCTGGAATACTAGTATCGATTACTTTCATATTTTAATCTACTTATACTTTTGTATATTGCTGAGTGCGGCTTTCCAGTCACTAGGTTGTATAGAGAAATCTGTTTCGACTTTACTACAATCTAATTTTGAATTAGCTGGACGTTTAGCTGGAGTCGGGTAATCTGAAGTTGATATTACATTAACTGCAATAGGTCTTTGGATAAGTTTTTGAGTTAATGCTTTTTCAAAAATTTCCAATGCAAAATTTTGCCAACTAACATGTGGGTATCCTGAATAGTTATAAACACCGAATTTAATACAACCCCGTTCAAGTTGTTGCGCAATGTTAATTAACGTTTTAGCTATATCTCCTGCATAGGTAGGACCACCGAATTGATCCCCAACAATACCGATACTGTCGCGTGTTTGTGCTAAACGTAGCATCGTTTTTACAAAGTTATTCCCAAATTCGCTAAAGACCCAGGCTGTGCGCAAAATAATATGGGCAGCGCACTCTTGTGCTACGCTTTGCTCACCTAACAACTTTGTTTGACCGTAAACACCTTGTGGATTTACTTCGTCAGCCTCAGTATATAAACCTTCTTTATTGCCGGCAAAAACATAGTCAGTTGATATATGAATAATCGTTGCGTTTACTTGTGCCGCTGCTTTAGCTAAGTTTTTAGGTCCAAGGTTGTTAATAGCATTTGCTAACTCTATTTCAGATTCAGCTTTATCAACCTCAGTATATGCAGCTGCATTGATAATAACGCTCGGTTTATACTCATTTACAATTTTATTGACTTGGGCGGCATTAGTTATATCAAGCTCATCGCGGCCTAAGGCTAAAAAGTCTATAGAAGCAATATTACTCATTTGAGATACCAAGCAGCTTCCAACTTGACCATTTTTACCAGTAATAAGTACTTTCATCATTTTGCCTCTGTCGCTAGGCGGGTTAGATATTGGCCGTATTCGTTTTTCATCATTGGCTTGGCTATTTCAAGCAATTGCTCTGTGCTTAACCATCCGTTACGCCATGCAATTTCTTCAAGGCACGCTACTTTTAAACCTTGTACATTTTCAATAGTTTGCACAAAAGATGATGCCTCATGGAGGCTTTCATGAGTCCCCGTGTCAAGCCATGCGAAGCCACGCCCTAATAATTCAACATTGAGCGTCCCATCATTTAAATACATCTCGTTTAGTGTTGTTATTTCAAGCTCACCACGGTGAGAAGGTTTCACTTGCTTTGCTAGTTCAATTACACGGTTGTCGTAGAAATATAGGCCTGTAACGGCATAGTTAGATTTTGGCCTTTCAGGCTTTTCTTCTATAGAAACAGCTTTCATATTTTCATCAAATTCAACTACACCAAAGCGCTCAGGGTCCTTAACTTGGTAGCCAAATACGGTAGCGCCTGTCTCTCTACTAGCAGCACTTTTTAGTGTTTTGCTAAATGATTGACCGTAATAAACATTATCGCCAAGCACTAAACATACATTATCCTTACCAATAAACTCTTCACCTATAATAAATGCCTGTGCTAATCCATCCGGTGAAGGTTGTGTTGCATAACTCAGATTTATGCCATAATCACTACCATCTCCTAACAGACGCTTAAAACTGTCGTTATCTTCTGGTGTGGTGATTATTAATATATCGCGGATTCCCGCTAACATTAATGTAGATATTGGGTAATACACCATTGGCTTGTCATAAACTGGGAGTAGTTGCTTTGATACACCACGTGTAAGTGGGTAAAGGCGAGTGCCCGAGCCGCCGGCTAAGATAATTCCTTTCATACTACTCTCCTTCAACTTGTGTATTTAGTTCACCTAAGCGTTCGCGCTTGTATGATCCATCTTGCACATTTTTGCACCATGTTTGGTTATCTAAATACCACTGAACCGTTTTACGAAGCCCTGTTTCGAAAGTTTCAACAGGCTGCCAGTTAAGCTCTTCACTCATTTTTGATGCATCTATGGCATAACGGCGGTCGTGCCCAGGGCGATCTGTTACATATGTAATTTGCTCAGCATACTTAGATGCTTTTGGTACTAATGTATCCAAAATACTACAAATAGTTTGTACTACTTCAATATTTTGCTTTTCGTTATGACCACCAATATTATATGTTTCGCCAACTTTACCTTCAGTTACTACCTTGTATAAGGCTCGAGCGTGATCTTCTACATACAACCAATCACGAATTTGGTCACCTTTACCATAAATAGGTAAGTCTTTCCCCTCAAGTGCATTCAAAATAACTAAAGGAATTAACTTCTCAGGGAAGTGATAGGGCCCATAATTATTTGAGCAATTAGTAACTATTGTAGGAAAACCATATGTTCGTAACCAAGCTCGTACAAGGTGGTCACTCGATGCTTTACTCGCTGAGTAAGGACTACTTGGAGCATATGAAGTTTGCTCGGTAAATAAAGGTAGTTCACCCGTTTGCTCATCAGGGTGTGGTAAATCACCATATACTTCATCGGTAGAGATGTGGTGAAACCTAAATGCTTGTTTTGCACTATCATCCAACGTATTCCAATACTCGCGAGCCGCTTCTAGTAAATTATAAGTGCCAACAATATTTGTTTGAATAAACTCGGCTGGCCCTGTAATAGAACGATCGACATGGCTTTCTGCGGCTAAATGCATTACTGCATCTGGTTTGTGCGTTACAAACAACCGATCAAGCTCTATCCGGTTACAAATATCAACCTGCTCAAAAGTATAACGTTCATTATTATCCACCGATTTAAGCGATTCTAAATTACCTGCATAAGTGAGCTTATCAAGGTTAATAACTGAATCATTTGTATTATCAATGATATGACGGATAACAGCGCTACCAATGAACCCTGCGCCGCCTGTGACTAATATTTTCATAAAACCTACTTCAAATTAATTGAGAACTAACGACCCATACCGAACAGTACGGTTTTAATTGTCATGACCAATATTTTCAAATCTAATAATGCTGAGTGATGTTTGATGTAATGAATATCATATTTATGCTTCCATACAGCATCTTCTAATGATGCACCGTATGGGTAACTAACCTGGGCTAAGCCGGTAACCCCAGGTTTAACTGCATGCCTAAAGCGATAATATGGAATTTCTTTTTCTAAGTCCCTAATAAATACCTCACGCTCAGGCCTTGGTCCTACTATCGACATACTGCCTTGTAATACATTTATAAGCTGAGGTATTTCATCTATACGTGTTTTACGAATAAACTTACCTATTTTAGTAACGCGGGCGTCATTTTTTGATGCCCATTGAGCTCCATTTTTTTCAGCATCGTTACGCATTGAACGAAACTTATAAACATAAAACTCTTTATTGTATTGCCCTGTACGCTTTTGCTTAAATAACACCGGCCCTGGGCTTTCAAGTTTTATTAATAAAGCTGCAATAATAGAAAACGGCATAGTAATAATTAGCAATGTAATTGCACTTGTAATATCTAAGAAGCGTTTTGCTACTTGAGTACGTTTATTTGATAAAATTGAAAATGCTTTTTGATGCAAAAAGTAGCTGCTATGTAGTAACCGCACCTCAGTATATTTTAATCTATCATCAAGGTAGCTTACTAATGGTTCAACCCACGCACCACACTCAGTTGCATTAACCAAAAACTTACGTTGTTCTTTAGTTAAGTGCGCGCTTTGATAATGGCATACTACTTTTTGAGTAAAGTCATGAATTGAGTAATCATTAATTACAATATCAAATGAATAGTCATCAATAATACTACCAATTCTTTCAGCACTTTCTGGAGGGCAAAACACATAAATGACACTTTGTTTAAGCGCTTCTGATTTAGATTTAAAACTATTCGTAATAAAAACAGGCTCCATTACATCTAAGTTACTAACGGAAGAGCACTTTTCAGCTTCTACTACTTTAACTTCCGGACTCATAAACTGACCTTCCATTTATATAAATTATTTAATGTACAATTCGAAAACTTTCAAATAAAAAGCGCATTTATAAATCAACTTTCTAAGTTTAATTAAATTAAAAGCTCACCATTAAATTGTATTTTAGCAATTTTGTATCTCAGCTTTATTACACCCCCCTGAGACACTTTTTTCCATTTTGAGACAGTCAATTTAGACTATCTCATTGTAATTGCTTGTTTTTGTACTTTTATTTAAAAGTGCCCAATAGGCCTTCTAGAAATAGGTTCTAGGATTTAGAGTTACCTACATAGTGTCTGATCAATACTATCATTACACTTAACATACCACCTAGCATTGTACCAAGTATTGCAATTAGTGCGCGTTTTGGCTTGAATTTTTCCTCTGGTACTAATGCGGCGTCAATGGTTTTAAATACGTATTCGTCGCGTACTTTAGCAAACATAATGGTTTTAGTTTGCTCTTCAACTAGCTTGTATAGCACAGCACGAATGTCAGCAATTTTGGTTTGCTCTAGCTGCTGTGTTAAAAAGTCGGTACTTTTTATTGCCTCTAATACATCACGCTGTTTCATGGTTTGGTTAATATCTTTAATTAACCAATCTACCCATTGCTGTGCAACAGTAGGGGATACATGCTCTATTGAGATTTTAACCATGCCCGTTTCTTTATCAGTACTGGCTGTTAAAATTTCACTAAACTCTTTATATGCTTCTTGCATTGACGGTTTTGGCTTAAAAGGTGCATCAACCTCACGCACCCATTTATCGTTTTGAGCATCGTATATTTCGCTGTCATAAACAACCGTATTGGTTTGCATATTCCACGATTCGGCAGCCATTAAGTCAGGCAGTATATTGTGTTTTTGAATAAAATCGCTGGTAAATTGGCGCGACTTTAACACCTCAATAGCTAATTGTGCTTTGTTACTTGAACCACCGCCCAAGTTAACACCCGCTAAACTCGCTAAACCACCAAACTGGCCAGCTAAGGCACTTAAACCACCGCCACCTTCTTGCTCTGCAGGGGCTAACAACGCTTCAGACTTATAAATATTAGGTTGGCTAATTGCGTAAACAACTGATGCAACTGCGAACAGTGCTGTAATTGCTATTATTAACCATTTTCCTTGCCAAATTACAGCAAACAGCTCACGTAAATCGATTTCGTCGTCAGCGATGTTATTGTTATGGCTTTGCACGTATTCGTTATTCTCTTTTATATTTGCTTGGTTATTGTTCATATAAATCTCGGTTGATAGCTAAAGCTATTTATTAGTCTTGCAGCCAGGCTTGCGGTCCGGTTCGTCGCAGAGG
>Ga0256413_1000003_pt1 | contig 25356 bp, 33 predicted proteins | sample WCR_77metaT_FD_190054 | JGI IMG/M metagenome (GOLD analysis project Ga0256413, IMG submission 190054) | Metatranscriptome of seawater microbial communities from Monterey Bay, California, United States - WCR_77 (Metagenome Metatranscriptome) | ecosystem: Environmental > Aquatic > Marine > Coastal... | reverse complement strand
TCCAGAATAATTAACTTTAAAGGGTAAAAATGAACTTTCTCCTCAAAAAACTTTTCGACCAACCAGTCTTTTGGCATACTGAACTGGAATTTTACGCTGTGCCTGTGTCACGGCAATAATCCCGGCAACAACTATTAGGAATAACCCTACCATAAGTACGCCTTTTAATATCACTAAGTTATCTCCGTCAGGTGCTAGGAAAATTAACGCATAAGCGTCCGATAATGCTTTTGGTAAATCAGCGAGAATCCCAACAGTTATCAATAAGGAAATACCGTTACCGATCCCTCTCTGTGTAATCTGCTCCCCCAACCACATGAGAATTAAAGAACCCGTGGTTAAGAAAATGATTGTATTAAATAAAAAAAGAGTGGAAGAACCTGCTATGACAATGGGTCCAAGAGGATTACCATCAAGCCCAATTTCTGCTGGATTAAAACCCTGAATTAAACTTCCCGGACTATCTCTTAGTGCAACAGCCAAAAGTCCACCTTGGACCAAACAAATAAAAATTGTTAGGTATCGTGTATACTGAGCTATTTTTTGCCTACCAGGTTCACCCTCCTGTTGAAGTCTTGCTAAAGTAGGAAAGACTGCCCCCATGAGTTGCATTATGATGGACGCACTAATGTAAGGCATAATGCCAAGTGCAAAAAGAGCCCCATTAAGGAGTGCTCCACCAGTGAACATATTATAAAACCCTAATATATCATTTCCTTCAGATTCACTACGAGTTGATTCTCTAAGCTCGAAGAATTCTTTGATAGGTGCAGGATCTACTCCAGGAAGAGGAATATTAGCTCCAACTCTAGCGATAAATAACAAAGCTAAGGTAAAGAAAATCTTTTGCCTTAATTCAGGTATTTTTAGAGAGTTAGTAAAAGCTGATAACATGAGAAATTAGGGTAGAATTTACTATTCTGAGATGAACTCACCGCCCGAAGCTTCAATCTTAGCCTTTGCGGATGTAGAAATTAAGTCTACGTTTACCTTCAATGCTTTAGTTACTTCTCCATCGCCTAAAAGTTTAATACGGGTTGCATTAGGTCTTACTAAGCCAGCAGCTTTCAAGGAATCTTTATCAACAATATCTCCAGGAATTTTCTCTAAATCTCCTAGATTTACAATAGCACATGGCTTCCTGAATCTCGCCTGGCTAAAACCTCTTTGAGGAAGTTTTCTAAACAATGGCATCTGGCCACCTTCAAAACCAGCACGTAAAGAGTAACCAGAGCGTGAAGCGGCACCGTTATGACCCCGACAACATGTTTTCCCGTGACCATTACCCTCACCACGACCAAGTCTTCTCTTTCCGCGATTAGGGCCTTTAGGTAAATTTGATTCAATCATAATGTTTGCTTAAAATTTATTCAGAAGGGGTTTCAACTGTAACGGGTGGTTGCGACACTTCATTTGTAAAAGCAGGCCCAGAAACTGTTTCGCCACGAATTTCAGAAATCTCCTTGGCAGTACGAAGTTGAAGCAGACCGTCCATAGTCGCAGAAACGACTGATAGGTGGTTGTTAGAACCAAGAGATTTTGAAAGTACATTTTTCACCCCTGCTGCCTCAAGTACAGCTCGGACACCTCCTCCAGCAATAATACCTGTTCCTTGTCTTGCTGGTCTAAGCATAACTTTCCCACCATCGTGAGTTCCCAAAACAGGGTGGGGGAGAGTGTCGCCAGAAATAGACACCTTTTGCATTGCTTTTTTCGCTTGGTCTGTGCCTTTACGAATAGCATCCGGTACCATTTGTGCTTTGCCGTATCCGAAACCAACATTACCAGCTTGATCTCCAACTACCACAAGGGCAGCAAAGCTAAATCTACGTCCACCCTTAACTACCTTAGCACAACGATTGATATGAACAACTTTTTCAAAAAGTTCAGGTTCACCATCGTCCACTACTTCTTTTTTTGATTTCCTATGGGGTTTTCTCATCATTAAAATTTTATGTTCTTAGAACGAAGACTGTCTGCAAATATTTTAACGCAGCCATGATATTTTCTTCCTGCACGATCAAACACGATAGTACTAACGCCGCTCTTCACGAGTGAATCTCCAAAATCATTACCAAGCTTTTCAGCACCAGCAAGATTGGGAAGGAGAGTCTTGTGATCCGCGGAATTTGTTGATGCTGCAGCTAGTGTATGACCTTTTACATCATCGATACATTGGGCGTGTATATTTTTATTAGTAAAACGTACAGTAACCCTAGGTCTTGAAGCCGTGCCTGCAACTTTCTTTCTGATTCTCCACCTACGCTTCTGAGCAAGATTTCTTTTCTTCGATAAATTCATAATAAAATTTGACTAGCTATTAAGCTGACTTTTTACCTTCTTTTCTCCGTACATATTGTCCAACGATACGAACACCTTTACCTTTGTATGGTTCGACCGGGTAGTAACTTTTGATTTCAGCAGCTAACTGACCTACCTTCTGTTTATCAGGACCTTCAACAAGAATTTTAACATTGTCAGAAACCACGACCGTAACCCCAGTAGGAATTGGGTGTTCAATCGGATGGGAATATCCTAATTCCAAATCAATCAAATTACCTTTAACAGTTGCACGAAAGCCCACGCCTTCAATCAATAAATTCTTAGTGAAATTTTTAGTTACACCTTGAACCATATTCGCGATCAACGAGCGTGTTGTACCAAAAATAGCCTTTGAATTACGTGTTTCTGTTACTTGCGAAACAGTAACAGTATTACTTTCTACATTTACATTTACTAAAGGAGAGATGCTTTGGGTAAGTTCTCCTTTGGGCCCTTTCACTAAGACTGTTCCGTTGTCAACGGAAACAGTTACGCTTGAAGGTACGTCTACGGGTAATTTTCCTATTCTACTCATTTCTAAAATAATTACTACCAAACACTACAAAGTAATTCTCCGCCTAACTTGTTTTTCCTCGCTGAACGGTCGTCCATGATACCTTTTGGTGTGCTAAGTATTGAAATACCTAAACCTCCAAGAATTCTCGGGATTTCACGATAACCGCAATAAGATCTACGGCCGGGTTTACTGACACGAGATAATCCACGAATAGCATGCTCACCTTTAACATATTTCAAATGAATTTCGAGATGCTTAACACCTTTATCAGACTCAATTTCAGAAAAATTTCCTACAAATCCTCGATCTCTAAGGATAGTAGCTATGCCTGACCTTAGATTGGAATGAGGATACTCGCATGTAGTTTTTCCAGCACTTCCAGCATTTCGGATTACGGTTATAAAATCTCCTATAGTATCGTGTACAGCCATTTTTAAATAAAGTTTAAGATTGAAATTACCAAGATGCTTTGATGATGCCTGGCATTTTTCCCTGCAAAGCAAGCTCCCGGAAAGTAATTCTGGACAAGCCAAATTTCCTAATAGTTGCACGAGGCCTTCCTGTCAAAGTACAGCGATTTACTAACCTTACAGGTGAGGAGTTTTTGGGCAACTTATCTAACTTAGATTGAGCTAAGTAAAATTCTTCTTCGTTTGTTTCCGAATTTGACAAGATCTTTTTAAGTTCTGCTCTTTTGGTAGCATAACGAGCAACTAGACGCTCCCTTTTGATATTACGGTGAATTACGGATTTCTTGGCCATGATAAAATAATTTAAGCTGCCGCTTGTTCTGAAGATGGTGATTTTTTTCTGAATGGTACACCAAGCAATTTAAGTAGTTCGGTACCTTCCTCGTCTGAATTAGCGGTTGTAACGATAGAAATGTCCATGCCAGTGTTTACTCTTTGTCTTTCAACATTAATTTCAGGGAATATACTGTGATCAATTATTCCCAATGTATAATTACCCTGTCCGTCTAGCTTCGAAGGAACACCTCTAAAATCGCGAATGTTAGGTAAAGCAATCGCAATTAATCGTAGTAGAAAATCCCACATTTGATTACCGCGCAATGTGACTTTAATACCAACTGGCATACCTTGTCTAAGCTTGAAATTCGATACACTCATTTTGGCTTTAACAACGACAGGAGATTGACCTGATAAAGATGCGATATCCTTACGAAGTTCTATCACACCGTTTTTATCCATTTCAGCTCCGAATGCACTATTGATTACAACCTTATCAACTTTAGGGACTTGGTGGATATTTGTATAACCCAATGATTTCCTGAGTGCAGGAACCACATCATTGAGATAAGTAAGTTTAAGTGCTGGTACGCTCATTATAAAATAGTAGTTTTAGACCTTCTTAACATTGGAGTAGTGAATGGAGGCTTCACGTTCAACGATTGAACCCTGGGGGTTGTCTTGCGTTTTACGCTCATGTTTTTTTGTCATATTAATTCCTTCGACGAGGACTCGGTTCTTTTCGCGTAAAACTTGTAGGATTTTACCCTTACTCCCCTTATCGTCACCAGTAATAACGACGACTTCGTCTCCTTTTCTTAAATTATTTGACATCTATAAAACCTCCGGTGCTAATGAAATAATTTTCATATATTTTTGCCTAAGTTCACGTGCTACAGGTCCGAATATACGAGTACCCTTTGGTGTGCCGTCGTCATTCACTATAACAACTGCATTCTCATCGAATCTAAGGTAACTACCATCGACTCTACGAAGTGCCGATTTAGTACGAACTACTACAGCTCTCACTACAGTACCCTTTTTGACGGATGCTTCCGTGGAACTTTCCTTTACATGACATACAATAATGTCACCGACTGATGCAGTCTTCTTATTTTGTCCGATTCTGCGAATCATTCGAACTTTCTTAGCACCGGTATTATCAGCGACTTCTAATCTACTTAATAACTGTATCATGATGTTACAAAGTTGGGGCTTTTTCCAAAACCTCTATAACTCTCCACCTTTTCAACTTACTCATAGGCCTTGTTGCTGTAATACGGACTTTGTCTCCAATATTAGAATCGTTTTTTTCGTCGTGAACATGAACAGTTGTCTTACGGCGAATTTCTTTTTTATAAAGAGGATGAGGAGTCTTGTATTCATAAACAACTTTAATGGATTTGTCTCCAGTCTTAGACCTTACTACTCCAATAAGTTCTTTACGAGTATTCCTGATAATGTCCTGAGTCATGAAATTAAACGTTGGATGGGGTTGCGTTACGTATTTGGTTAATCAAAGTCAAAATCCTTGCACGATCTCGGCGTAGTTCTTTGATAACATGTGGCCGTTCTACTTGACCTGTTTGTTTGCGGACTTGAAGCTTGAAAAGTTCTTCGCCTAATTCACGAAACTTTTTACTTAGTTCAGGTAGAGATAAATCCTTTAATTCAGAGATTTTCATAATAAATAATTAAAAGGAATTTTGGCGAGTTACTAAGCGACAACGAAAAGGAAGCTTTGAATCAGCAAGTCCGAGTGCTTCTCTTGCTAAACTGATCGAGCAACCAGCAATTTCAAAGAGAACATGACCAGGTTTGATGACTGCAACCCAATGATCAACAGGTCCCTTACCTTTGCCCTGCCTTGTTTCTGCTGGCTTTTTGGTAACGGGCTTATGGGGGAATACTCGAATCCAGACTTTACCCTTACGTTTCAAGTGTCTATTGATCGCTACCCGAGCCGCTTCGATCTGGTTAGATGTCATACGACCTCTAGTTAAAGATTGAATACCAAACTCACCAAAGGAGACTGTGTTTCCCCGTGAAGCTACTCCACGCACACGACCTTTGTGTACTTTTCTGTACTTAGTTCTTGATGGTAATAATTTAGGCATAGTAAATTTTGATTAGAAAAGTTTGTCTTCTTCTTTAAGGCAGATCCAGCACTTGATACCAATTATGCCATAAACGGTGTTAGCTTCCACAAGTCCGTAATCGATGTTTTCCCTCAAAGTGTGCAATGGTACACGACCCTCGCGTAACTGTTCTGTGCGAGCGATATCGGCACCTGCCAAACGACCAGCACATTGAATACGAATTCCTTCAGCACCCATAGACATAGTTGTTTGAACCGCCTTCTTCATAGCACGCCGAAATGCAATTCGTCTTTCAAGTTGCAAAGCGACATTTTCTGCTACTAAGGAAGCAACTAAGTCAGGTTTTTTAATCTCCTGAATTTCTAATCGAATATCTTTACCTACGGTCTTATTGAGAGTTTCCTTAAGAGAATCTAGTTCTTGTCCTTTTCTCCCAATAACAATTCCTGGTCTTGCAGTCCAAATTGTCACACGAGTTCTGGTCGATGCTCTCTCGATAACAATTCTGGGTACAGAGGCATATCGTAATTTTTTTTCCAAAAAACCACGAATCATATTATCTTCTGCCATGAACTTGGAGTAATCATTTTTATTTGCGTACCACCGAGCACTCCAGTTGCGCCTAACGCCTAATCTAAAACCAATTGGATTTACTTTCTGTCCCATAATTATACTTCGTCGCTAAGGGTTATACGGATATGACTCATACGTTTCTTGTAAGGATGTGCAGAACCTCTGGCAGTAGGACGAAAGCGCTTTAGCGCTGGACCTTCTTCCACAATCGCTTCGCTTATGAAAAGATCATCTGCGTTTAAATTATTATTGTTTTCTGCATTTGCCATTGCTGACTGTAATGTCTTTGCTAGTAATCTTGCTGCTTTGCGTGGTATGTATTTCAGTAGCGATGCAGCTTCTCCCGCTTTACGACCAGGTAATATACGAGATACTTCCCTTGCCTTTTTAGGAGAGATTCTTGCGTACTTTGAATAAGCTTTAACTTGCATCGTAACTATTTCTGTGTGTGAGGGTTGTGAGACTTAAAGGTACGAGTCGCAGAAAATTCACCGAGTTTATGACCAACCATGTTTTCAGTAACGTAAACTGGAAGAAAACTCTTACCATTATGAACGGTAAAATTTAAACCTACAAAATCAGGTGTAATAGTAGACTTTCTAGACCAAGTCTTAATAGGCTTACGATTTCCATTGTTTTGAGCGTTGGTGACTTTTTTCATCAAGCTCGGTTCAACATAGAATCCTTTTTTAATCGATCTTGTCATGAGAAATTATTTAATTCGACGACCATTACGGCGTACAAGTATTTGAGAGTTGGATGGTTTAGATTTTTTTCGTGTGGGGAACCCTTTTGATAATTGCCCCCAAGGAGATGAAGGATGACCACCACCAGATGTCCTACCTTCACCGCCACCCATTGGGTGATCAACTGGATTCATTGCGACACCACGAACTCGGGGACGTCTTCCAAGCCAGCGATTTCTACCAGCCTTTCCTATAGAAGCTTTTTCATGACTCCCGTTACCAACTTCTCCAATTGTTGCTAAGCAACTTGATTTTACTAAACGAATTTCTCCGCTTGGAAGTTTAACTGATGCTTCATCGCCATCTAAAGTAACTAAACGAATAGAAGAACCTGCGGTTCTTGCAATCTTAGCACCAGCACCAGGTAACATTTCTACACAATGAATTTTTGTGCCAAGAGGGAGGTGATGCAACGGCATAGCATTACCGACTTTAAAGTCAATTTTGTTTTTAGAACTTAACAATTCATCTCCGACAACTACACCGTCAGCACAAGGAATATAAGTTTTTTCTCCATCGGAATATTCCAACAAAGCAATGTGTGCCGTGCGGTTTGGGTCATACTCAATCGCAATAACTTTAGCTAACTCATCGAAACGATTTCTGCGGAAGTCGATTGTACGATAAAGGCGTTTGTGTCCACCACCTCTGCGACGGGAAGTTATACGTCCGTAGGTATTTCGTCCTTTTTTTCTGTGGTGCCCTTTGGTTAAAGATTTTTCAGGCCGTTTTTTGGATACTTCAACCTTATTCTTAAAGTAGAATCTACCTGATGGAGTAACTGGTTTTTGTTGTAATATTGGCATGATAAATTCCGTTTACGCGAGGTCGATCGAATCACCTGCTTTTAACTTTACAATGGCCTTTTTTACATAAGTGGTATGACCAAGTTTATTTTTCCTCATGCGATCTCTTTTGCTCTTAGGTTTTACTATAAAAGTATTAACATTAAGAACAGTAACTCCAAATGCGTTCTGTACAGCGTCTTTTACATTCCTTTTGGAAGATTTCATATCAACAGAAAAAACATATTGATTATGATTAGCGGAAAGCATTGTTGCTTTCTCGGTAAGCAAAGCTTCTTTAATAATTGATACTGATTCTTTCATTATGAATTACTAAGTTTGGTTAAGAGTGATTCAAATCCCCTAATACTGAATATTACTTTACTTGCTTGAACCAGATCAATTGGCCCCAAATCAGGCGAAGAACTAAGTTTTGCATATGAAAGATTGCGTCCTGCCAATGTAAAATTTTTCGTATGAGCATCAGAAACCAAAAGAAGCTTCTTTTTGTCTGGGACGATTTTATTAAGGATAATATTTAGATCTTTAGTCTTGGGCGTGTCCGCACTAAAATCTTCAATTATAAGTAAATTATTAGATTCAGCTTGATCAATCAACGCTCGTTGAAACGCGAGACGACGCATTTTCTTATTCAACTTTTGAGAGTAAGAACGAGGTTTTGGTCCGAAAACTACACCCCCGCCTCGACGTTGTGGTGCCCGCTTATCTCCTGCACGCCCAACACCTAGTCCTTTCTGACGGAAAATTTTCTTTCCTGAACCAGAAACTTCCGAACGTAATTTTGTGGAGGCATTTCCCTGCCTCTGATTGGCCCGAACTGCTAGGATTACTTGCCTGAGGGCATCCGTTCCCTTTCCATCATCTAGAGAAGGAAAATTATTAATTTCATGCTCTCCGGACTCTGAACCGTCTGATTTAAAAAGTTTGAATTTCATCACTTGATAGAGTTTTTAGTTTTTTTTGCAACACGAACGGTAAGAATCGTACCCTTACTACCAGGAACACTGCCTTTAATTAACAATATGTTTTTCTCAGGAAGGATTTTAACTAATTGTAGATTTTGTGTTGTTCTTTGAACAGTACCTGTGTGACCTGGCATTTTTTTGTTTTTAAAAACTCTTCCGGGCCACTGGCATAAACCATATGATCCACCTCTACGGTGAAACATAGAACCGTGGGAGGCAGGACCTCCACCAAAGTTCCATCTTTTTACAACACCTTGAAAACCTTTACCCTTGGTTGTTGATATGACATCAACCGTTTTAATGTCATTAAAATTTTCTACAGTTATTGATCCACCTTCGACATAGTCATGTGAGCCGATAATTCGTAGTTCTTGAGAAACATGTTGAACTTCAACATTAGCCTTTTTAGCTATCCCAACTTGACATTTATTAGGTTTATTTGGCTCCTTACCACGTGGATTGTAGCCGATTTGCACGGCCTGATAACCATCAGTAGAATCTGACTTAACCTGCAGTATTGGACAGGGTCCAGCTTCAATAATTGTGACAGGAACAAGTATATTGTTCTCATCGTACACTTGGCTCATGCCAAGTTTTTTTCCTATTATTTCTAAGTTCATTCTTTAAGCGGCAGGTGACTATTGTCTTTGTAACCTGCTTTAAAGGGGTTAATATAATTTATACGTTTATGTTAATTTCTACACCTGCTGGCAAATTTAGTTTTTTCAGTTCATCTACTGTCTGAACAGTTGGCTCCATAATATCTATAAGACGCTTGTGGGTACGTAACTCGAACTGGTCCATTGACTTTTTATCAACATGAGGAGAGCGATTGACTGTATATCGCTCAATGCGAGTCGGCATTGGAATAGGGCCGGCTACTCGTGCACCAGTTCTTTTAGCTGTGTCTACTATATCAGAAGCGGACTGATCGATTACACGATAATCGAAGCCGCGAAGTTTTATGCGTATGCGTTGTCCGTTCATCGTAATTAAGTTCTATTTGGTTGCCTAGCATTGGTATCAACAATGCCTTGTACAAGGTTTTGAGGTACTTGCTCAAAATGTGAAGGGGTCATGGAGTAATCTGCACGTCCAGATGAAAGAGATCTCATATCAGTTGAATAACCGAACATATTTTCTAAGGGAACAAAGGCATCTACTATACAGACCGTTCCCCTAGTTTCCATTCCCTGAATTTGGCCACGTCGACGATTCAGGTCTCCCATCAGTTCGCCTTGGTATTCATCAGGTGTTGAAACTTCAACCTTCATGATAGGTTCGAGAAGGATAGGACTTGCTTTTTGCATCGCGTCCTTAAAGGCAAAAATGCCAGCCATTTTAAAGGCCATTTCAGAGGAGTCAACATCGTGGAACGAGCCATCATAAAGAGTTACTTTAAAATCAATCACTTCAAAACCAGCAACAACACCGCCAAGTGCCGCTTCCCTGATACCCTGAAAAGTCGGTTTAATAAACTCTTTTGGAATCGAACCCCCAACTATTTCATTAACAATTTCGATACCTTTACCTTTTTCTAAAGGTTCTAACCTAATCAGGGCGTGGCCGTATTGTCCACGACCACCAGATTGTCTGATAAATTTTCCTACACCCTCTGAATTAGTAAGTATAGTCTCACGATATGCGATCTGAGGTTTTCCTGCATTAGCTTCAACTTTAAATTCTCTGAAGAGTCTATCCCTAATAATGTCGAGATGCAATTCACCCATGCCTGAAATGATAGTCTGACCGGTTTCTTCATTGGTTGAAAGACCGAAAGTAGGGTCTTCCTCGGCAAGTCTTTGGAGGCCAACGCCCATTTTTTCTTGATCTGCTTTGGTTGCAGGTTCGATAGACATTGAAATCACTGGTTCAGGAAAACTTGGTGGTTCAAGGCGGAGATCAAGACCTTTGTCGGCAAGAGTATCTCCAGTTACGACATCTTTGACACCAATAATTGCACAAATATCTCCTGAGTATGCTACCTCGATGTCTTCTCTGGCGTCTGCTTTCATGACCATGAGGCGCGAAATTCGTTCAGTTTTACGTGTACGCGGATTATATAAACTTGCACCCTTTTTCATTGTTCCCTGGTAAACCCTGTAAAAAACAAGTTTACCAACATAAGGGTCTGTCATGAGCTTAAACGCTAATCCAGCAACCTGAGCCGAATCGTCAGGAGAAACTTCTACTTCATTTTCATCCGAATCTTCACCTTTCATTGGGGGAAGATCTAGAGGCGAAGGGAGATAATCAACAACTGCATCCATGAGCATTTGAACACCTTTGTTTTTAAATGCACTTCCAGGGATAACTCCAACAAACTTTAAGGAAAGCGTAGCTTTGCGGATGCCTAATTTAATTTCATCCTCTGAAAAATCTTCGCCATCAAGAAATTTGTTCGCAATGTCGTCATCAAAATCGGACAAAGCTTCAATTAGGGACTCACGATAATCCTTAGCCTGTGATAAATATTCTTCTGGAATATCGACAGTATCGAATTTAACTCCAGATTCATCAGAATCATCGTAAACATAAGCAACCATCTTAACGAGGTCGACTAGGCCTTTGAAATTTTCTTCCGCACCAATAGCAAGAAAAAGCGGATGAGCATTTGCTCCTAACTTTTCCCTCATTGAATTAACTGCGGCTAAAAAGTTGGATCCCATTCGATCCATTTTGTTAATGAAGGCAAGCCTTGGAACACTATATTTGTCCATTTGACGCCAAACCGTTTCAGATTGCGGTTGCACGCCTTCGACAGAAGTGAAAACTCCAATTGCACCGTCCAAAACTCGTAACGAGCGTTCAACTTCTGCTGTAAAATCTACGTGGCCTGGAGTATCGATGATATTGATTCGGTGATCAATTCCGGCGTACGGTCCTTCAGAGGTAGTCCAACCACAGGAAATTGCTGCAGAGGTAATGGTTATACCTCTTTCTCTTTCTTGCTCCATCCAATCGGTAGTTGCATTACCATCGTGAACCTCACCTATTTTGTGAACTACACCTGAATAAAACAATACACGTTCTGTGCAGGTTGTCTTACCGGCATCGATGTGAGCAGCAATACCGATATTTCGTGTATGCTCCAAAACGGCAGGGCGATCTGGAGAATTTGCTGTTGAAAACTGATCGTTGTTACTCATTAGTTAATTACCAACGAAGGTGAGCAAATGCACGATTAGCCTGGGCCATTTTGTGGGTTTCTTCTCTTTTCTTAACAACTCCACCTGTGTTGTTGTAGGCATCAATAAGTTCGTTGGCTAGAGCATCTGCAATCGGTGTGCCTTTCCGTGCTGAAGCAGCGTTTACTACCCACCTAAATGCAAGGCTTTGCTGACGCTCAAATGGAACCTCAATAGGCACTTGATAAGTCGCACCACCAACTCGTCTACTTTTAACCTCGATTTTTGGTCTTACATTTTCGAGTGCTCCTAAAACTAATTCAATTGGGTTACCTTTTCCAACTTTCTCAGCCATTTTCTCGATAGCTTTGTAAACAATTCTTTGAGCGAGTGATTTCTTCCCGCTAATCATAACAGCGTTAACTAGTGAACCGATAAGAGTGCTACCGTGTAAAGGATCAGGCATAATAGCCCGCTTCGTTGCTTTTCTTCTGCGCGACATTTAACTTCTTGGTTTTTTAACTCCATACTTAGAGCGACTTCTTCTTCTCTTTTCGACACCCTGACAATCGAGAGTTCCGCGAACAATATGATAGCGAACTCCATTCAAGTCTTTAACGCGACCACCGCGCAATAGAACTATGCTGTGCTCCTGCAAGGTGTGTCCTTCATCAGGAATGTATGCAATCACCTCATGACCAGTTGTGAGTCTAACCTTGGCGACTTTACGAATAGCAGAGTTTGGCTTCTTTGGTGTTCTCGTCGTAACCTGAACACAAACTCCGCGCCGAAAAGGGCAGGCTTTAAGTGCAGGTGACTTGGTTTTGGCCTTCTGTACACGACGACCTTTCCGTACTAGCTGATTAATTGTTGGCATGAGGTAGTTTTTTTGGGGTAAAGCGGTCTGTTATATCTTATATTTTGTTTTGCTCAAGAATAAAAAAAAATTTCTTATGCTGTGAGAGATTCGTTGCTAGATGAACCGAGCGTATCAATCTTTAATCGACGCCATTTCGGTAAACCTGTTCCAGCTGGAATCAAGTGGCCCATAATGACATTCTCTTTAAAACCTTTTAGCTCATCGACTTTACCAAGGGTTGCCGCATTTGTTAAAACACGGGTTGTCTCTTGGAAAGATGCTGCTGATATAAAACTGTCAGTTTCTAAAGAAGCTTTTGTTATACCAAGTAATATTGGTTCACCTTCAGCTGGCATACCGCCCTTACCTGCAATTGATTCATTTGCATCCATGAAAGTATATCTATCAACTTGATCGCCCCAGAAGAAGTCAGTGTCACCCGGATCAGTAATCCTTACCTTCATTAGCATCCGCGAAATTATGATTTCAAGGTGCTTGTCACTAATTGTAACTCCTTGAAGTCGATAAACTTTTTGGATTTCCTCAATAAGGTATTCCTGTACAGCAGATGGTCCAAGAATCTCGAGTATTTCATGGGGATCTTTGGCACCTTCAGTAATTAACTGACCCTTTTGTGCATAATCACCAGGTTGGACAAGAACATGCTTGCCATGAGGGATCAAGTGTTCTTCAACTTGACCAGAATCTTCATTGGTAACTAAAAGTCGCTTTTTAGAGCGTAATGTTCCAGCTTCCGAAACTATACCATCAATCTTAGCCATTTGACCGACATTTCCTTCTTTTGGTCTTCTTGCTTCGAAAAGTTCAGCTACTCTAGGAAGCCCCCCCGTGATATCTTGAGTTTTGGATGCCTGCCTTGGGGTTTTAGCAATGATGGAACCTGCATCTATCCTAGTTCCTTCATCAACCGCAACCTGTGCACCTGTCGGTACCGAATAAGTAGCAATGGCTGTACCTTTTGAATCCTTAACAATAATTTGGGGATTTAAATCTTCCTTATGTTCAATCACAACCATTGAACGACCACCTGATGCGTCTCTTTCAATCTTTGTTGTAACACCAGGGAGCATGTCGTCGAATGAAATGATACCTTTTTTCTCGGATAAAATCGGTATATTGTAAGGATCCCATTGTGCTAAGAGTGCATCCTCCTCAACATCGTCACCATCCTTAAAATGCAAAAGCGCACCTGCGGGTGATGGATAATCATCAATAATTCGATCATCACGATCCAAAACCTGAATCGATCCTGTTTTGTTCAGCGTCACTTGTTGCCCATTAGCCAAAGTTACCAAACGTAAGCCCAAAAACTTTATCTTACCTGCTTTACGAACATGGATCACCGGATCTTCTCTGCCAGCACTAGCTATACCACCTATGTGGAATGTTCTCATAGTAAGCTGTGTACCTGGTTCTCCAATTGATTGAGCAGCAATAATTCCTACAGAAGAACCTTGTTTAACTAAAGAATTTGTTGATGGATCAATTCCGTACTCAAAAGCAGTAAGACCGTTTTTAATCCTACTCGAAAGTGGAGACATTACCTTGATTCTAGTAATTCCAAGTCCGTCTATATTATCAGCAGTTTCTTCCGTTATTAAAGATCCTGATTCAAGAATAACTTCACTGGGGTTTGAAGGATTGTAAACATCGTCACTAGAATATCGTCCAGTGATTCTGTCTCTCAAGGGAACAATTTCATTGTCTCCTTCCATGATTGCTTTTTTGACCACACCATCGCGCCTTTCGTCATCATCACAAACAATGATACAATCCATAGCTACGTCACACAATTTACGAGTCAAGTAACCGGCATCCGCTGTCTTCAGAGCGGTATCTGCAAGTCCTTTTCTCGCTCCGTGAGTAGACATGAAATATTCAAGAACCGAAAGTCCTTCTCGAAAAGACGCAAGAATAGGTTGCTCAATAATTTCACCAGAAGGTTTAGCCATTAAGCCTCGCATACCGCACAATTGTCGAACTTGCTGACGATTTCCTCGAGCACCTGAATCCATCATTAAATAGACAGGGTTAATAGTATCTTTACCGAGGTTTTCGTCCAAAGATTTAAATACTTCTTTTGCGATATCATCTGTGGCAGCGGTCCAGACATCAATAATCTTGTTATGTCTTTCACCCCTAGTGATGATACCTTTACGAAATTGATCTTCGATTTTATCTATTTCTTTTCGAGCAACTTCAATGCGCTGCTTTTTCTCTGGGGGAATGATCATATCGAAGATTCCGATCGAGATTCCAGCCTTAGTTGCCATATCAAATCCCATTTCCTTAAGTCTATCAAGGGAAGCAATGGTTTCCTCTTTACCTTTCAGATTGTAGGTTTCTAGAATTAAATTACCTAAGTCGCCTTTTAAAGCGGGTTCATTAAAGAAACCGAGATCTTCTGGCCAAATCGTATTAAAAAGAGCACGTCCTACTGTCGTAACGATTACATTCCTCTTAGAAATACCAAATTTTGTATCGTTTCCTTTGTCAGGATTTTTCAAGCGAATCCAATTATGTAAATGTAAAACGCCTTCTTGCAGCGCACTCAAAGTCTCTTCAAGCGAACCTATTAATGGTAGTTTCCTTTCATCAGGGGGCAGATCGTCCTTTGGATTCATTGTTAAGAAATATGAACCAAGAACGATATCCTGTGAGGGAGTCAAAATAGGCTTTCCACTAGAAGGGGAAAATATATTATGAGTTGCCATCATCAAAAGCTTTGCTTCCATTATCGCTTCAACAGAAAGCGGCACATGCACAGCCATCTGATCTCCATCAAAGTCTGCATTGTAAGCGGTACAAACTAATGGGTGGACACGGATTGCGTTACCTTCAATAAGCACAGGTTCAAAAGCTTGAATTGAAAGTCGGTGAAGAGTAGGTGCTCGATTCAGTAAAACCGGGTGGCCCTTTGTGACCTCTTCCAAAATATCCCACACTTCAGGAGAACGACTCTCGATCATCTTACGAGCCCCTCTCACTGTATGTACAAAACCAAGTTCTTTAAGTCGCCTGATGATAAAAGGCTCAAACAATATAAGAGCCATCTTTTTTGGTATACCACATTGATGAAGTTTTAATTCTGGACCAATAACGATGACAGAACGACCAGAGTAATCGACTCTCTTACCAAGTAAATTTTGTCTGAATCTTCCCTGTTTCCCTTTAAGCATGTCACTCAAGGATTTGAGCGCACGATTTCCTGAACCAGTTATCGCACGTCCATGGCGTCCATTATCAAAAAGAGCATCAACTGCTTCCTGCAACATTCTTTTCTCATTATGAATAATTACATCAGGAGTCTTTAACTGCAAAAGATTTTTTAGTCGGTTATTTCTATTAATAACCCGACGGTAAAGATCATTCAAATCACTAGTTGCAAATCTGCCACCCTCAAGCGGCACCAGTGGGCGAAGATCTGGCGGAATAACAGGAATAGCATCAAGTACCATCCATTCAGGGGATGCTCCAGAATGAATAAATCCTTGGGTAACTTTGAGGCGACTAGCTAATTTCTTTTTAATTTGCTTAGATTTAGTCTCATGCATTTGGTCATAAAGTTCTTCGAGTTCACTTTCCAAATCAATTCTTCCCAAAACATCACGAACCGCCTCAGCACCCATTTTAGCTTCGAACTCATCACCAAATTCATCTTGTGCTTCCCTGAATTCTTTATCTGTAAGCAGTTGTTTTTCCTCAAGTGGCGTATTGCCAGGATCAGTGACAATATATTGCTCGTAATAAAGAACGCGTTCTAAACTTTTAGCTGTCATGTTCAAAAGCAAACCTAAGCGACTAGGCATGCTTTTTAGAAACCAAATGTGAGAAACGGGTACGGCTAATTCAATATGACCCATGCGATCTCTTCGGACCCTAGAAACCGTAACCTCAACACCGCAACGATCACATACAACACCTTTATACTTTATTCTTTTATATTTACCGCAGGCACATTCATAATCCCGAACAGGACCAAAAATCTTTTGGCAAAATAATCCTCCGGGTTCCGGTTTAAAAGTTCTGTAGTTAATGGTCTCTGGATTCTTAACTTCTCCTTTAGACCAAGAACGAATGATGTCAGGCGATGCTACGGTTATGGATACTTTATCCATGGGGCCTGGTTCAACTCCTAATGCTTCACTAACTGCTTCAACACTCATAATATGTAATTTTAAAGTTTATTGGGGGATCTGAATTAACAAATTAAAGGGCATCTTCGCCAAGCACTCTTATGTCAAGGCAAAGACTTTGCATTTCTTTCATTAAAACATTGAAGGACTGAGGAGTCCCAGCTTGCAGGGAATTATCTCCCTTTACCAATGATTCATAGATTTTCGTTCGTCCAGAAACATCATCAGATTTAACCGTTAAGATCTCCTGTAAAGTATACGCTGCACCATATGCTTCGAGTGCCCATACCTCCATCTCACCAAAACGCTGTCCTCCGTATTGGGCCTTACCTCCAAGAGGTTGTTGTGTGATAAGACTGTACGGACCAACTGCTCTTGCATGAATTTTGCTGGAAACCAAGTGATTGAGTTTCAACATATACATGTAACCTACAACAATTCTCTGATAGAAAGGCTCTCCAGTACAACCGTCATAAAGAGTAGATTTTCCGGTTTCTGGAAGTTCCGCTTCCTTTAGGTACTCTTGAATACGACTCTCGGGAATACCATCAAAAATTGGAGTAGCTACCTTAAGTCCAAGTTTCTTACAAGCCCAACCTAGATGGGTTTCCAAAACTTGACCCACATTCATTCGACTCGGAACACCGAGAGGATTTAGGCAAATTTCAATAGGAGTTCCATCCGGTAAAAATGGCATATCTTCCTCAGCAACAATTTTGGCTACAACGCCTTTGTTTCCATGCCTTCCTGCCATCTTATCTCCAACCCTCATTTTCTGCTTCTTCGCAACAAAAACTCTTACGTTTTTAATCGCTCCTTGGTCAATAGGTTCTCCTTGCTCAATGGCTTCAATCTTACGATCTCTATCGTCTTCGAGATCTGTAAATTTGGATTCATAGCTTTCAATAATTTCGAAAACTTTGATTCGAACAGGAGAGGGTGGTATTTCAATAAAACGATGAACAGAAGAAAGCCTTCTGAGGAGGGTTTTAGTAATCTTACGATTTGCAGGTATGATAACATCTCCTGTTTCAGAGTTCGTTACATTTAAGGGAATTTTCTCACCAAGTAAAATATTTGAGAGTGATTCAGTTAATTGTGAACGAAGGTCTTCAGTTTGATTCCTGAAGTCTTCTTAATTTGTTTCATCTGCCTACGAAAATCTGATGGAGAAAGTTTTTCCTGCTCAGCATCCGTACGGCTTGAAACTTTAATATCCATAACAATTCCCTGAGTACCAGATGGTACTTTCAAAGAACTATCCTTAACATCTGCAGCTTTTTCACCGAAAATTGCTCGGAGTAGTTTTTCTTCAGGAGCCAAGTCTGTTTCACTCTTAGGAGTAATCTTACCTACAAGAATATCACTGGGCTTTACTTCTGCACCGATTCGAACAATTCCTAAATGATCTAGATTACGAAGTGCCTCTTCACCCGCATTCGGAATGTCTCGTGTTATTTCTTCGGGCCCAAGTTTCGTGTCCCGTGCAGTAACTTCAAATTCTTCAATATGAATGGAGGTGAATATGTCTTCCTTCACAACTTTTTCTGAAATTAATATGGCGTCTTCAAAGTTGTAACCCTTCCAAGGCATGAATGCCACAAGGATGTTTCTTCCTAAGGCGAGTTCACCGGCATCTGTACAGGCACCATCTGCTAGAGCTTGACCAACATTAACTTTTTCACCTTTACGAACTATCGGTTTTTGGTTGAAGCAGGTTCCTGCATTTGACCTAAGAAACTTTCTCATTTCATAACAGTAAATGCCGCGCTTATGGTCACTCCTCGGTTCTTTGAGAAAACGAGGAGGTAAAGTGCCGTCATCAGTTATAACAATTCTTTTACCATCAGCTAATGCTACGACACCTTCGGACTCGGAAACCGTTACGGTCCTGGAGTCTTCAGCAACCTTCTTTTCAATACCTGTACCTACAAGCGGAGAATCCGCTTTTAGTAATGGAACGGCTTGCCTTTGCATGTTAGCTCCCATCAAAGCACGGTTTGCATCGTCATGTTCGAGAAATGGAATTAATCCAGCAGCGACTGATACGACCTGCTTTGGTGAGACATCCATATACTCAACATCTTTTGGGTCGTACTCACTAACTTGGTCTCGGTATCTGCACGTTACTCGACCAACAAGCTTGTAAGACTTTGGGTCAATCTCTGTATTAGCCTGAGCGATTAAAAACCTTTCTTCTTCAAATGCATTGAGATAAGAAACATTCTTAGGATTTTTATCAACTACTCCGTTTTTAACAGGGTGATAAGGAGACTGTAAAAAACCAAATTCATCTATCTTTGCATAAGTAGATAAAGTGTTTATCAAACCAATGTTTGGTCCTTCAGGGGTTTCGATCGGACAAATTCTGCCATAGTGTGTTGGATGAACATCTCGGACCTCAAAACCAGCCCGCTCTCTATTCAAACCTCCTGGCCCAAGAGCTGATAGTCTTCTTTTGTGAGTTAACTCGGCAAGAGGATTAATTTGATCCTTGAATTGACTAAGTTGGCTTCGAGCAAAAAAGTCACGAACTACAGTCGTGAGTGCCTTCGGATTTATAAGTTTACCCGGAGTGAGCGATTCTGCACCCTGATCGTAAAGGGTCATTCGTTCACGAACAACTCTTTCAGTTCGTGAAAGTCCGCTTCGACAGACATTAGCAAGCAATTCCCCGACGGTACGCACTCGACGATTACCAAGGTGGTCAATATCATCAATTCCCATATCGAAAATAGACCCGGCGTCTTCACGTGCTTTTTCTTCATTAGATTTGCCACGCTTAAGATCAGTAAGTTTTCTGGTCGCTGCTACTAAATCTTCAACAGTTGTTATTCTCACCTCTAAGGGAGAATCCAAATTTAGTTTAAGATTTAGCATGTGACGTCCAACTTTTGCTAAATCGTAACGTTTTGGATCTAAAAATAAGCGTTTAATGAGAGCTTCAGCATTAACACGGTCAGGTGGCTCACCGGGACGAAGTTTTTTGTAAATTTCTTTTAGTGCTTCATCTTTATTTTTCGTAGTATCTTTCTTAAGGCATCGAATAATCGCCCCATCATCTACGGATGTATCGATAGCACGCAACTGACTTTCACCTGCCTTGATAAATGCTCTCAAATAGGTCTTCGTCAATGGTTCAAATGCCTTTGCAAGAACAGCACCTTTAGTACGATCAAACATAGGTTCAACCAAAACATAATTAGATACATTATCTTTAGCTAATAAATCATTAATGTCCAAGGTTTCTATATCATAGAATAACTCGATTAATTTTTGATCTGAGTCCTTATCTTTTTCCGGATCCCAATCCATCAGGGCACGTAAAAAGGTTGTAATTAAAAATTTTCTACGACGACGACGTCTGTCAAGATAAACATATAGAAGGTCATGCTGATCGAACTGTGCTTCTATCCAAGTACCCCTATCAGGGATAATCCTAAAGCCGTGTAAAACTTTTCCACTTGTATGGGTGGACTCCTCAAAACTTACTCCAGGAGAACGGTGTAGTTGGCTAACAACAACTCTCTCTGCACCATTGATAATGAAAGATCCTCTTTCTGTAATCATAGGCAGTTCACCCATGAAAATTTCTTCTTCGCTGTAAAATGGTTTGCTTTGACCTTCAACTTCCATCCGCAATCTTAACTTAACTTGGAGTGGTGCTGCGTATGAACAGTTCTGATCGATGCAATCCATCTCACTTAAAACAGAATCCCCGATGGTGTAAGAAACATATTCTAAACGGGACTTTTCGTCATAGCTGAAAATAGGAAAAACTTCCTTGAAAACAGCTTCCAACCCGGAAAGCATTCGATGAGATGAGGGAATATCTCGTTGCAAAAAATCACGAAAAGAATCGACTTGGTTTTGAATAAGATTCGGTGGGTCAATTGCTTCTTTGAGTTTTCCGAAATTTTGTCTTTCTGACTTTTTCATGATCGGTGAGTATTGGGATGATAGAGTAATTGGAAAAATGGAAAAAGCCGCAGGTTGAAATCAACCATACGGCTTTTAAATGTTGTTAAGTAAAAATTAGAAACATTACTTAATTTCAGCTTTAGCTCCAGCAGCTTCTAGCTTTTTGGAAATTTCTTCAGCTTCATCTTTGCTTACGCCTTCTTTAACAGGCTTAGGAGCACTTTCCACGAGTTCCTTGGCTTCTTTTAATCCAAGACCGGTTAAGGCACGGACTTCTTTAATAACAGCGATTTTATTGCCACCAAATTCGGTGAGAATAACATCGAATTCTGTTTTTTCTTCAGCGGCTGCTCCTGCATCGCCACCAGCTGCTGGTGCCGCTACTGCAACTGCCGCTGGAGCAGATGCACTTACGCCCCATTTGTCTTCCAACTCTTTTACGAGTTCGGCGACTTCGATTACTGACTGACTACTGAGCCATTCTACTACTTGATCTTTTGTTAGGTCTGACATAATTAATTGTACCTCCTTGCCTGAATATGATTAGTACCTAAAGGCTTTTAAGGGGTATCCCCTAATTTCTTCTAGGTGGGTGGTTATTGTTTGATTGACGAGAGTTGATTCCCGAAAGTTATTCTTTGTCTGCTTTTGCCTTGAGCACTGTAACCATACCCCGCGCCGGAGCACTAAGTAAAGTTACTAGACTTGAGGCGGGTGTATTGAGAAGTGATAAAAGTTGAGCACGAAGTTGTTCAATACCTGGAAGGGTGGCAAGCTGCTTAATATCAGCAGCAGAAAGAGTGCGCTCTCCTAAGGCTCCTCCTTTGACTGTAACTTTTTTCTTAGACTTGAAATAATCACTCAAAGCTTTTGCCACACCGGTAGCATCATCACCACCAACGATAATAGCAGTATGTCCCTTAAGTTCAGCATCCAAAAATTCTACTACATTTGAATCGGCTGCCAGTCTAATTGATGAATTTTTAACAACATGAAACTCAGCACCTCGTTCTGCAAGTTTTGATCTTAGTTCAGTCGTTTCTTTCGCATCAATACCTTTATAGTCTGTAAGGAAGAAATACTCTGATTTGTTTAAGTGGGATTTAGCCTCTTCTATTAAAAACGTTTTTTCTGGTCTCATATTAATTGAATATAGATGAAGATAATTTAAAGCTAGGATTCATAGTAGCACTGAGATGTACTGATCTGACAAACTTACCCTTGAAGCCATCAGGCTTGGATGATGAAACCGCAGTAATGGCAGAATTTGCATTATCTAAAAGCTGTTCACTTGTAAAAGAACGTTTACCAATTAACACTGCCATAGCACCAGTTTTATCCATTTTAAACTCTACCCTTCCAGCCTTAACTTGTTTTATCGCGTCTTCTAGGTTATCTGTGACAGTACCTGCTTTGGGTGTCGGCATTAGTCCACGGGGACCTAAAACACGAGCTATAGAACGAACAGATTTCATAGCTGCCGTAGTGGATAGTGCTACATCAAAATCCATCCAACCTTCTTTAATCTTTGCAATTAAATCTTCGAGTCCTGCTATATCAGCACCAAGTTTTGTGGCTTCTTCAGGCGTTTCAGTAAAAACAAGAACTTTTACGTCCTTACCGCTACCATGAGGGAGATTTACGGTTCCACGAACTGATTGCGAGGATTGCTTTGGATCCACGCCAAGGCTGAATGAAAGCTCTACTGATTCGTCAAATTTTACATTTTGTAATTTTCCTAACCCCTCCAAAGCCTCTTCTAATTGATAAACTTTATTCTCCTCTACCAACGAGGCAGAGCTAATGTATCTTTTACTTCTTGTTTTCATAGTACTAATTAAGAAGAAACTTCGATTCCCATACTTCTCGCTGTTCCTTCAATTATTCGACAAGCAGCTTCCTCGTCGTTTGCATTTAAATCGTTTTGCTTAATTTTAACAATTTCCAAAACTTGTTGTTTCGTAACTTTTCCAACCTTGTCCCTGTTCGGAATACCAGAGCCTTTTGCTAAACCCGCAGCTTTTTTTAAAAGGATAGCAGCTGGTGGGGATTTAAGAATGAATGTGAATGACCTGTCCGCGTATACTGTAATTTCTACAGGAAGAATCATGCCAGATTGGTCTTTGGTCTTGGCGTTAAATTCCTTACAAAAACCCATGATATTAACACCCTGGGCACCGAGTGCCGGACCAACTGGGGGAGCAGGGTTAGCTGCACCTGCTGGTAATTGAAGTTTGATAAGTCCTACTGCTTTCTTAGACATGATTTGTATTTTTAAAAATTATTCTTCTTCAGCTTTTTCAACCTGCCAAAACTCAAGCTCAACAGGCGTAAATCTTCCAAAAATAGAAACTGAAACTTTCAGCGTACCTTTCTGAGGGTCAATCTCTTCAATTTCACCTGTTAAATTAAGGAATGGGCCATCCAGGATTTTAACAACTTCTCCAACTGTAAATTTAACTTTGGGTACTTCTTTACCTTCTGCTTCATTTACTTGTTTGAGAATTCGTCCGATTTCATCGTCTGCTAAAGCTGTCGGGTTCTCCCGGCCAATAAAGTTTATTACTCCATCGGTTTCCTTAATCTTGTACCAAGGCTTTTTCTTTAGATTACCAATCTGATCAAAAAGTTTCATTTCAACAAAAACATAACCCGGATAAAACTTACGATCTCTCTGTTTTTTCTTACCGTTTTTTACTTCAGAGACAGTTTCTATAGGTACAAGTATTTCACTTAGACAACTAGCAAACTCTTCGTCTTCTTCTTTATATTTATTAAGGTAACGCCTAACTTTGTCTTCATGATTAGAAAGGCATTGCAAGGCATACCATCGTGATGATGAGGTAGTTTGAGAACTCATGATGATGATTTCAGGAGCGAATGAGCAAAGTTAGAAGTTCTACACAATTGGTCAATGAAAAGTCAGAAACGGAAATGAAAAGACCAAGGATAGCTACACCCGCAATTACGACAATTGTAGAACCTCTCAACTCTTCAAAGTTAGGCCACGAGGCTTTAGATAACTCTGAAATTGTTTCCTTGTAAAAAGTACGAATTTTCTGAAAGGGGTTCATTACAAATGATTTAAATTGATGCGATGGCGGGAGAAGAGGGACTCGAACCCACAGCCTACGGTTTTGGAGACCGGTGCTCTACCAATTGAGCTATTCTCCCGCGTTTAATTAGTGGTCTATAAGTATACTTTTTAAAGAATCTCAGAGATATTACCGGCACCGATTGTTCTGCCTCCTTCGCGAATAGCAAATCTCTGGCCAGATTCCATAGCGATTGATTTTTGTAATTCAATTCCTACGGTTAAATTGTCGCCTGGCATAACCATCTCTACTCCTTCTGGAAGTTCAACAATACCTGTAACATCAGCAGTGCCGAAAAAGAACTGAGGACGATATCCCTTGAAAAAAGGTGTATGTCTACCTCCTTCTTCCTTGTTAAGAACATAAATTTGAGCTTTGGCTTTAGTGTGAGGATTGATACTGCCCGGTGCTGCAATGACATGACCACGCTGAATATCAGCTTTCTCTATACCACGAAGCAAAATACCAACATTATCGCCTGCTTGGCCTTCTCCTAACTCTTTTCTAAACATCTCAACACCGGTGCAAGTAGTTTTACGAGATTCTCCAAGACCAACGATTTCAATTTCATCGCCCACCTTAACCATTCCGCGTTCAATTCTACCTGTTGCAACGGTTCCACGACCGGTGATGGTAAATACATCTTCGATAGACATAAGCAATGGTTTGTCAGTCTCCCGAACGGGTTCAGCAACTTCAGTGTCGATAGCGTCCATTAATTTTTGTATTGAACCAAGACCTAAATCACTTTCTTCATTTTCAATAGCTTTAGTAGCTGATCCACGAATGATTTGAGCATTATCACCATCAAATTCGTACTTACTAAGGAGATCCCTGATTTCCATGTCAACTAACTCAAGTAATTCTTCATCATCACCCGACATTAGATCGCATTTGTTCAAAAATACTACCAAATTAGGAACATCAACCTGACGAGCAAGAAGAATGTGCTCTCTAGTTTGTGGCATCGGGCCTGTGGTTGCGTCGACCACCAAAATAGCACCATCCATTTGGGCTGCACCAGTAATCATATTTTTTACGAAATCAGCGTGACCAGGACAATCTACATGAGCGTAGTGCCTGTTATCTGTTTCATATTCAACATGCGAAACAGCAATGGTAACTATTTTCGATGCATCACGAACTGTACCGCCTTTAGCGATATCTGCATAAGACTTAACTTCAGCTAAACCTTTTCTTGCCTGTGCATGCAAGATAGCTGTAGTGAGAGTGGTCTTTCCATGGTCGACATGTCCGATGGTACCGACGTTAACGTGAGGTTTGGTTCGTTGGAACTGTTCTTTGGCCATTTACTTTGACAATTTGATGTTAATATAGGTGGAGCCCACGAGCGGATTTGAACCGCCGACCTCGTCCTTACCAAGGACGCGCTCTACCGACTGAGCTACATGGGCGGAGGGC
>Ga0256413_1000001_pt1 | contig 34455 bp, 42 predicted proteins | sample WCR_77metaT_FD_190054 | JGI IMG/M metagenome (GOLD analysis project Ga0256413, IMG submission 190054) | Metatranscriptome of seawater microbial communities from Monterey Bay, California, United States - WCR_77 (Metagenome Metatranscriptome) | ecosystem: Environmental > Aquatic > Marine > Coastal... | reverse complement strand
TGTAGCTCAGTTGGTAGAGCGCGTCCTTGGTAAGGACGAGGTCGGCGGTTCAAATCCGCTCGAGGGCTCCATTCAAGAGAGAATTACCAAAGTATATATCACTAATCACCAAACCTTTATCGAACTATAAGCCATGGCTAAGGGCACTTTCGAAAGAACAAAACCACACGTAAATGTGGGAACTATCGGTCACGTTGACCACGGTAAAACGACTCTAACTACAGCTTTACTTTCTGTACAGGCTAGCAAAGGACTTGCAGAAATGAAGTCCTATGCGGATATCGCCAAGGGAGGAACCGTTCGTGACGATTCCAAGATCGTTACGATCGCAGTTGCTCACGTTGAGTATGAGTCTGAAAACAGGCACTATGCTCACGTCGACTGCCCGGGTCACGCTGACTTCGTAAAGAATATGATCACTGGCGCCGCCCAAATGGACGGAGCTATCTTGGTTGTAAGCGCAGCTGATGGACCTATGCCACAAACGCGTGAGCACATCCTGCTCGCACGCCAGGTAGGTGTTCCAAACATCGTTGTATTCCTTAATAAGGTAGACCTTATTGATGACGAAGAGCTCTTGGAGCTTGTTGAGATGGAAGTTCGTGAACTTCTCTCCAAGTATGAGTTCGACGGCGACAATATCTCAATCATCCGTGGATCTGCTACTGCAGCACTTGACGGAAAGCCTGAAGGTCTCGAAGCAATTCAGAATCTACTGGACGCCGTTGATAAGGACATTCCTGAGCCTGTTCGTGACATCGATCAGCCTTTCCTTATGTCAATTGAAGACGTTTTCTCCATCACTGGTCGCGGAACGGTTGTTACCGGTCGTATCGAGCGTGGAATCGTCACAGTAGGTGACACCATCGAAATCGTTGGATTGAAAGACACTCAAAGCACAGTTGTTACTGGTGTGGAAATGTTCCGCAAGCTGCTCGACCAAGGTCAAGCGGGTGACAACGTTGGTGTTCTTCTCCGTGGTATCGACAAGGAAGCTGTTCAACGTGGACAAGTTCTTGCACAGCCTGGAACCATCAACCCACACAAGAAAGGTAAAGCGGAAATCTACGTCCTAAGTAAGGATGAAGGCGGACGTCACACTCCTTTCTTCGATGGTTACCGTCCTCAGTTCTACTTCAGAACGACCGACGTAACCGGAAACGTAAAGCTTCCGGACGGTGTTGAGATGGTAATGCCTGGTGATAACCTCGGACTCGATGTTGAGTTGATCCAACCCATCGCGATGGAAAAAGGTCAGCGTTTTGCGATCCGTGAAGGTGGCCGCACCATCGGTGCCGGACGTATCACTGATATCATCGAATAATTTATTAACCCTTTCAACTGGGCCGGGAACTCGCAAAAACGGGTTCCCGGCTTACCTGTCTAATTTACAAGCTGGTATATAGGACAGTAGCTCAATTGGTAGAGTTGCGGTCTCCAAAACCGTCGGTTGGGGGTTCGATTCCCTCCTGTCCTGCCAAATAAAAGTCTATGAAAAATCCATTCCGCAGTATTCGAATTTTCTGGGGTGAAACCATCCTCGAGTTGAAGAAGGCCACCTGGCCGACTCTGCGCGAACTCCGTGAATCCACAGTTGTGGTGTTAGTTGCCGTCGTCCTGCTGGGAGCATTTATCGGTATTGCAGATTTTTCACTCTTCCAAGTTGTTAACCTCTTTACTGATTGGGTTCGCGGTTGACCTAAGTTGCTATGACAGAAACTACCCAGTCCAATGCCGCATGGTATGTTTTGCAGACTCTTTCTAATAAAGAGAACCAAGCAAAACTGTATCTTGATAAATACAAAAAGCAGGAAGAGATGGAGGAATTTCTCCTCGACGTTCTGCTACCTACCGAAACGGTTTCTGAAGTAAAGCAGGGTAAAAAGACCAGCAAGACACGTAAGCTCTATCCTGGTTACGTGTTCGTGCACATGAGACTGTACGACGAGAATGGTATCCTCCTAAACAAGCCGTATTATTTTATAAAAGGCGCAACCGGTGTGATTGGCTTTGTGGGTGGTGAGAATCCCAGTGCCCTTAAGAAGTCAGAAATTGATCGCATCATCTCTCACGTAGAAGAGGCCGAAGGTAAGGAAGTACCTAAGGTAGCGCATGAAATTGGTGAAGAAGTGAAGATCACCGATGGACCTTTCCTCAATCTGAATGGAAAAATTGATGAAATTGATCCGGAGAAGGGCAAACTGAAGGTCTCAGTTTCCATCTTTGGACGTTTTACACCTGTCGAACTCGAATACTGGCAGGTGGAAAAGAATACTGATTAAGCTAAATGGCTAAAAAAATAACAGGAACGATACGTTTACAGCTCCCTGCTGGCGCGGCTAACCCCGCTCCCCCAGTTGGACCTGCTTTAGGTGCTGCTGGTGTGAATATCATGGGATTCTGTAAAGAGTTTAATGCAAAGACCAAAGATCAGGCGGGGACCATTTTCCCAGTTGTGATCACCGTATATGCGGACCGGTCTTTCACCTTTATTCTGAAATCGCCGCCAGCTGCTATTCTTCTTAAGAAAGCAGCAGGCCTCGCAAAGGGTTCAGGTGAGCCCAACCGGAACAAGGTGGGTAAGGTCACACGGGCACAAGTGCTCGAGATCGTTAAAATCAAACAAAACGACCTCAATGCCAACGACGACGAAGCGGCTATCAATATCATAGCCGGTACCGCTCGTAGTATGGGAATCGAAGTAGAAGGATAACCCAAGAGGAACGAAATATCATGGCTATTCAGAGCAAACGATACAGAAAATCTTCCGAGACCGTTGAGGCCCTTAAGTCCTACGAGCTCGATGAAGCGATCACGATTTTAAAGGGATTTTCCGAAGCGAAGTTCGACGAGACGGTTGAACTGTCTTTTCGCTTGGGAGTAGATCCTCGCCAAAGCGACCAAATGATACGTGGCACCGTATCACTTCCCAACGGAAGTGGTAAGAAGGTGACGGTTGTAGTCTTCACCGAAGATGAAGAAACGGCTACTGCCGCCGGGGCCGATCATGCTGGTCTCGACGAATTGATCGAAAAGGTCAAAGGTGGTTGGATGGACTTCGACGTGGCTGTTTCAACACCCGCCGCGATGAAGAAAGTGCGTGCTATTGCCCGCGTTCTCGGACCACGTGGTCTTATGCCAAATCCCAAGTCCGGCACCGTTACTGACGATGTTGCTAAGGCCATTAATGAAGTGAAGGCCGGTCGTGTGGAATACAAAATGGATAAGACTGCCAACATGGCTGTGTCCGTCGGTAAGCGCTCATTCGAGGCTGACAAGATCAAGGAAAACATCGAAACCGTGATCGACAAAGTGGTGAAAGCTAAGCCGGATAAATTCCACGGTAAGTTTATCCTAAATCTCTCCGTCTCCTCTACTATGAGTCCCGGAGTCAAAGTCGATACTTCCAAATACATAGAGTCTTAAACCTACCTGACTATGAGAGACGAAAAGAAATACCTGGTTGAAGAAGCCGGATCCCACCTTGAGAAGTCAGACTACGTATTCCTGACCAATTTCGAGCGCATCACTGTAGAAGAAACAAGTGAGCTTCGCGAAACGCTTGCCAAAGAAGGCGCAGAGTTTCACGTGGTTAAGAACAGCGTTCTCGATGTAGCAGCGAAAGATCGTGATCTTCCCGATCTGAAAGAATGGCTCGCAGGTCCCACAGCTATTGTTGTTGGAGGAAACGATCCTTCTGGAGTTGCCAAGATTCTAAGAAAGTTTTGTAAGTTAAAGGATAAGAATGATGTCAAAGTGGGTGTCTTGGGTGACAAGACGCTAACCGCAGAAGACGTTAAAATTCTATCTGACTTGCCATCCATCGAAGTCCTCAAAGCTCAGTTGCTTGGACTTCTTAACCAGCCAGCCACTCAAATGGTATCTGTGCTTAATGCGGTTCCGACCAGCGTGGTCAATGTTCTGCAAGCGAAAGCCGACCAGGAGGGTGACAACTAATTTCACAATTTCGGATTCATCCGGAATCAAACCAATACTAATTCAACAGGTATATTAGGAGATCTCTCTTAAACGTTTCTTCCGAAACACTAATCTACCAAGGAGTTAAACATGTCTGATATCACTAAAGATCAAGTAATCGATTGGCTTTCTAGCCAGTCTGTCGTTGAAATCGCATCGCTCGTTAAAGACCTCGAAGAAAAATGGGGAGTTAGCGCAGCCGCACCTGTCGCAGTAGCTGCAGCACCCGCCGCCGGTGGTGGTGGAGGCGAAGCCGCTGAAGAGAAAACTGAATTCGATGTTATCTTTGCCGCACCTGGCGATAACAAGATTGCTTCTATTAAGGAAGTTCGCGCCATCACCGGCCTCGGACTTAAGGAAGCAAAAGACCTCGTTGAAGGAGCACCTAAACCTGTTAAGGAAGGCGTTTCTAAAGACGAAGCTGCTGAAATTCAGAAGAAGCTCGAAGCTGCCGGTGCTAAAGTCGAAATCAAGTAATCTGATTTACCTTTATAATCTTCTTTCAAGAGACGGGTCAGGTTTGGCTACCCAGCCAAGCCTGCCGTCTCTTTTTGCTTAAATTCTTCCCTGACCCTAGGGTTGTTTCTTTTTTCTAACCACCGTCATCCCGGTTTATAATATGTCTGATCGCATAAGTTTCGGTAAACTTCAGGAGGTTATTTCCGCTCCTAACCTCATTCAGAATCAAATTGATTCCTTTAAGGAATATACACAGCAGGACTGCGCTCCATCCAAGCGCAAGCCCGCAGGACTGGAAGCTGTGTTTCGCGAGATCTTTCCCATCGAAAGTTACGATGGAAAATCAGTTTTGGAGTACGTGTCTTACAACATTGTTGGGCCCAAGTACACGGAAATGGAATGTATCCGGGAAGGTGTTACGTATTCCATATCTCTCTACGTGAAACTGCGTCTTCGTGAAGAAGACCAGATCAAGGACGAAGAAATTTATATGGGTGAAATTCCGCACATTACCGAGCGTGGATCATTCATCATCAATGGAGCTGAGCGCGTAGTTGTAAGCCAATTGCACCGCTCCCCTGGTATTGCGTTTGAAACAGCGCCTCACACCAGTGGTAAGTTGCTCCACTCATTCCGTATCATTCCCGATCGCGGAACTTGGCTCGAAGTGCAGTTTGACAACAACGATCTGCTCTACGTATTCCTCGACCGTCGTCGTCGTCGTCGCAAATTCCTCATCACCACCTTGCTCAGAGCAATGGGCTATGGCTCTGATGTAGAATTGCTCGATCTCTTTTACTCGATCCAAGACCTGGACATTGGTAAAGCACTGAAGATGGATAGTGTCAGTAGCCTGACTTTGGTTGAAGACATTATCGATGCTGGACAAGGTGTGGTATTGGCACGTGCATTTGAGCCGTTGACCAAGAGCATCATTCGCCAGTTCGAAGAGTCAGAAGTCTCTGCTATTCGTGTGATTGACACCTCCGTTGATGAAGGGGCGATCATTCGTGCACTGAAAAAGGATCCTACTCGCAACGAAGAGGAAGCCCTTAAAGAAATTTACAAGCGTCTCCGCCCTGGCGAGCCACCCACAACGGCAAACGCCAAGGCCTTGTTGAAGCGCCTTTTCCAAGATCCAAAACGCTATGACCTCGGTCGCGTGGGTCGTTACAAGATCAACCAGAAGCTTACTCTCAACACCGATCTCGATATGCGGATCGTCATGGTTGAGGATATCGTAGAAGCTACTCGTTACCTCATCAAATTGAAGAAGGGCGAAGGCTTAGTTGACGATATCGATCACTTGGGTAGTCGCCGTGTGCGCACCGTGGGCGAGCTGTTGGCTAACCAATGCCGTATTGGGCTGGCACGTACCGAACGCCTGGTTCGTGAGCGTATGACCCTTTACGATCAAAGCGTAGATTCCATTACGCCGCAAAAGCTGATCAATCCTAAGGCACTGAGTACGGTTATCCGTGACTTCTTTGCCCGTAGTCAGCTTTCCCAATTTATGGATCAGATCAATCCTTTGGCTGAAATCACTCACAAACGTCGTTTGAGTGCTCTCGGACCTGGAGGTTTGAATCGTGAGCGAGCTGGTTTTGAAGTGCGTGACGTTCACCCATCTCACTACGGTCGAATTTGTCCCATTGAAACACCCGAAGGTCCAAACATTGGTTTGATCAATTCCTTAAGTGTGTTCTCTCGGATCAATGAATTTGGTTTCATCGAAACCCCCTATAGGGTGGTTAAAGATGGTAAAGTAACAGAAGAAGTTCGTTACGTTACTGCCGATGAAGAAGAAGGTCTGATTATTGCGCAGGCGAATTCTAAAATAGATGACAAGGGCAACTTTACTGAAGCAGTAACAGCCCGTCAGGGTGACAACTTCTTTGAAGCGGATCCCAATGTGCTCCATTACATGGACGTATCTCCTAAGCAGTTGGTTTCAGTTGCTGCAGGTTTGATCCCATTCCTCGAGCACGATGATGCGAACCGCGCATTGATGGGTTCGAACATGCAACGTCAAGGTGTGCCTCTACTTCGTACTCAGTCTCCTTATGTAGGAACCGGAATTGAGGCTAAGGTAGCTCAAGATTCTAAGACAGTTGCACTTGCTGAACACGATGGCATTGTTGCCTCTGTTGATTCTCGCCGAGTCATTACGACTCCAGACGGAGAGTTACCGGTTAAACTGGCTCGCAATCCAGCATCTGATCCGAAGAAAGACATCTACGTCTACGAACTTCGTAAGTTCATGCGTTCCAATGCCGGAACTTGTTTCAACCAAAAGCCTATCGTTAAGAAAGGTCAGAAGTTGAAAGCCGGTGATGTTATCGCCGATGGTGCTTGCACCGAACAAGGCGAACTCGCCCTCGGACGAAACGTATTGGTAGCCTTCATGCCATGGCACGGTTATAACTTTGAGGATGCGATCCTTATCAGTGAAAAAGTGCTCAAGCAGGACATCTTTACCTCCATTCATATTGAGGAAAAAGAAGTAACCGCTCGTGACACCAAGCTCGGACCTGAGGAAATTACTCGGGATATTCCGAATGTAGGTGAGGAAGCACTTAAGAACCTCAACCATGACGGTGTTATCCGTGTGGGTGCCGAGGTTAAGCCTGGTGACATTCTTGTAGGTAAGATTACACCTAAGAGTGAAACCGAACTTGCTCCGGAAGAGAAACTGCTTCGCGCAATTTTCGGTGAGAAAGCCGCCGATGTTAAGGATACTTCCTTGGTCGTGCCTTCTGGTGTGACTGGTATCGTTATGGATGTTAAAGTTTCCACCCGAATTGACGGAGAAGCGGAAACTCTCAGCCCATCTGATCGTCGTCGTCAGACCAAGCAGATCAATGAGGAATACCGTAACGAAGCTGATCGTTTGAAAGAAAACCTCACTGAGGCTCTTTCTAACATCCTACTCGGTGAAAAAATTCCTCTCGATGTTGTGAACGGTGAGTCTGGTGAAATCATCATCCCGGCAAATCGCAAGATCACCAAGACCTTGCTTCGACGTCTCGCAGCTGTTGCGAAACACGTGGAAATCGATCCGTCTCCGGTTCGTATCAAGATCATGGAGATCATCAATTCTTTCCAGGCTAAGTTCGATGATCTCGAAGACGAACGTGAACGCAAGATCGCTACGATCGAGTCGGGAACCGAAGTTGATTCTGGAGTCATCAAGCAGGTGAAAGTTTACATCGCTACCAAGCGTAAGCTCCAAGTAGGTGACAAGATGGCTGGACGCCACGGAAATAAGGGTGTTGTAGCCAAGATTGTTCCCGAGGAAGATATGCCTTATCTTTCTGATGGAACGCCGATTGAAATCTGTCTGAACCCATTGGGAGTTCCTTCCCGAATGAACGTGGGACAGGTATTGGAGACACACCTAGGTTATGCGTGCCACAAGCTTGGCATCAAGATCGCTACTCCAGTTTTCGACGGTATCGACGAAGCAGGAATTCGCGAACACTGTAAACAAGCTGGTGTTCCTGAGCATGGTAAAAGCCAACTCTTTAACGGTAGAACTGGTGAGCCTCTCGATCAAGAGGTAGTTGTTGGTCACATCTACATGATGAAGCTGAATCACTTGGTTGCTTCCAAAATTCACGCTCGTGCGGTGGGTCCATACTCACTTATCACGCAACAGCCATTGGGTGGTAAAGCCCAATACGGTGGTCAGCGTTTCGGTGAGATGGAGGTTTGGGCACTTGAAGCATATGGTGCTGCCTACACCTTGCAGGAGCTACTCACTGTAAAGTCTGATGATGTTCAAGGCCGAACCAAGATTTATGAGAATCTTGTGAAGGGTGACAACTCACTCAGTGCGGGTACTCCGCAATCGTTCAACGTCTTGATTAAGGAGATGCAAAGTCTCTGTCTCGATATTCGCCTCGAAAACCAAGCCAAAGCTGGAATTTAACTTTTACGCCACTACCCAGAATGAGCACACAAGAAGCAAAAGAAGTTCTCGGATTTGACCGGGAAAACCAGTTTGACTCCGTTAAGATTACCTTAGCGTCCCCTGACACCATCCGTTCGTGGTCGCGTGGTGAAGTGAAGAATCCGGAAACGATCAACTACCGGACCTTCAAACCCGAGCCGGGTGGATTGTTCTGCCAACGTATTTTTGGACCCGTTCGGGATTACGAATGCGCCTGCGGAAAGTACAAGCGTATCAAATACAAAGGTGTTGTTTGTGACCGTTGTGGTGTCGAAGTAACCGTTTCACGGGTACGTCGCGATCGCATGGGCCACATCGAGTTGGCTGTTCCAGTTTCACACATTTGGTTCCTAAAGAGTATGCCTAGCCGTATCGGCCTCATGCTCGACATGACCGCTCGTAATCTTGAGCGCGTCATTTATTATGAGAACTACATGGTGACTGATGCTGGTAAGACTCCTCTTGAAGAGAAGCAGTTACTCACCGAATCTGAATACCAGGATGCCATCGACGAATACGGTGAAGACGCATTCAACGCGAAGATGGGTGCAGAAGCTATCCGCGACGTTTTGACTAATGCCGTTCTCGAGCCCATGGTCGACGAGCTGCATGAAGCGATGCAAAACACTCGCTCCAAGCAGATTAAGAAGAAGATCTCCAAGCGCTTGAAGCTTATTGGAGGGTTCATTAACAGCAATACTCGTCCTGAGTGGATGGTTCTTGAAGTTCTTCCAGTCATTCCTCCCGACCTACGTCCTTTAGTTCCTTTGGAAGGTGGCCGCTTTGCGACCTCTGACTTGAACGATTTATACCGCCGAGTAATCAACCGGAACAACCGTTTGAAAAACCTCATGCAGCTGAAAACGCCAGACGTTATTATTAATAACGAAAAGCGCATGTTGCAAGAAGCGGTCGATGCGATGTTCGACAATGGCCGTCACGGTCGTGCCGTTACCGGCGCTGGAAATCGTCCCCTAAAATCTTTGAGTGACATGCTCAAAGGCAAGCAAGGCCGTTTCCGTCAAAACTTGCTCGGTAAGCGCGTAGACTATTCTGGTCGTTCTGTGATCGTTATCGGTCCTGACCTAAAGCTCAACCAATGTGGTCTTCCTAAGAAGATGGCTTTGGTGCTTTTCGAACCCTTTATTATCCGTCGTTTGAAAGAGCTCGGTTTTGTGCACACCGTTCGTGGTGCTCGCAAGATGATCGAGAAACGGACTCCGGAAGTATGGGATATTCTTGAAGAAGTAACCGCTGGTCATCCTGTTCTATTGAATCGGGCGCCAACACTTCACCGTCTTTCTATTCAGGCATTCGAGCCTGTTCTTATTGAAGGTGATGCTATTCGTGTTCACCCACTCGTTTGTGCGGCTTACAATGCTGACTTCGATGGTGACCAAATGGCGGTGCACGTTCCGTTGTCTCTTGAAGCAATCATGGAGTGTAAGCTCCTTATGCTCGCGACCAACAACATCTTCCTTCCTTCGAGTGGTAATCCAGCTCTGACTCCTTCGCAGGATGTCGTTATGGGTGCCTACTATGTTACCATCGAGCCTCGGACAAAACCAGCTGAAGGAGTACGCGTTCCGTTGGCTTCTGAAGTTGACGAAATTCTTCTTGCTGAAGCAGATGGTATTCTGAACAAGCACGATTGGATCGACTTGGTAAACCCTGACTTTGAAGGCCCGGAAACGATATACGGCAATAACAAGCGCAAGATCATTCGGACCACGGTTGGACGGATCATGTTCAACCAGATTTGGCCAAAAGAGTTGGGCTTCATCAACGTTGCCGTACCAAAGTCCAAGTTGGGTGATATCATTTTGTCTACCTACCGCGTGTCCGGTAAGGAAAAGACCATTGAGGTTCTCGATGATCTGAAGGAACTCGGTTTCGATATCGCAACCACCGCTGGTATTTCCATGGGTGTGAGCGATATGATCATTCCTGAAAGCAAGGACAACATTGTTGGAGATGCTCGCTCCAAGATTGATGAAGTTGAAGAGCAATACCGTAAGGGTATCATTACCCAAGGTGAGCGCTATAACAAGATCATCGATATCTGGACCGGAGCAACTGACCAAATCCAGAAGGCAACTTTCGAAGGTTTGGACCACAACTATGGTAAGGCCGAGCCGAATCCAGTTTATCTCATGATGGATTCCGGTGCTCGTGGTAACCGTCAGCAGGTTCGCCAGTTGTGCGGAACTCGTGGTTTGATGGCCAAGCCATCCGGTGAAATTATTGAACGTCCGATTCTGTCCTCCTTTAAGGAAGGTCTTTCAGTTCTCGAATACTTTATCTCTACTCACGGTGCTCGTAAGGGACTCGCAGATACGGCTCTTAAGACCGCAGATGCTGGTTACCTGACTCGTAAGCTTTGTGACGTGGCCATGGACGTGATTATCTCCGAAGATGATGACGGACAACGTGACGGCATTTGGAAGCGTGATATTCGTGAAGGTGATGAAGAGATCGTACCACTCCAAGATCGTATTATCGGCCGCTGTGTTGCTCAAGAAGTTCGCAACCCACTGAACCCAGATGAAGTCCTCGTTGAAGAAGCCGAAATGGTAACTGAAGAGATGGGCAAACGCATCGCGGAGTTGGGAATCGAACGCGTTAAGATTCTGTCTCCATTGACTTGCCGAGGCATTAACGGAATTACTGCCCGCAGTTACGGAATCAATCCTGCCACAAATAAGACTGTGGAAATGGGATCGTCTGTAGGAATCATTGCGGCTCAATCCATTGGTGAACCTGGAACTCAGTTGACCATGCGTACTTTCCACATCGGTGGAATTGCATCCAACTTGTCCAAAAGTAATGACATCCAGGTTCGTAACGACGGAATTGCCAAGTTCACAGGTCTCCGCTTCGTAGAAGTTGGTAAAGGTGTGCACGTGGTATTGAACAAGACTGGATCTATCCAGATTCTCGATAAGAGTGATAAAGAACTCGAAAATTACGCCATCCCAGTTGGAGCTGTAATTCAACTCGAGGACGGTTCAGAGATCAAAGCTGGCACTACCTTAGCTCAATGGGATCCGCACAATGTGCCTATTCTTTCTGAAAAAGCCGGACATATCGTTTACCGCGACATGATTCCAGGTGTTACTATCAAAAAGGAGCTGGACGAATCAACTGGCCGTATCGGTATCGTAATTACTGAGCACAAGGAAGATTTGAATCCGCAACTTGAGATTCAGGATGATTCTGGAAAAGCCATCGCAACCTACGCAATTCCGACCGGAGCACAGGTCGCAGTAGGGGAGGGCGACACCATTACAGCTGGAACTTTGATTGCGAAGACTCCACGTCAGGCTTCCAAGACCATGGATATTACCGGTGGTCTTCCACGGGTAGCCGAGCTCTTTGAAGCTCGCCGTCCAAAGGAAGCTACGGAAATGGCCAAGATCGACGGTATTGTGTCTTTTGGAACCAGTGTGCGCGGCAAAAAACGACTCGTGGTATCTGATGAAGATTCTACCCAAGAGGAAGATCACCTGATCGCTCACGGTAAGCACATCATTGTCCAAGTAGGTGACCGTGTTTACAAGGGTCAGCATCTGACTGAAGGTTCCGCCGACCCTCACGAAATTCTTGATATTCTCGGGCCCACAGCTTTGCAGGAATTCCTGCTCTCTGAAATTCAGAAGGTTTACCGGATGCAGGGTGTAACGATTAACGATAAGCACATCGAAGTCATTATTTCCCAAATGCTCAGAAAAGTTCGCATCTCCGATCCAGGTGATACCGAGTTCTTCTGGGGTGAGCAAATCGAGCGGAAGACCTTTATGGTGGAGAATGAACGGATCATAGAAGCTGGTGGTAAACCTGCTGAAGGGGAACCAATTCTCCTCGGTATCACCAAGGCCTCTATTGAGACCGAGAGTTTCATCTCTGCTGCTTCTTTCCAGGAAACCACCCGCGTTTTGACCGACGCCTCTACTCTCGGAAAGGTCGACGACCTCACCGGATTTAAGGAAAACGTCATCATGGGTAACTTGATTCCTGCAGGAACCGGACTACCTAAGTATCGGAACCTGAAAATTGATACCTTTGGCAACGAATTCGTATCTGACGACGACTCAGATGAAGAAGTTGGCTAAGGTTTTTTCTTAACCATTTTTACCGGTTGGGGCAGGCCCTTTATTAGGGGTCTGCCTCAATCATTTTATCAGCTCTTTCCTAGAGCTCCATTCAGCGGCGCAAAGCCCGATAGATACTTGGATTCCTTCGAATTGAGGGAAGCTAAATTTCTATCGGAAAAAACGCCAAATTAATACTTGATTAACAACTGCAGGGTGATACTTTCCACCTCTTTTCGCAAAATTTGTACCATATACAATGCCCACCATTAACCAGTTAGTCCGCAAAGGCAGGAAGGTCGTTAAGACCAAATCCAAATCGCCAGCCTTGGATTCGAACCCATTTCGCCGTGGAGTTTGTGTCCAAGTAATGACCCGTACACCTAAAAAACCGAACTCGGCTATCCGCAAGGTTGCCAAGGTTCGCTTGACCAACGGTCATGAAATCATCGCCTACATTCCCGACGAAGGTCACAACCTTCAGGAGCACAGTATCGTGCTAGTTCGCGGTGGTCGTGTGAAGGATTTACCAGGTGTGCGTTACCACATCGTGCGTGGAACCTTGGACTGTTTGAGTGTGGATAAACGCCGCCGTAGCCGTTCGAAATACGGGGTAAAACGTCCAAAATCATAAGCTTTATACTATGTCACGTCGTCGCAGAGCAGTAAAACGGGTACCCATTCCCGATCCTCGTTACAACAGCACGCTGGTTAGTAACCTAACCAATATGGTGATGCGTTCTGGAAAAAAATCCATAGCGCAAAAAATCGTATATGGAGCCTTTGAACTCGTAGCTGAGAAGCTGGAGAAGGGTGATCCTATCGATCTCATTTTGGGAGCCTTGGAAAATATTCGCCCACGTCTGGAAGTTAAGAGCCGTCGTGTTGGTGGAGCTACCTATCAGGTTCCTGTAGAAATTTCTTTCGAACGTCAGCAAAGTCTGGCATTTCGTTGGTTGATCCAAGCGGCTAAGAGCCGAAAGGGCGTACCATTCACCGAGGCTCTCGCGCTCGAGATTGTAGATGCCTACAATAGTACCGGTGTGGTTGTTAAGAAACGTGAAGATACCCACCGTATGGCCCAGGCCAATCGTGCGTTCGCGCACCTTCGCTGGTAAGGAGTAACTATGGGGTTTTCCGACATATCTTCAAAGAATTCGCCTAAGCGCGAGTATCCTTTGGAGCGTACGCGGAACATCGGCATTGCTGCCCACATCGATGCGGGCAAGACAACAACCACAGAGCGTATACTATATTATACTGGTGTCGTTCACAAGATTGGCGAAGTTCACGAAGGTACAGCTGTGACCGATTGGATGGCGCAGGAACGTGAGCGTGGTATTACTATAACCTCGGCCGCCATTTCATGTGCCTGGGAAACCAAAGATGGCCCTTTTAATGGCCATGAGCATCGCATCAACATTATCGATACTCCTGGTCACGTAGACTTCACCGCTGAAGTTGAGCGTTCGCTTCGAGTCCTCGACGGAGCTGTAGCTGTATTTTGCGCAGTGGGCGGTGTTCAACCTCAGTCCGAAACTGTTTGGCGCCAAGCCGATAAATACAGCGTGCCTCGCATTGCGTTCATTAACAAAATGGACCGAACCGGAGCTGACTTTTTTGCGGTGATTGAGGAAATGCGCGATAAGCTAGGAGCAAATGCTCATGCATTGTTTCTACCCATCGGCGCTGAAGAAGACTTTGTCGGCCTAATCGACTTGGTGTCGATGAAAGCAATCTACTTTGATGAGTCAGACGAACTGGGCGTAAAGTTCGACGTGAAGGATATTCCAGCTGAATTGCGCGAGCAGGCTGGTGCTCATCGCGAAACCCTGATCGAAGCCATTTCTGATTTCGACGACGTGGTTGCTGAGAAATACCTGAGTGGTGAAGAGCTCAAAGAAGATGAGCTCAAAATCGCACTGCGTAAGGCGACTACTTCTATTCAATTTATTGGGGTTATCCCTGGATCCGCATTCAAAAACAAAGGTGTTCAATCTTTGCTCGATGCGGTGGTTAACTACCTTCCTTCACCCTTGGACCTACCTCCGATGGTTGGGCACAATTCCAAGGAGGAAGACGTAGAGCTTGGCCCGGACGACAGCGGCAAATTTGCTGGCTTGGCTTTCAAGCTCTGGACAGATCCATTTGTAGGGAAACTGGTATTTTTCCGTGTTTACTCCGGCAAGCTCGAGAAGGGAACACAGGTCTATAATCCTCGCTCTCGCAAGATGGAGCGCGTTAGCCGTCTTCTTATAATGAAGGCTGATGCCCGTGACGATATTGATGTCGCTTACTCTGGTGACATCTGTGCCATGATCGGAGTTAAAAATGTGAAGACTGGTGATACGCTTTGCGAAAAATCACTGGATGTAGCTCTTGAGCCTCCCACATTCCCAGAACCCGTAATTTCTATGTCCATCGAGCCGAACACTACGGCCGATCAGGAAAAAATGTCGCTGGCTTTGAGTCGTCTTTCTGACGAAGATCCAACCTTCCAGGTTTCCAGCAACGAAGAAACCGGTCAGACACTGATTGCAGGAATGGGTGAGCTTCACCTAGAAATTATCCGCGATCGTTTGTTCCGTGAGTTCAAAGTACAGGCCCGTGCGGGAAAACCCGAAATCGCATACCGCGAAACGATTTCCAAAAGTGCACGTGGCGAAGGTAAGTTTGTTCGCCAATCCGGCGGGAAAGGCCAATACGGTCATGCTGTCATTGAGATCGAGCCCAACAAACAAGGTGCCGGAGTCGAAGTCGTTTCCGAAATCGTCGGCGGTGCGATTCCAAAAGAATTTATTAAGCCCACTATGGATGGTATCTACGAAGCTGCCAAAAATGGTGTCGTCGCAGCCTACCCGGTAATCGATTTCAAAGTACGCATCGTCGATGGGTCTTTTCACGATGTCGATTCCTCCGAAATGGCTTTCAAAATGGCTGGCATCTTTGCTTTGCGTGATGCCATGAAGAATGCAGGTCCAATATTGCTTGAGCCGATCATGAGCGTAGAAGTAACCACTCCGGAAGATTATCAAGGAGAGGTTATGGGCGACTTAAATCGCCGCCGTGGTCGCATTCAAAACATGGAAACCAAAACGAATGCTTGCATTATTTCCTCCATGGTACCATTAGAGGCGATGTTTGGTTATGCGACCGATGTACGATCGCTCTCCAAAGGCCGGGCAAATTACTCCATGGAGCCCTCAAATTTTGAGGAAGTGCCCACCAGCCTCTTAGAGTCTATTACACAAACTACCTATCGCGAACCCGTTCGCACTTAATTTATATGTCCGCTCAAAAAATACGCATCAGACTTAAGGGATTCGATTACCGAGTAATCGATTCTTCCGCCCAGGATATAGTGGAGACTGCTAAGCGGTCCGGAGCACGGGTTTCTGGCCCAGTTCCTCTTCCCGTTCATATTGAGAAGTTCTCTGTGAACCGTTCTCCGCACGTAAACAAGAAATCCATGGAGCAATTTGAAATCCGCACACACAAGCGCCTAATCGATATCGTTGAGCCAACTGCTCAAACAGTCGATGAGCTTAAGAAGCTGAATCTTCCTTCTGGGGTGGATATCTCAATCAACGTTTAAATTTTAAATCCGAGTACTGAAGTAACTTAATTTCACATCGTTAACGTAGGACTACTGAAAAGGGAGCTCCGGTTCCGCCTACCGCTTAAAAATGCTACACACACTCATTGGTAAAAAACTTGGGATGACGCAGGTCTATGACGAAGAAAATCGTCTAGTTCCCGTCACCGTATTCGAAGCTGGACCTTGTCCAGTAACTCAGGTCAAGACCGAGGAATCCGACGGCTACAACGCCATTCAAATCGGCTATCCTCGCAAAAAGGCTAAAAACATGTCGGCTGGTCAGAATGGCCACCTCGCCAAAGCTTCTCAGGAAGGTCTTTCTGTTTTGAAAGAAGTCCGCTGTAATGAAGCCCCTGGTCACAACATCGGCGATACGCTGACCGTTAGTGGTTTTGAGGAAGGTAAGAAGGTGGACATCGTTGGCACCACTAAGGGACGTGGTTTCCAAGGCGTTGTTAAACGTTGGAACACCAAGGGAGGTCCTGCTTCTCACGGTTCTATGTTTCACAGACGCGTTGGTTCAATCGGACTTTGTCAAGATCCTGGACACGTGTTCAAGGGCCAGATCATGCCGGGCCATATGGGTAACAAACGTCGTACCGTTCAAAACTTGCAGATCGTAAAGATCTATGAAGACAAGAACCTCATTCTGGTCAAGGGCAGCACCCCTGGCTTCAACGGATCTGAGGTTGTTATCCGTACCTCCAAGAAAACCCGCGTTAAGAAAGCCTAACAGGAGGACTTAAACGATGAAACTAAAGACTTTTAAATCAGACGGAACTTCCAGCGGCGAAAAAGATTACGCCGTTCCAACCTTTGAAGGCTCAAAAGGCGTTCAAGCGGTTAAGGAGGTTATCACTGCTATACGTGCAAACAAGCGCTTCGGCACTCACAAGACCAAAACTCGTTCGGATGTAAGCGGAGGTGGTAAAAAGCCATTTCGCCAAAAAGGAACGGGTATGGCTCGTCAGGGAAGTAGCCGCTCACCTATCATGACCGGTGGTGGAGTTGCCATGGGCCCTAAGCCCCGGGATTATTCCAAGAAGGTCAATAAGAAGGTGAAAGCTCTGGCATTCCAGCGCGCCCTTTTCGACCGCGTGGTCGATGAATCCTTGGTTGTAATTAATGAATTCAAGGTATCAGAACCAAAGACCAAGCAAGTTGTAGAAGTTCTCAAGCAAATCGCTCCTGAGCGTGGATCCATCCTGCTCGTCGATGCGGAGATCTCTGATACAATTCACTTGGCTGCTCGTAACATAGCAGGAGTCGATCGTGAAGATGCCGCTAACCTGAATACACTGCAGCTCGCGCTTTATGGCACGATCGTCCTGACCGAAGCTGCTCTCGCTATTCTCATGCAACGTATGGAGGCCGACAACTCATGAAACCTGCCGACCAAATATTGAAAGAATTTAGTATTACGGAGAAATCCAACATCCTGTCCTCTAATTTGGGACAATACACCTTTGATGTATTTCCGGATGCGGACCGTATATCTGTTAAACATGCGGTAGAGAAGACATTCAATGTGTCTGTAACCCGCGTAAACATCCTCAACCGCAAAGGTAAGCGAAAGAGTGATCGCCGTCGCCGTGGCAAGTTTGGCCAAAAGGCATCCATTAAGAGAGCTATCGTTTCTCTGAAGGAAGGTGACACCATCGAAATCGTATAACCGATAACGTTATTTCCAAATGGCACTCGTAGAAAAAAGACCCATTACGCCTAGTCAGAGGTTCTATAAACAGAACAAGCAGGACCTTTCCAAGAATCGTCCTGAGCGTCGTCTGACTATTCACAAGAAAAATTCGGCTGGACGGAACGCTTATGGCCGTATCACTTCCCGTCGTCGTGGAGGTGGACACAAACGTCACATCCGGATCATCGACTTTTATCGCAACAAATTCGATATTCCAGCCAAGATTCAGGACATTCAATATGATCCGAATCGTTCAGCCAACTTGGCTCTGCTGGCATACGCCGATGGTGAGAAGCGTTACATTATTGCTCCTCGTGGACTCGTGATCGGTGATTCCGTTCTTTCATCAGAAAGTAGAATTTCAATCGACCCAGGCAACTCCATGCCGCTTTCGGTTATTCCACCAGCAACCAAGATTCACAACATTGAGTTGATTCCTGGCAGAGGTGGACAAGTTGCTCGATCCGCAGGTAATGCAGCACAGCTGATGGGATTAGATGGCGATTTCGCTACCGTAAAGATGCCCAGTGGGGAGATTCGTCTCCTAAACAAGAAGTGTCGCGCAACCATCGGTGAAGTAGGTAACAGCCAACACCAAAGTAGAACAATTGGTAAAGCCGGTCGTTCTCGTTGGATGGGCAAGCGCCCACGCGTTCGCGGTGTTGCTATGAACCCGGTTGATCACCCAATGGGTGGTGGTGAAGGTCGTACTTCAGGTGGTGGACATCCAATGTCTCCTTGGGGTCAACTTTCAAAAGGATTCCCAACTCGTCGCAAGTCGAAGACAACCAACAAGTTCATCTTGGTTAACCGCAACGGAAAGAAATTTAAGCGCTAAAACTTATGGCACGTTCACTCAAAAAAGGATTTTTTGTAGACCCCAAGCTTCATGACCGGGTTATGGAAGCCCAGAGAAATGATTCTCGTAAAGGACTGAATACTTGGTCCCGCCGGTCTACTATCACCCCTGACTTCGTTGGTCTTACCATCAACGTGCACAACGGTCGGTCTTTTCTGCCGGTCTACGTGACGGAAAATATGGTCGGTCACAAACTCGGTGAATTTTCTCCTACCCGCACTTTTAAAGGCCACGGAGGAATGACCAAGAAATAACTTTAGCATGAAACTGATTCTTTGGATACGTTCGCTACTGGTAGCTGCTCTGATTTTCGGAGCCGGTTCCACCATGCTGTATTCGAATACTCAGAATGCTTCAGAACAAATGCTTATCTCGGCCATCGAGGCTGGAGATTTGGCGGACTTCGTCGCTATCAGTGGTGGGCTCCAACAAGGCATCGAACGTGGCATGGGTCTCTCTGTTTTTCGCAATGAGCAAAAAATTGGAGAGCTTTTAGTCACACGATCCGAAAGCGATTGTTCAGTTGCTCTCATCACTTCAATAAGCCCCAACGAAGCATTAGCTCTCGGAGACCGGGCGACACCGAAATTAAGAACATTTTAAACGATATAAATCATGGAAGTTCAGGCACTCACCAAATACGTGCTCATATCACCTAAAAAGGCTCGTGAGGTTACACGCGAGATCCAAGGTCGACCTGCTGCTGAAGCACAGCAACTGTTGAAATTCATTCCACGCAAGGCGGCTCGTCTTGTTGGTAAGACCTTGCACTCCGCAATCGCGAATGCAGAGAACAACAACAACCTCTCAGGTGACCAGCTCATTATCAGCAAAGCAATCATCGAGGAGGGACCAAGCCTGAAGCGTTTTCGTGCAGGTGCCCGTGGTTCTGCCAAGCCCTACAAGAAACGCACTAGCCACATCCGCATCGTATTGTCGGACAACCAATAATTTAGAGACACACGCATCATGGGACAAAAGACACATCCAATTGGTTTTCGCCTCGCAGTTCGCCGCAACTGGGAATCGCGTTGGTATGCCGATAAGAAAAACTTCAGCAGCTGCCTGGAAGAAGATTACCATATCCGCAAGGCCCTAACGGAAAAGCTGAAATATGCCTCCGTGCCTCGTATTTTTATCGAGCGTGCATCGAATCGCATTCGCGTAAAAATTTATACTGCTCGCCCCGGTATCGTTATTGGCCGCAAGGGACAAGAGCTGGAAAAGCTCAAGGCGCGCCTCAACAAACTAGTGAAGCGCGAAGTGATGCTCGACATTCAGGAAATTAAAAAGCCTGAGTTGGAAGCCCAATTGATTGCTGAGAATGTAGCCCTTCAGTTGGAGCGACGTATATCTTTCCGCCGCGCCATGAAGAAGGCTGTCCAAATAGCGGATAGCCTAGGTGCACAGGGCATCAAGATCCGTGTCGCTGGTCGTCTCGGTGGTGCTGATATTGCCCGCGCAGAAATGGTCAAAAAAGGCCGTGTTCCATTGCACACCCTTCGCGAAGACATCGACTACGGTTTCGCCGAAGCCAACACCGTTTACGGTATCATTGGTGTTAAGTGCTGGGTATTAAAAGAAAACGAAGAACAGTCGTAATCGATAAGGAGAATTTGAATCATGCCTTTACTTCCATCTAGAACCAAATATCGCAAGCAGCACAAAGGTCGTGTTAAGGGGATCGCCCAAAAAGGAAACACGCTTTCCTTCGGTGATTTCGGAATCCAATCCCTTGAGCGTGGAGCTATGACTTCACAGCAGATTGAAGCAGCTCGTGTTGCTGTTACACGTCACCTTAAAAGAAAAGGAAAAGTTTGGATCCGTGTATTTCCTCAGAAGCCTGTTACCAAGAAGCCATTAGAAGTGCGGATGGGTAAGGGTAAGGGAGCCGTTGATCACTGGGTAGCAGTTATTAAACCAGGCACCATGCTTTACGAAGTAGGTGGAGTTAGCGAATCACTTGCTCGCGAAGGTCTTCGCCTCGCCGATGGTAAGCTGCCGTTCAAATGTCGTTTTGTTGTCCGCGAAACTGCGGAGTAGGAGTTAGTACCATGAAAGCCAAAGAAATTAGAGACCTGTCAGAACAGGAAATTGAAAAGAAGGTGCGAGATACTCGTCAGGAGTTGATGAATTTGCGCCTACGTAAGCAAGCCGGGCAAGTGGAAGCCCCATCTCAGTTACTTGAACTGCGCCGGGACATTGCTCGCATGGAAACCATTTTGAAAGAGCGCGCAGCCGCTAACTAGGAGAAGCATTGTCATGTCTGAAGAAAGAAATAGCAGAAAACTTTTACAAGGTGTTGTAAGCAGCCGATCCGGCGACAAGTCGGTTAAAGTAACGGTCGCTTACAAGATTCCTCACCCACGATTTCATAAGGTGATCAATCGTAAGACCGTACTCCATGCTCACGACGAGCAGAACGAAACCAAACCAGGCGACAAAGTGGAAATCATGGAAACACGCCCACTGAGTAAGCTAAAGCGTTGGCGCATCATCCGAGTACTTCACGTAGCTCCGGTTCTGGACTAACCTTCTATTTATAGAGGATATTTAAAATGATACAGCTTCTAAGTAGTGTAGAAATCGCGGATAACACCGGCGCCAAAAAGGCAAAGATGATTCGTCGTCTTGGCCAAATGAAGAAAACTGCTAGTGTGGGCGACGTTATCGTTTGCCACATCAAGGAGAGTTCCACCGACGCTTCTGTGAAAAAAGGCGAAGTCGTCCGCGGCGTAGTCGTTCGGACAAGGGCACCCATCCGTCGTGCAGATGGAAGTTACCTCCGTTTCGACAGCAACGCAATCGTACTAATCGATGCCAATAAAAACCCAAAGGGCACCCGTATCTTCGGACCTGTTGCCCGTGAACTGCGCCGCAAGCGCTTCATGAAAATCATTTCTCTAGCACCGGAAGTTTTATAAATGAAAACGCATATTAAAACGGGAGACACCGTTGTCGTCATAAGCGGAAGCCAAAAAGGTAAATCTGGCAAAGTCCTACAGATCGTAAAGGGTAAGAACCGTGCGATTGTTGAAGGGCTCAATATGGTAAAACGCCACCAGAAGGCGGCCAGCCAGGAAGATCCAGGCGGTATAATTGAGCGTGAAGCGAGTCTTCATATTTCCAATCTGATGGAAGAGTCGCGCTATAACTCACGACACTCTAAATAACCCCTTGCCAAGGCTACTGAACTTTGTCTTTCTCCACCACTTTTCTATAGGGCTCTAACGTTTAGCCGCCGGGTTAAAAGTCCGGCAAAAAGCAAAAATGAATCAACCAGAATTAAAAACAACTTACAGCGAGCAAATCGTTCCCGCACTCATGAAGAGCCGCGGTTATAAGAACGTGATGCAAGTTCCTAAACTTGAGAAAATCGTTCTGAACACTGGCGTTGGTACTAGCAACGACAAGAATGTCATTAACGATATTGCGAAGGATTATGGACTCATTACTGGCCAAAAACCGGTGATTACACTTGCTCGCAAAAGTATCTCGAACTTCAAACTCCGTGAAGGTATGCCCGTCGGTGTTAAAGTTACTCTACGTGGAAACAGCATGTGGGAATTTCTTTATCGTTTGATTACGGTATCACTACCACTCATTCGTGACTTTCGTGGTATCAACAAGAAGCTGGATGGCCGTGGAAATTTTACTCTTGGTATTACTGACCACACCATTTTCCCAGAGATCAATGTTGATACCCACAAGCATACAGTCGGTATGGACGTCTGCATCGTAACATCAGCAACTGATGACGACGAAGGTGGTGAACTTCTAACTCTTCTCGGAATGCCTTTCCGCAAGCGCAACGCTTAACCCTTTGTATTATGGCAAAAATATCAGCTATTCATCGTAACAAAAAACGCGAGCGCATGGTGGCAAAATATGCTTCCAAGCGAGCAGAACTTAAAAAGATTCTCGCCAGCTCGGAAACCACGGATGAGCAATTCTGGGACGCGCAACGCAAACTTTGCAAGTTGCCTCGGAATTCTTCCAAAGTGCGTCTCCGCAACCGTTGTAATGTAACCGGTCGTCCCCGTGCTTATTTGGGACGTTTTGGTCTTTCACGTATCACTTTCCGCGAAATGGCTTTGGCCGGTCGCATCCCAGGTGTCACTAAATCATCCTGGTAATTAATCAAACACGTTGGGAATACGGATATCATCCAGCCAAACACTTAATCAATCATGACAGATCCGATCGCAGATTTTTTAACACAAATAAGGAATGCCTTTACGGCGGAGAAAGAATCCTTCGAGGTTCAGCATTCCAAAATGAAACTGGGAATTGCCCGCATTCTTAAGGAAAGCGGCTATATCAAAGGCTTTGAGGATATCGAAGCTCCTGGTAACAAGAAGTACCTGAAGGTAGAGTTGAAATACGTGAATGGCGAATCCGCCATCACTTCAATTGAGCGTTACAGCCGTCCCGGTCGTCGCCTCTATTTCGCCGCTTCTGAAGTGCCCAAAGTATTGGGTGGAATGGGTGCCGGAATTCTTACCACTTCTCGTGGTTTGATGACCGACTACCAAGCTCGTCAGCAGAATGTTGGCGGAGAACTTGTCTGCAAAGTCTGGTAAGGAGATAACAATGAGTAGAATTGGAAAATTACCTGTAGACATTCCTGAAAAAGTGACCGTTTCAATCGAAGCCAATGTGGTATCGGTTGAAGGGCCTAAAGGAAAACTTTCTCACCAGTTCCCGAGTGCGGTAGCTGTCTCGCAAGAAGATGCATCCGTTATTGTGGAACCCACTAACAATTCACGGTTCGCCCGCGCTATGTATGGCACCGCTCGTTCACTGATTGCCAATATGGTGAATGGTGTAACCACCGGTTATAGTAAGGACCTCGAAATCAGTGGAGTCGGTTTCCGTGCTGCATTGAGTGGCAATAAGCTGGATATGAATCTCGGCTATTCTCACCCTTGTATCTACGATATCCCGGAAGGAATCAAAATCACCGTAACCGAGAACACCAAATTGAAGGTCGAAGGTATCGACAAGCAACTCGTAGGAGAAGTGGCTGCATCCATCCGTGCCTTCTATCCGCCAGAGCCCTACAAGGGCAAGGGTGTGAAGATTGTTGGCGAATACGTACGCCGCAAGGAAGGTAAAACAGCCGGTAAATAAGTGAGGGAATCCTGAGCATGAAAACGAATAAAAAATCTATCCAACAGCAAAAACGTCGCTGGCGTATTCGTAAGAAAATTTCGGGTACAGATGAGCGTCCTCGTTTGGCTGTCCACCTAAGTAACAAACACATTTACGGCCAAGTCATCGACGATGAAGCTGGTAAGACTATCGTTTATGTTTCCTCTTTGGACAAAGACCTAAAAGGAGACAAATTGAAAGCGAACGTCGAAGGGGCTCAATCCGTCGGTAAGCTGGTGGCTGAAAAGGCCAAGAAGGCTGGTGTTGAGAGTGTTGTATTCGACCGAAGTGGTCGCATCTACCATGGTTGTGTAAAAGCATTTGCTGAAGCTGCTCGGGAGGGTGGTCTAGCATTCTAATTTTAGAAGAAATTTATTATGGCTACTCCAGAAGAAGCACCAGAATTGGTCGATAAAGTTGTCCACATCAATCGTTGCGCCAAAGTTGTAAAGGGCGGACGTCGTTTCAGTTTTTCATCCACTGTTGTCAGTGGTGACCTCCAAGGCCGTGTCGGTGTTGGAATGGGAAAAGCAAAGGAAGTCCCTGAAGCTATTCGTAAAGGTACTGAAAAGGCTCACAAGAATATGGTCTCCATTCCTTTGCGCGACGACACCATCCCACACGCTGTAATCGGTGTTTCTGGTGGTGGAAAAGTGATCCTTCGGCCTGCGGGTCCCGGAACCGGTGTTATCGCTGGTGGTGGGGTGCGTGCAGTGCTCGAAGCTGTTGGAGTTAAAAATATTCTATCTAAGTCTCTTGGTTCAAACAACCACCGCGCCATGATCAATGCGACCATGGATGGATTGAGACAACTGCGTTCTAAGGAACAGATTGCTGCACTCCGTAGCTAATTAACACTTAAGCAATTTCAATCATGAGATTACATAATCTTACAAATACACCAGGTGCCGTACACCGTAAAAAACGTCTAGGTAATGGAGAAAGTTCCGGCCTCGGCAAAACTTGCGGCAAAGGCCACAAGGGACAGAAGTCTCGAAGTGGTGGTGGTATTCGCATCGGGTTTGAAGGGGGACAAATGCCTCTTTACCGGAAGCTGCCACATCGCGGTTTCAGTAATGCACAGTTCACCACACAGTACGAAGTAGTGAATGTCGGTGATTTGGCTAAGTTGGGCGATGAGTCGGAAGCGACTCCTGAGGCCATGGCCAAAGCTGGTATCCTCCGTCCTGATTCAAAGCTAGTAAAGATCCTCGGAACTGGTGACCTGGAAAAAGCACTCAAGGTGAGCGCTCACAAATTCTCTGCATCTGCTAAAGAGAAAATCGAAAAAGCAGGCGGAGAAGCGATCGTTCTCTCTTAACGCCTCACCCTCTAACTTAGATGTTATCCGCCTTTTCAAATAGTTTTAAGATCCCGGAGCTGCGTAATAAGATTTTTTATACGTTGTCTATGCTGTTTGTTGCCCGTATCGGGGCCAACATTCCGTTGCCTGGTGTCGATCCCACACCGTTGCAGAATTTTTTCGCAGCTCAAACGGCTTCGGGATCAGCTGGTGTACTTGGACTCTACAACATGTTTACGGGGGGTGCTCTGTTAAAAGGTGCTGTGTTTGCCTTGGGCATTATGCCCTACATCTCGGCTTCGATTATCTTTCAGTTGATGACAGCTGTTGTACCGTCTTTGGCTCGTCTTGCTCGTGAGGGTGACGTTGGCCGTCAGAAGATTACTCAATACACTCGCTTGGCGACTATTGTTATCTGTCTGGTTCAAGGCGTCCTTCTTATTATCGGCCTGAAAAATCCTGGGGGATTGTTCTCCGGGTTTGATACCAGCACCTATGGATCCATCATCCTAAACGACGGTGGCTGGTTTGTCTTTAACTCAGTTATCATTCTCACAACCGGAACCATCATTATGATGTGGTTGGGTGAACAGATTACTGAAAAGGGAATTGGTCAGGGTGTCTCGCTCTTGATTATGGTTGGTATCATTGCTGACCTGCCGAATGCTCTTATGACACTATGGCGTATGGTCTTCGCTCCGATTGGAACCAATCGTATCGAGATTCCGGAGCTCGCGGCCATGTTAGTGCTCTTGGTGGTCGTGACCGCAGGATTGGTGGCTGTGATTCAAGCCATGCGTAAGATTCCCGTCCAGTATGCTAAACGTGTAGTGGGTCGTAAAGTCTATGGTGGCCAAAGTTCTTTCCTTCCACTGAAGGTTAATTACTCCGGTGTTATGCCGGTGATCTTCGCCAGTGCGATTTTGATGTTCCCGCAGCAAATCTTTTCTTCACTGGCTGCGAGTTTTGATGCCTTACAATTCCTTGGCAGTGTATCTGCATGGTTTGTTCAAGGAACGGTTTCATACTATTTCATTTTTGGCTTCCTCATCCTGATCTTCAGTTATTTCTGGGTATCGGTCATGTTCAAGCCTATCCAAATTGCAGATGATTTGAAAAAGGGTGGCGGCTATATTCCAGGTGTTCGTCCTGGTGAGCCTACTGCAAAGTTCTTGGACTTTGTTATGACGCGCCTTACATTTGCCGGTGCTGTCTTCCTGACTGTCATCGCAGTTTTTCCTGATGTGCTGCTTTTTACCATCAACGTTCCATTCCAGATCGCTAACTTCTTTGGTGGCACTGGTATGTTGATTACCGTTGGTGTAATTCTGCAGGTCCTTCAGCAAGTGGAAACTTATTTGTTGCAGCGCCACTACGACGGCTTCCTCAAAAAAGGACGCATTCGTGGTCGCAATCCTGCAAAGAAATCACGTCCTCAACTCGCATCATCTGCTGACATGGGTAACCTGAAGCCGTTGATGGTTGTGCTGGGACTTATTTTTGTCGTGGGAATCATTTCATGGGTTCTCCGCAGTTTTGTGCTCTGATCGCACTATGTTTGTTTATTTCTGCCTGACATCGAATCTATGATTCCCGTCAAAAACAGCGCCGAAATCCTTAAAATGAGGGAGGCCTGTGAGGTGGCAGCCACTGTTCTTTATAAAGTCACTCAGCTCGTCGAAGTGGGGGTTAGTACCTACGACCTCGACCAGGCTGGGAAACGGTTCATGCAAGAACTGGGCGCGACTAGTGCCTGTTACAATTATCGTAACGGCAGTAAGGTCTATCCTGGTTATATATGCATTTCAGTTAACGAAGAAGTTGTTCATGGAATCGGCAGTATGCGTCGGACTATTAAGTCAGGCGATGCGGTTTCGGTGGATGTAGTCATCAGCTACAACGGATTTATCGGAGACAATGCGAACACGGTCATCGTGGGAGAAGCTCCAGAGGAAATTCAATTTCTAGTAACTGAAACCAAGAAGTCACTTGATCAGGCCATCCGGGTTGCAAAACCCGGCGGACGGGTAGGAGACATCTCTAATGCAGTGCAGACTTATATCGAATCACGAGGCTTATCGATCGTGAGAGATTTCGTCGGACACGGTGTTGGGCGCTCGATGCACGAAGAACCGCAAATTCCCAACTACGGTCGCAAAGGCAAAGGAGACAAACTAAAACCAGGTATGACCTTGGCAATTGAGCCCATGGTCAATCTCGGGAAACCCAGTGTTCGCGTGCTTTCAGACGGCTGGACCGCAGTCACTGTGGATGGCAAACCATCCGCCCATTTTGAGCACACTGTCCTTATAACACAGGACGGTGCAGAAATATTAACTTTACCGAAAAAATAGCTTTTCAAACAAAAAACAGCTGTTATTTTGGCCACTTTTCACAATTTCCAAACAACTAAAAAGCAATGCCTCGATTACTAGGTGTAGACATTCCAAATAACAAGCGTACAGAGTACGCATTGCGTTATATTTACGGCGTTGGCCCTACCCGCGCTAAGCAGATCGTTGATGAGCTGAAGCTCGATCCTGCGCATCGCTCCCAGGAACTTACTGAGGAGCAAATTAACCAGATTTCTGAGATCATTATCCGCAATCAGTGGATGACTGAAGGAGACCTACGTCGAGATATTGCTGCTAATATGAAGCGCCTACAAGCCATCCAATGTTACCGTGGACATCGGCATCGTCGCGGACTTCCAGTCCGTGGTCAGCGCACCAGTACTAATGCTAGAACACGCAAAGGTGGCCGCCGCACTGTCGGGGTGGTTTCTAAATAACTAATTTGCTTAGAATATGAGCGCTGAAAAACCCGAAAACGAAGAAGAAAAGGTTGAAGAAACCCAAGCCGAAGCACCAGCTGCTGAAGCAAAGGAAGAAACACCCGCTGCAGAAGTAAAAGAGGAAGCTCCGGCTGCCGAAGAAGCTCCCGTTGAGGAAGCCAAGGCTGAAGAAGAACCTGCCACTGAAGAAGTGAAGGAAGAGGCTCCCGTTGAGGAAGCTAAAGCCGAAGAAGCACCTGCTGCAGAAGAAGCTCCGGCCGAAGAGCCGAAAGCTGGAAAAGAAGCAGAGCCTAAAAAAGAAGAGCCCAAGAAGGAAGAAGCGAAGGCTGAAGCCAAAGAGGGTGAAGGCGAAGCAAAACCAGAGGAGAAAAAGGAAGATACTACCGTTGCAGACCTAATGGGTGACGATCTAGGTGACATCAAAGTCCGTCGTGCCAAAGGTAGTAAGAACATCACGCACGGCATCGTGCACGTGGTAGCTTCTTTTAATAACACTAAAGTTTCTGTTACCGACATGAAGGGGAACGTGATTTCCTGGAGTAGTGCTGGTAAATGTAATTTCCGCGGTTCCCGCAAATCTACGGCATACGCTGCTCAAGTTGTTACTCAAGACGCAACTCGCGCTGCAATGGCTCACGGATTGAAGGAAGTTGAAGTTCATTTGAAAGGCCCAGGCATGGGAAGAGATTCTGCCGTTCGCGCCCTTCAAGCTCTAGGAATGATCATTGTTTCAATTATTGATAAGACACCTGTTCCACACAACGGATGTCGCCCACCAAAGCGCCGCCGCGTTTAATCTATCTATTTACCTTTAAAGTATGGCTCGTTACACAGGACCCACGACTCGAATAAATCGCCGTTTTGGAATGGCGATTTTTCCACCTAATAAAGCTTTTGAGCGCAAAAGCTATCCTCCCGGGGTTCACGGTCCCCGTCTTCGCCGCAAGCAGAGTGATTACTCTATCGGCCTAAACGAAAAACAAAAGCTTCGTTACATGTATGGCATGACGGAGAAGCAGTTCCGCCGTACCTTTGAGCAAGCTAAGAGTGCCAAGGGTGTCACCGGTGAAGTGTTCCTTCAACGGCTTGAGACTCGTTTGGACAATGTAATTTATCGCTTGAACTTGGCTAAGACCCGCTCGGGTGCCCGTCAGTTTGTCAACCACGGTCACATCAAAGTAAATGGCCACAAGGTGGATATTCCAAGTTACCAAGTTGAAGCTGGTGATGAGATTGAAGTTAAAGACGCCGTCTCTTCCCGCCAACTGGCAACACGTGCCCTTGATGAGACTCGTGCCCGGACGATTCCTGACTGGATGACTTTAGCCGAAGATACCTTCAAAGGAAAAATAAACCGTCTACCTACTCGCGACGAGATTGAGGTAGGCATCAATGAGCAGCTCATTGTTGAATTCTACAACCGCTAATCTTTAGCGGAGGTACTTAACATTTACATACGTTTGTTCCATGGCCACTCGATTAGGAAAATTCGAAATCCCAAACCGCCTCACCAAAGACGATGAGAGCGCAACCGATACATACGCCAAGTTCATAGCCGAACCTTTTGAAGGTGGTTATGGCCACACTATTGGCAACTCATTGCGTCGTGTGCTTCTCAGCTCTATTGAAGGAGCCGCTATCTCTTCAATCAAGATTGAAGGTGTCAGCCACGAATTCCAGAGTATTGAAGGAATCGTTGAGGACATCACCGATGTGGTTTTGAACTTGAAGAAGATTCTGCTCATCAACCACAAGCGCGAGTCAGTTAAGCTTCTTCTCGACGTCACCAAAGACGGACAAGTGACAGCTGCTGATATTCAGCCTGACGCGAATATTGAGATCATTAATCCTGAGCAGGTTATCTGTACACTGGATGCTGAGCGTCGCTTCTTTGCTGAAATAGAAGTAAAGGTAGGTCGTGGATATGTTCCAGGCGAAGAAAACAAGACTGAGGACGATCCTATCGGTGTGATTCCAATCGATTGTCTTTATAGCCCTGTTCGCCTGGTAAAGTATAACGTGGAAAACACACGTGTGGGTCAAATGACCGACTACGATAAGTTGATCCTCGAAATTTCCACCGACGGTCGGATTTCTCCTGACGATGCGGTAAAGCACGCAGCTTCCATCCTAAAGCACCACCTCGAAGTATTCGATAAGGTGAGTGATGAAGATGTTGAATTTGAAAGTGAAGGTTCTGAAGTAAGTGAAGAGCAGAACAAGCTCCGCAAGCTTCTCAACATGAGCGTCAATGAAATCGAGCTCTCGGTTCGTGCCGCAAACTGCTTGAACAATGCTAACATTACCACCGTTGGTGAGTTGGCCATGAAGTCAGAGCAGGAAATGCTGAAGTATCGCAACTTCGGTAAGAAATCACTCAACGAAATTAAAGCAAAACTGGAACAGCTGGGTCTATCCCTGGGAATGAAAATCGACGAACGTCTTCTCGATTCCCGTATAGACTAAGTTTTCTGGAGACTATCCGCAATGCGCCATTTAAAACATAGACACGAATTAGGGGTAAAGAAGGCCCACCGCCCGGCCCTTATGGCCAACCTGGCTCTCGCCCTGATTAAAGAAGGTCGTATCAAGACGACTTTGGCTAAAGCCAAGGCTCTGCGTCCATTTATTGAAAAGATCATCACTTTGGCTAAAAATGGTTCACTCGCTGACCGTCGTTTGGCTGCTTCCCGTCTTCGTAATAAAGAAGCGGTTCAACTTCTCTTCAATGAGAAGGTCGAAGAATTCAAAGATCGCCCAGGTGGCTATACCCGAATCTATAAGATTGGTACTCGTGTAGGTGATGCTGCTGAAATGGCCTTGATCGAATTGATTCCTGCCGCTGACGAAGGTTACGGCAAGAAGAGAAAAAAGAAGGCTAAAAAGACTGCCAAAAAAGCTACTGAAGAAAAAGCAGTAGAAGAAGTGGCAGAGGAAGTTGCTGCCGAAGAGTCAGCCGCCGAAGTGGAAGAAACACTCGTTGCGGAAGCTGATGAAGCTCCGGCCGAATCTGAAGAAGCTCCTGAGGCAAAAGCAGAGGCTGAAGAAGAACCTGCCGCTGAAGAAGAAGCGGCCGATGAGGAGGAAGAAACCAAGAAGTAAACTTGGCATACTCTTCAAAAGAAACACTTTACCACAACGCGCCTGATTATAGGGCGCGTTTGTGTTTACAATGATCCCGATCACTTTAGCAGATGGATTTCTAATTTACCTTCTTATAGGAATAGGAACGGTACTAGGTCTGTGGGCTTACTATGACTTTCGGGATAAAAACCTTTACCAGGCGGAACGTTCCAAAACGGTTTTCCACTGCGTCAAATGCAGCAAGATTTATGCAGACAAGATGGGTGTGAAGCAATCGAACTGTCCTCGCTGCAAATTTAAAAACACACATCTACAATACTAGTCATGGCCGAAGTAGTAGCCGTTCTTGATTTTGGTTCCCAATACACACAAGTCATCGCCCGACGTTTGAGAGAGTGTCAGGTTTATTCGAAAGTGTTGCCTTTCTCAACTTCAGCGGAGGAGCTAAAGAAAGAAGGCGTAAAGGGCGTTATTTTATCCGGGGGTCCTTCTTCTGTGTTTGCGGACAATGCGCCGCATCCAGACAAAGCCATCTTTGATTTAGGAGTTCCAGTTTTGGGGATCTGTTATGGCATCCAGTTACTCGGATATCTACTTGGAGGAAAGGCTGAGCACAGCGAAGAGCGTGAATATGGAAAAGGGACTTTGACGATCACAGGCGAGAGTCCGCTCCTTAATGGGGTCAATAAAACCATACAAGTTTGGAACTCTCACGGTGACAAGCTGACGGAGCTGCCTGAAGGATTCACACCTGTTGCCACGACCGAAAATAGTGATTTCGCAGCTATTCAGGATACCAAACGCCAATTCTTTGGTCTTCAATTTCACCCGGAAGTTTTTCACACCGAGCAAGGGACTGATATCATCCGGAATTTTGTCTTTGATATTTGTAAGTGTGAAGGGGACTGGACGATGGAAAGCTACATCGAAAGTTCTATTGCCAGTATTCGTGACACAGTCGGAGACAAGAAGGTTATCTTGGGACTTAGCGGAGGAGTTGATAGCTCGGTTGCTGCTAAGCTGATTCATGACGCAATTGGAACTCAGCTAACCTGTGTGTTTGTTGATAACGGGTTGCTCCGCAAAGATGAGCGCGAGGCGGTCAAAAAGCTCTACGGAGATCATTTTCAAATCAACCTGGTCGTCGCTGATTCCGCCGATTTATTCCTCGAACGTTTGGCGGGTGTGACTGACCCAGAGCAAAAACGAAAGATCATTGGCAATACCTTCATCGATGTATTCGAGGACGAAGTAGAGATTATCGGTACCGTTGATTTCCTGGCTCAAGGAACTATCTACCCCGATATCATTGAGAGTGTTCCCATAGATGGAAATCCAGCCTCGTTGATTAAGAGCCACCACAACGTGGGCGGTCTTCCGGAGCGGATGAAATTGAAGATATTGGAACCGTTGAACCAACTATTTAAAGATGAAGTTCGGTTACTCGGTAAGAGCCTTGGATTGCCCGACAGCGTTGTTTGGCGCCAACCATTTCCAGGACCTGGCCTTGCTGTCCGGGTTTTAGGAGACATTACTGAAGACAAGCTGGTCGTTCTTCGCGAAGCAGATGCTATCTTACTCGAAGAGATGAAAGCTGCGGATCTTTACTACAAAGTCTGGCAATCCTTTGCTGTTTTTCTACCTGTGCGAACTGTTGGGGTTATGGGGGATGAAAGAACCTATGATAATGTCATCGCCTTGAGAATTGTGGAAAGCGTAGATGCGATGACTGCCGATTGGGCTAAGTTGGATCACGACCTATTGGCCAAGATTTCCAACCGTATCATTAATGAGGTCAAAGGGGTGAACCGGGTGGTCCTCGATATTAGCTCTAAGCCCCCTAGCACGATCGAGTGGGAATAGTGTGCGATTTGGGTTGAACATTGTTAGGATTATGGAGTCCCATAGCGGTCGACTCCTCTGATTCTGTTATGAAGTTCGATATCAAATCCGTTCTAGTTCTCCCGCTTGGGTTCCGGCGCCTCTTTGCGTTGTGTGCGGTATTTGCTTTAGTCGGTGGTCAGGTGCTTAAGGCCAATCTAGATCCACAAGCAGAAGCCATTCTAAAAAAGGCCCGCCAGTTCATTTCCGATGAACCAACACTTAACGGCGTAAGGTCCTTGCGCTTCGAAGGAACGATCACCAACCCGGACGGTAAGACTGGAAAGATTTCCATTAGCCTACAGCAGCCATACAAGCTGATGCAATCTATCCAACACGATAATGGGATGGTCGATGAATTTGGGCTGAACGATTACGAAGGTTGGCTGAAACGCTTCAAAACGGATAATCCGGAAGTTTATGCTCTGATGCCGGTGGATGTGGCACGCTTGAAACGGTTGCGCGCTAATACCTACGAAGGTTTGAATTTCTTTTCAACTAAGACGAACTACGGACGGAAGATTGAGTACCTTGGCAAAGAGGATCTCGATGGTAAGCCCGTTGAGGTTGTTAAAATCCTCTATGGGTCGGCTATATTTGTCCGTTATTTTGATGAAGAAACAGGAGAATTGCTGTTATCCGAAATCGAAAATGGGGAACGCATTCAAGAACAGGGAGAATTGATGGTAAGTGGCATCAGATTCCCAAAGTATTTAATCACCTTCAGAGGGGATGAGCAGATTAGTCATCTTGAATTTAACAAAATCGAAGTGAATCCCGTCTTTGACGATTCACTCTTTACCCAGCCTCCGCTGCCCTCGTTGAGGAAAAAATAGATGCCTAGATTCAAGTATGATACGCCCAGCTTTTTTAAACGGCTGGCTGCGTTCGCTGAAGATGCCGCTGGATCCTCGAAAGTTGAGGCCATTGTTGCTGATATTATTGGAGATATTCAAAAGCGAGGTGACAAAGCCCTCTTCGCCATAACAGAGCGATTGGACGGGGCGAAATTGAATCCTCGTACCTTGAAAGTTTCGGAGTCCGAGTTGAAGGCTGGCGTAAGCAGTCTTTCCGCTAAGGACCGCAAGGCACTCAAAGAATCCATTCGTTGTGTTAAGGCCTACAACCGTGAGTCTCTACCAAAAAATTGGTCCAAGAAAAATCCGCATGGAGCGACGGTAGGGGAGCGCTATTATCCTATTCAACGAGTGGGGCTTTATGTGCCTGGTGGAAGTGTTCCACTTGTTTCCACTGTTATCATGACAGCCACTTTGGCTAAGATTGCCAAGGTCCCGCAAATTTGTGTCTGCACACCACCCAATAAAGAGGGTGGTATTGCCCCCGCCATGGCAGGAGTACTTTCTCTTTGTGGGATCAAAGAAGTTTACAAGATTGGTGGCGCTCAAGCGGTCGCCGCCATGGCGTTTGGCACAAAAAGCGTCACTCCTGTCGACAAAATTTATGGCCCTGGCAATGCATTCGTAAATGAAGCTAAGCGCCAACTCTTTGGCCGCGTCGGTATTGATCTTCTACCAGGACCGAGTGAGGTGATGGTGATTGCAGATTCCTCCGCCAAGCCATCGTTTGTCGCAGCAGATCTCTTGGC